>Ga0310694_10004340_pt1 | contig 13733 bp, 14 predicted proteins | sample 174DNAGHGhighgp2_FD_203884 | JGI IMG/M metagenome (GOLD analysis project Ga0310694, IMG submission 203884) | Sheep rumen microbial communities from Palmerston North, Manawatu-Wanganui, New Zealand - 1742 DNA GHGhigh gp2 (v2) (version 2) | ecosystem: Host-associated > Mammals > Digestive system... | reverse complement strand
GAAGAGCATCATGATGGACGAGTTTGACATGGGGCTACACACTCGTCTGGCTGATTTCATTCTCGACTTGATTCATGCTTCAGAAAGCAGCCAGTTATTGTTCACATCTCACAACACGAACCTTATCGATGTCAAACGTCTGAGACGTGACCAGATTGTTTTTGTCAACAAGTCGGAACAAGGTGCAACGGAAGTGTATTCTTTATATGACTTCAAGGATTTCCGTGAGAATATGGATGCCGAAAAGGGATATATACAAGGACGCTTTGATGCTGTTCCTTATGTTGATTCATCAGTGTCAAGTATCAAACAATTACTGGAATATGGTTACTACTCCATGCCAAAGACCAGAAGGTAGCCATTGAAACAGATGCACTCATCAAAGAGTTGAAGAAAAGCGCCCCTGTGTGGAAGAATTATTCCAAGTCGGCTTTTACCGACACTCAAAAATCTTTCTTGAACGACAATACTGACTTAGCAGTTGCAAGAGCCAAGAAACTACGTGAGTTCCAGAACCCTTCAACTGGCATCTACATTATCACAGAACTTTAAATACAAATGATCAGCAAAACATATTACAACATGAATACGACCAAATTCAAACCAAATAATAAAATGAGAAAAGATGATTATACTTTATTGAAGTCTTATCTAAATGATATAGACCTTCCACAGTATTATTTTTACAAGTTGGACTCTCGAAAGAAGAATCTAACACTAACTCTTTGTGAGAAAGGCTTAAAAGCCAATATGCAAGACAATGAAAGTGCTTTTGAAAGTTGGGCTATTATCTTGAAATTTTATCTGAGCGAACAGGTGGAAACTGTCACGATTGATTGGGTTGAATCTTCAGTGATTGATGAGACAAGCCTTCATTTCAACAGGTTTGTTTATCGGCTTTCAAAGTTTGTTCAGACTTACGATTGGGCTTTTTCTGCTAAATCTATTTCAAGAATTCCATCAATTTTGGTTTGCAATTGTCCGAATGGAGAGGCAGCAGATGCAGATCAGCACAAAAAAGGAAGTGAGTCGTGGATAGAGTGCAAGTATGTTGAGAAGTTCTGTGACTATTATGATGTAATGAATCATCAATTCCCTGTAGGTATATTCTACGATAAAGTGAGCCGTGGAACTTACTATACTACTGGTCAGAAAAGTGCAATCGATATATGGGCAATCAAGCAAAATAAATTCTTTATCTTTGAACTAAAAAAGCCCGATAATAAGCCTTTAGGCATTATCTCAGAAATAATGTTCTATACCAACATCATTTATGATTTACTGTCTCATAGGATCCAGTATCAGGAAGACGCCAAAATGAGAAAGGCTATAAAGAACAATTATCGTGGCTTTGGTGATTTCTATAATGCCTATGTAAACGGTAATATTGGACAAATTAACGCTGTGCTTCTTGCATATAATTTGCATCCACTGATAACTCAGGAACTCTTAGATTTTATTAATGATTCATCTCGTTTGAAATTCTGTCATATCAAATTCTCTATGCAGTCAGTGGAGCTATAGATGTGGAACGATAATAATTTAATAATAATATAATAGTTTATGAACATTACCATTCATCGCGGCCTTGAGCAGATTGGGGGCTGTATCACAGAGATTAGCACAGCAACGTCACGAATCTTTGTGGACATGGGGCAGAACTTGCCAGGCTGTGGGGAGAAGACTACTCCAGAGCAGGACAAAACTATGGTTGAAGGGTTGTTCAGAAACAACCCGAAGCCGCACGAAGCTGTTGTCTATACACATGGACACGAGGACCATATAGGGCTCTTTGACTATGTGCCCAAGGGCGTTCCTCAAATGATTGGAGAAGGTGCCAAGGAGGTGCTGTTAGAGAAATACAGGTTGTTGTGTGAAGCAGACAAGCTGGCAGGTGCTGACCCTTCCACTAATCTGCGTAAACGAGCTAAGCTAAAATGTTTTAAAACGTGGCCTAGAAGCCGTGATCCTAAACCGTTCTGTGTGGGCGATATACAGATTTCACCCTTCTTCAACTGCCATTCTATCTATGACTCCTATATGTTTCTGATTGAAGCCGACGGCAAGCGCGTTTGGCATATGGGCGACTATCGTCAGCACGGCTGGATGGGTAGCAAGTTGATGCAACTGCTGAAGTGGAAAGCCACAGACATCGACATCCTGATTACTGAGGGCACAATGCTTGGACAGGATGTGGAATGTATCACAGAAAAAGCCGTCTCGGAGAAGATGGCCCATGTGATGCGTGCTTTCAAATATGTATTCGTATTGGCATCTTCCACTGATATAGAGCGCCTTGCAAGTATAAACCTTGCAGCTAAACAAGCTCGAAAACCACTCTTCGTATGTTCTGGACTGATGAACGCCAGCATGCGCCTCTTTACCCGTAGAGAGTCTAAGGAACCTGGCGACCTATTTGATTTTAGATTTCGCTACTTTAATGAGCTCAAGCACCTGGAATCTATGAAAAAACGAGGCTTTGTGATGGTGGCTGGAGTAAGCAAATTGGCAGAAGTGGAACAATTGTGCCGTCTGCTGCCGGAGAATGAGACCTTATTGATCTATTCCTCGTGGGACGGTTATTACAAGAACCCCAATCAAGTCCAGTTGAATCCCAGGTACGCTCTATTCCGCGAGGCGTTCCACAATGTGGTTGACATCCACACTTCAGGCCATGCTGACCGCAAAACAATTCGGCAGGTCATAGAAACCGTACATCCCAAAGAAATAATCTGCATCCATAAAGAAAAAGACCAGTCGTTGGAATTTTTAGGAATAAAATAGATAATAAGAGCAATCTCTCTGCGGCGTTTTTGCATATCTACCTGCAAAAACGCCGTTTTTTGTGCCTTTTCTTTCGTATAAAGATACATATATGGAGGGCTATTCCTCTTAACAATCAGTAATTAGAATTATGAGTAAGAACAAAGATCAGAAGCGCAAGGCGCAATTGGCTGTACGAGCAAAGAATGAATCATTCCGCTTTCAAGTGGAATACACAAAAAACAAAAAGGTATCGACATCATAGGGATGGAACAGAATTTGACCGCTGAACTGGATGCCATCTGTCAAAACGGTCTAACTGATGCTTTGCTCGATTTGGCAAAAATAGTAGAAGGAATACGGAAGGAACTGGGCTATGAGCAGGAAGAGGACAAGTGTTCCCTGAATGGTTTCCTCGTACCCTTCATCCTCGGCATCACCGCAACTCAACCGAAAAGCACCACCTATAATCCAGGCATATTTACGGCACAGCAGCCTCTACAAGTGACTATTGCTTATGACAACGAAATAATAAACCAGGCAGTTAATTGGATGAAGGCAAATGGCTACGAGATTTCTTCATACCTTGGTCAGCCTCTACTCAAGCTGAAAAATCTAAGAATAGTTATTAGAAGAGTGCTCAATTCATAAAGTTTTTTCATCTTCTGAATAAACTAAAAAACAGCAACGAATGAGACAATTCAAAAACACCAAAAACATTACCGAGCGCAGCAACATTTGCAGAATTCCATGTAAAATACTCATAAAACAATAAAATTAGGTGATTGAAATCAAAATAATCAGGGAATTATTTGGTCATTTCGAAATAATTTAATACTTTTGCATCGTTTTAATAGCCAATTAAAATGAAGCAGAAATGAAAAATATTGTCATATTAGGAAAAACAATACAACTGCAAGAACGCAGCAAATCGCAGTTGAAAGGCATCACAATCGGTGACTCGCTTGCATTCAGGTTCTACGATGGCGAGATACTTGGCATGCCCCTGCTTTTCGCAGAACCTAAAGGCAAAGTGGCAACACCACGTAGCCTGGCAGTCACGGCCAGCAATCTCACTTCTCTGTTCCAACGACCTACCATCTTCTTGCTGCCTAACTGCCCGGCCTATGAACGCCAAAGGCTAATTGACAAGGAAGTTTACTTCATCGTTTCTAACAAATACGTTCACCTACCGATGCTTCTTGCCAACGAGCGCATTCGCAAAACCAAACGGGCCAAAACGCTGACTCCCGTTGCTCAATATCTGCTGCTCTACCATCTGCAGATTGACAGCCTCGAAGGATTAGCGGCACTCGACATCGCAAATAAGATACCGTATTCATATGCCAGCATTACGTTGGGAATAACTTGCCTTGAAGATGTTGGACTGTGCCAGAAAGTGGCTGATGGCACCAAACGGAAGGTCATCCATTTCGACAAGAAAGGCAAGGATCTGTGGGATGAGGCGCAGTCCGTGCTCATCAATCCTGTCGAAGAACGCATTTACTGTGATGGTCTGATGTCTGAAGGACATTTCCCAACTTGCGGCATAAATGCCCTTGCACATTACACACGGCTCAACCCTGATCCGGAAAGGACTATCATGATGACGGTCAAGCAGCTTCGTAAATTCAAGTCAATTGGGACATTATTGAATCCCAATGAATACGATGGGTGCATCATCATTGAAGGCTGGAAATATACACCAGTCACCAGCATTGACACAGAAGCTGAATGGGTGGACAAGCTATCGTTGGCCATTTCTCTGCGTGAGGACACTGACCCACGAGTGGAAGGAGAAGTTGAACATTTAGTAAATCATGTAGAATGGAAGGATTAGAGAAATTTCGTGAAGCTTTCGAAGCCTATGCTGACAATTACGTTATCATCGGAGGCACGGCATGCGACATCACTATGACTGGTACTGCTGTACGTCCACGCGCCACCCACGACATTGACATGATCATTATAGTCGAGAAGATGACTGCCGACTTTGCAGAGCATTTCTGGCACTTCGTGCATGAGGGTGGATATCGACCCGAACGACGCAAGCATTCAGAAGATCAAACTCCGAAGTATGAATTATACCGCTTTATAAATGGGAAATCCAACTATCCTGAGATGATTGAATTGCTCTCACGTCACCCTGACATTCTTGGCGAGCCCAAAGGACTGAGCATCGAACCGCTGCCTTTGGACGAGGATACATCCAGCCTAAGTGCAATCATCATGGACGACGACTTCTATTACTTCACTATTGACCACAGTAAAGTGACCAATGGACTACGTCATGCAGACTCCGCAGCACTAATTGCACTGAAGTCTCGAGCCTACCTCAATCTTTTGCAAGACAAGGCTGCTGGCAAGCACGTCAACAGCAAGGACATCAAGAAGCATCGGTCAGACATACTGAAAAACGTGGTCATCATGGAAGACAGTAAGATTCCCGCGCCAGAATCGATTGTCGCTTGCATTAAGGAATTTGTTGCCTCGATAAGGAATGATTGGAGCACACTATCAGAACCGCTTGCCAAGGCTCTTGACCAGGACGTTTCTTTTGTCGAAGCCCTGCTTGAACAATTAGAAGGATTATTTGTTAATGAACAGCCATGAAGATCCAATATGCATCTGACCTCCATCTGGAGTTTGCCGAGAACTGGAGATATCTGAAGAAGAATCCACTGCAAGTCACAGGAGACATCCTAGTCCTAGCAGGGGACATAGGCTATTTGGGCGATGAAAACTACAGCAAGCATCCCTTCTGGGATTGGGCATCAGAGAATTATCAACAAGTGATAGCTTGTATGGGCAACCATGAGTTCTATAAGTTCTACGACATAGCCAAACTCAACGATGGTTATTGTCTTGAAATACGTCCTAATGTCCACAGCTACTACAATGCAGTAGTGCATCATGAGGACATTGATATATTCGTTTCAACATTGTGGGCCAGGATTCCTTTGAAGGAGGCATATTATACAGAACAAGTTGTGAGCGATTTCCGTCGCATCATCTTCAATGGCGAATTGTTTAGCTTTGCCGATTTCAATCGCGAACATGAAAGGTGCTTGGCATTCCTGAAGAATGCCGTTTCATGCAGCAAAGCCGATGCTAAGATTGTCGTGACTCACCATGTCCCTTCATTCTTGATGCAATGCCCAAAGTTTGCCGATAGTCAGGCCAACGGAGCATTTACGGTGGAACTGAAGGATTACATCAAAGACAGCGGTATCGATTACTGGATCTACGGCCATTCCCATTACAATGTTGATGTCAAAATAGGCCGTACTAAATGTGTGTCCAATCAGTTGGGTTACGTCTTTCATGGGGAGCATAAGTCATTCTGCTCAGGCAAATTCTTCGAAGCATGAAATAATAACCGGCCCTATGCTCGAACGACTATTTCCTTCAGTTGGCCGAAAGGATATCTTTCCGATGAAATGTGTGGCAACACAAGGTACCCGAAACTACGACCAAAAGATAATAAAGAAGCAAATTTGGGGATTTTGGAATTTTTATGTTTTTTGCGCCCAGAAATACGTATTTATTATGACAAATTGAAGTGAAATCTTCGGGCTACAAGACGCATGCCTCGCTTGATGCGTTCTGCCACAAGTTTTCCGACCGCATCAGCAACCGCTATCTCATCTACGGCAAGGACTTCCATAAGGATGAAGCGACAACGATGCTGCCGGTGTTCATGACAATGTTCCTGTAGTCACGTCTTATTGACGAATCAGTCGCCAAAACTACGTTTTCTTTGAGAAAAATTTGGCGCATTGAGAAAAAAGGCGTATCTTTGCGCCAACAATTAACCTCTATTATTATTCCGACGAGCATGGCGAACTCAGTCAATATTTGGTCTGGCGATGGCCTTGACTGATGGAGCAGAGATGTAATGACTGAATAACAATTGAAGAAGCTATAAGAAAAATGAAATTAGAGCATTTGGATTTTATTACGTTTTGCGTTGGAAGCATGGCTGATGCGTTGCATTGGAGTGCTGCCCGTGTTTATGGTGCGTTTCGATCCTCGGGCCTATTAACTGGTTATATCATCCCATGCTACGATGTGCTGCATACGTTCAGTAAGGAATATCTGGTGGAGGATCTTACTCAGGCCCTTCGCGAAAAAGGAGTATTGTCATGAAACTTTATCACGCATCTACTATTCGGGTAGAGCATCCCGATGTGCAACATTCACGGCCAAATCTTGACTTCGGTTGCGGCTTCTATCTTACAGCTATACGATCACAGGCTGAAAGCTATGCTGAGCGTTTTAAGCGTCGCGGCAAGCCTGCAGTTCTAAATGAGTATGAATGGGACGAAGATCTCTCTGGTTTCATTGTGAAGCGTTTCGAGGCTTACGACGAGGAGTGGCTGGATTATGTAACAGCCTGTCGTAAGGGTCTGATCCCTCCTCAACATTACGATGCCGTTGAAGGTGGTGTCGCCAACGATAAGGTATTCAACACCGTTGATTTATACTTTGCCGGAATCATCACCAAAGAGGAAGCACTGGGTCGTCTGCGTTATGCAAAACCCAATCATCAGTTATGTATCCTTAGCGATGCTCTGATAGAGCGTCACTTGCATTTCATTAAAGCCGAGACAATTTAATTATGGAAGCGAGTAAGACCATTTTGCAAATGAAATATGCCCGAGTAGTGGAGCTGTTTGCCAGACTTAGCGGCATGGAACTCGAGGATGCCCTGGAGTTCTTTTATAACTCCGACACTTATATGCTTATGAGCGAAGGAGTCGCCGACATGCATTGCCGAAGCGATGAGTATCTTGCCGACGAACTAATGCAAGAGCTGGCTGAAAAGAAATAAAATTTGGTGCATTGAGAAAAAAGGCGTATCTTTGCACCAACAAAAATCGAGTAGGAGGTAAACACTAATCACAGGTGTTTATCTCCTGCTTTCATGTTTACCGACCTCTCACACCACCGTACGTGCCATTCGGCATACGGCGGTTCCTATTTTGGATTCCATTCGAGATACAAGTCCGTAAGACATACGTAACCAGCCTTCTTGAGATTCGTGTTGGACATTGCCATATGGACATAGTTGTTCTTTGCCATTCGCCAAAAACTCTGACGGGCATTGCCTATTGTGCAAGCAATATCTTGACTTACACCACATTTCATTAGGTTGGAGACCTTTGTCTTCGTTTTCTTCCATGCCTTCCATATACACATGCGTATTCGCCGCCTTAACCACTCATCTGTTTCTTGGCAGAGGCGTTTCATATTGGCGAGGTGATAGTAGCCTACCCAGCCTCGTATGTACTCTTTCAGCTTCTGCTTCCTCTTCTCATACCCCCAGCCATTGCTTCGACTTGTCAGTTCTTTTAGCCGTGACTTCATCTTTGCTTTGGACTTTGGATGTACGGTGAGTTGGCATCTGCCTTTGTGAACATAGAAGGAGTAGCCGAGGTATTTCACACCCTTGATGTATGAAACAGCTGTCTTTTCCCTGTTCACTTTGAGAAACAGTTTCCTCTCGATGAATTTGGTTATTGACTCTCGCACACGTTCTGCTGCGCGCTTTGTTTTGCAGAATATCATCGAATCGTCGGCATAGCGTACAAACGGGTGGCCTCTGCGTGCGAGTTCCTTATCCAGCTCGTTCAGCATGATGTTGCTGAGCAGTGGGCTTAGTGGTCCTCCTTGCGGAGTACCTTCCTCGCTTGCATGCCACAGACCTTTGTCTATTACTCCGCTTCGAAGATATTTGTGTATAAGGCTGACTACTCTGCCGTCCTTGATGGTACGGCTGAGTATCTCTATGAGCTTGCTGTGATTCACCGTATCGAAGAAGCGTTCGAGGTCGAGGTCAACTACGTGCTTGTAGCCTTCGTCTGCGATCTTCTGCACCTCTCGCAATGCATTCAGGCATCCTCTTCTCGGGCGGAAGCCGAAGCTTCGTTTGGAGAATTGGGGCTCATAGATTATCGTCAGTACTTGGTTGATGGCTTGCTGCACCATACGGTCAACCACTGTCGGTATTCCCAACAGGCGCATCTTACCATTGTCCTTGGGTATCTCTACCCTGCGGACGGGATTCGGACGGTAACTACCGTCAAGCAGGGAGCATATCAGCTCTTCCTTATTGGCCAAAAGCCATGGGAGCAGTTGCTCGCATGACATCTTGTCGATACCGCCACATCCCTTGTTCCTCACTACCGCCTTGTAGGCTTCATTGAGGTTACTGGGGCTAAGGATTGTTTCCAGTAGGTGCTCCTTGTCGGATGGAACTTCCACGATGTTGTCTTCGGTCATCCATATGAAAGTCTGCACTCCTCCATACCATTCGGTTTCCGGCCTATCTCTTTGGGGGTAGTCATTAGCAAAGGCTGATGTTTTCTGCATTCTATATTCCATTTGGTAACTTTCAATTACTAATCGCTTAATTGTTAGGTTCAGCCCTTCATGGAGCCTTACCGATTGCTCCATTACTATGGCTTCTGCTGACTTCTCACGGCAAGCTTTACTCCATGGCTTTTGTAAGTGCAACTAATCACCACGTCCGTGAGACCTCCTCGGATAAGGGCATTGTCTTTCCATCTTATGCCTACTTCATTTACACCCACCGTCCCGAATAGCTATCGGGCTTTGGTCTGTTTCGCAACCTTACCCACGGTCAAGTGCCTTTTATGAAGTTCCTGTGCGTTAGGCCAGATGTTTGCCGCCGGCTTCCTTCAGATTCCACCTCGCGATGGACACCCTTGCCTTAGGCTATGTGATTCCCGCTATTAGGGCTCACTCGGGACTTGCACCCGTTAGACAATGCTCATGCCGAGCGTACGAAAGAAACCGTACAGCCCGATGGGTTGCACGGTTTCTTTGTTTTGGTAAGCTAATCGCTTACCGACGGAACGATGTCCAATCGTCGCCTTACTGCGCCATGACCTTCTGGCCGCCTTTGATGACAACGCCACGGGAGGTGTCGGAGGCTGAAATTAATGTATAATCACTATTTCCTTCGGCTCCCGAAGAACCCTTCAAACAAATCCATTTGCTTCTGGTTCTGCACAGGTCCAAGGTGGAAGCCCTCCTTGATGATCATCACCGTAGGCTTGCCCTCAGCATATTCCGTCCAGTAAGGCAGGCTGTCGCCATTCGGGTTGCCCGTCTTCGTGAAGTTGATCCAGTACTTCGACATGATGCTGAGCATGTGGTCCTCGGTCTCGGTCATCTTGCCGCTGCCGAACTTGTAGCCGTAGATGAAAGGCATCTCGGCCACATGGCTGGCGCCGCCACGACGGCTGGGGAGGATGGTGTTCTCGGAATTCTGGTCGAAGTAGTACATATAGACGCTACCCTTGCCCGTCTTGCTCTGCAGGTTGGCCCAGGCATAGGTGCCCCATGCGAACGAGCCGTCGCGGAAGATGTCCGACAGGGCGAAATAGACCTCCGTCTCGTTGGTTGCAGGATAGGCATCGAGCACCTTGTCGGCCCATTCGCCGTATGCGGCCTTCACCTGCTGCCTGTAGGCTTCGACGGGCATAGGGCCGCTGAACATCGAACCTTCGTCCGAATTCGTGCCGATGATCACATTCACGTCGTTGTACTCGCCCTGCTGATAGAGCTTGTACTGATCGTCGGTGATCACATATCCATCCACCACGGGCCAGAACAGCCCCTGGGTGCTATCGACGATGGCCTGGAAGGGAACCTTGCGCAGCTTCTTCAGGTTCTTCGCCTTCAGCTTCTTCTGGAAGGCCACGCCCTCGGGCTCCGAAGCCTTCACGGTGCAGATGCCCGTGTTGCCGCCACGCGTCTCAGCCACGGGCCAGAAAGAGCCACCGCTCTCGCTGATGGCGCCACGGAACAGGCCTTTGCACAGCGGCGAAGCGCAGAGGATGCTCACCGAGATGCCTCCGGCCGATTCGCCCGCTATCGTCACCTTGTCAGGGTCGCCACCGAAGGCCGCGATGTTGTCGTGAATCCATTGCAGCGCCATGATCTGGTCCATCAGGCCATAGTTGCCCGAGATGCCGCGCTCGCTCTCCTTGCTCAGGTCGGGATGCACCATGAAGCCCAGTGCTCCCAGTCGGTATTCGATGCTCACATATACGATGCCCTCACGCACGAAGCTCTCCTGCGTACCCACGTACGAACCGCCCGAAAAGGCGCCGCCATGAATCATCACAAACACCGGCAGGCGTTCGTCCTTGCTCTTGGCAGGCGTCTCGACACTCAGGTAGAGGCAGTCCTCGCTCATCCCCTCGTAGTTGCCGCCTTGTGCCGATTGCGGCGGGCGTGCGCCCCATTCATCTGCCTTATAGACGCCCTGCCACGGGCTTTTGCTCACCGGTGCCTTCCAACGCAGCTCACCCACAGGAGCCTCGGCGTAGGGAATCCTTTTGTACAGGGCATGACCTTCGTGCAGCACACCTTCGATTTCTCCCTGCGCTACCGTTGTGCGCAGCAACTGTGCCTCAGCAGCAAATGCCACCGACATTGCGACCATCGCAGTAACAAACGTTTTCTTCATAAGTAAATAATCATTGGTAATGCATATTGACGCGACAAATATACGAATTATATTTCAAACTTGTGCCGCTCCACCCCCAAAATCCTCATTTTTCCATCATTTTCTCTACGGATTCAAGCCGATTTATCGGATTATTATTAGTTTTACTTGAAGGAACGGGGCGATGAACCAAATTGCTTCTTGAAGAGGCGTGAGAAGTTGTGCGCATCAGTAAAGCCCACACGAAAAGCCACTTCGGATACAGAAAGCTCGCCTTGCCGCAGGATCTCGGCAGCACGATTGAGACGGAAGGTGCGCACATAGTCGGCAGGTGTCTGCCCGGTGAGCGCCTTTACCTTCTGATAAAAGGCACTACGACGATAGCCCAACTTTTCGGCCAGGTCATCGACAGAAATGTTTGAAGCCGAGACATTCAGGTCAAGCCATGCATTCAGGTTGTCGAGCAGGCGACGATCGTTGGCATCAACAATAGTTTCGGCATAAGCATTCGGGACATTCGTCTCATCGTTGGAAGATGATGGTGCCGGCTGCGACTGGGCCATGATTTTTCGCTGGTCGAGCAACTGTTTGCACGTCATGATCAATAGCTGTTCGCTGCATGGTTTGGTCAGGAACGAATCGGCACCGGCACGCACAGCTTCGAGCTGATGCTCCTCGCCCACCTGCCCTGTGAGCAGCAGCACCGGCAGTTGACGTGTCTTAGGATTATGCCTGATGCGACGCGTGAATTCCAATCCATTCATTTCGGGCATCTGTACATCACTGATAATCAGGTCGGGCAAGGCAGTATCATTGCTCAGCACCTCCAGAGCATCGACAGCCAGGGTGAAAGCCTGTACGGAGAAATAACGCTGCAATAGCGACTGCAGGTAGTGACAATAATCTACATCATCTTCAATGAGCATCACCGTCTGCTGATTCATAGGTTTGGGAGTCATCAGATGTTGCTCAAGGGTCGTGCTTTCGTTTATGGAATACGAAGGCAGCTCGGAGGGACGCAGAAAGTCGGAAGGCTGATAGGCGTCGTCGGTGGCAGGAATCCGCAACGTAAAGACAGACCCATGGGGCGGGTTGTCGGCATAGGTGAGCGTGCCATGATGCCGCTCAGCGAGTGCCTTGCTGAGGTGAAGACCTATGCCGATGCTGTCGGCGGAAAATGAGCTCTGCATGAAACGTGAGAAGAGCTGGTCCTGCTTGTCGGGCGGAATGCCTACACCTGTATCGACCACCGAAATGGCAAGCTGCTGTTCATCGACACGAAGCAGCATCTTCACTTCGCCACCAGATGGTGTGTATTTCAGTGCATTGGAGAGCAGGTTGTAGAGTATCTTATCGAGGTGCTGGCGATCCACATTAAGCACCTTTCTGTGTACATTGGGCAGGAATTCATATTTCAACTCCCTTACTTCAGCTGCATCGCTGAAACATTCGAAAACTTCTCGTGCAAAGCCCACCACCTCGGTTGGTTCGAGCGCAAGTGTCAGCTTGTCGTTCTGCATCTTGCGAAACTCGAGCAACTGATTGACGAGGCGAAGCATGCGTGCTGTTCCCTTCTGCATGGAGCCTAACGACTGACTGAGGCTCTGCGGCATCTGTCCCGAAGCGATGATGTTTTCCATCGATCCTCGAATGATGGAGAGCGGGGTGCGAAATTCGTGGGCAATGTTGGTAAAGAACTGCAGCTTGAATTCGGTGAGACGTCGCTCGAGACGCAGCCTTTGGCGCAACTGGTAGATGCCATAAAAATGTCGATAGAGCTGGAAGCCAATGAGGGTGGCCAGACTGATGTAGATGAGCCAAGCCCACCACCTGAGCCACCATGGACGCAGAATACGGATGGCAAGAATGAGCTGGCCATCACCGTCGTAATCCACCGACCTCACGTGGAACCGATAACTTCCTGGCGCAAGGTTGCGGTACTGCACTGAACTCACCGACGAGAGTTCGCTCCATCCTTTTTCGTAGCCTTCGAGATGACAGGTATAGCGTGTGCCGCGATTGGTATGGAATCGGAAGTCAGAGAAATGGAAAGTTAGGCTATTCTGATTGTGATTGAGCACGACCTCGTGCTGACTGGAAACTGGCCCGACAAAGGGGGCATCGCCATCGTTCATCTGGCTCATAGGTACCCCATTGATATACATATTGGTAATGGCCAGCATCTGGCGTGGGTTACGCACGTCAGTATCTGCCTGCGGACTATAACGCACAATGCCGCGATTGGTACCGAAGACAAGACTGCTATCGGGCAGTTGCTGCACGCACGAGCGCGAATAATAGTCATTAAGAAGGTCATTCTGACTCAGAGAGTAGGTATATTGACCCGTCTTGGGGTTATAGCACGACATGCCATCGGTGGTAGCAATCCACATAATTCCATAAACGTCCTGGACGATTGTTTGAATCTGATTGCCTATCAACCCCTCCTGTGTCGTCAGATGGATGAACGAGCGTCCTTCATCGGTGG
>Ga0310694_10004339_pt1 | contig 13733 bp, 10 predicted proteins | sample 174DNAGHGhighgp2_FD_203884 | JGI IMG/M metagenome (GOLD analysis project Ga0310694, IMG submission 203884) | Sheep rumen microbial communities from Palmerston North, Manawatu-Wanganui, New Zealand - 1742 DNA GHGhigh gp2 (v2) (version 2) | ecosystem: Host-associated > Mammals > Digestive system... | reverse complement strand
TAATCTTGACATGATTCTGTCGGTCGGTTATAGGGTACACTCTTCCAGAGGCGTTGCTTTCCGTCGTTGGGCAAACGCTGTGTTGAAGGAATACCTAATTCGCGGTTACGCTATCAATCCCAGATTGGAGCAGCTGGAACAGCGCGTTGCGAAGACGGAAGAAAAGATTGATTTTTTTGTAAAAACCGCTCTGCCGCCTGCGGAAGGAATCTTTTTTGACGGACAAATCTTTGACGCATACGAGTTTGTCTGCAGCCTTATCAAATCTGCCAAAGCCAGAATCATTCTCATAGACAACTATGTGGACGAGAGTGTCCTCACAATGCTGGATAAGCGTCCAGCCGGAGTGAGCGCGTCCATCTTTACCCAGAAAATATCCCGGCAACTATCCTTGGATATCGCCAAGCACGATGCGCAGTACCCGCCCATCCCGGTACACGTATTCAGCAGATCTCATGACCGGTTCCTTATCATCGACAATCGGGTATATCATGTAGGTGCCTCCCTCAAGGATTTGGGCAAGAAGTGGTTCGCCATCCTTGAAATGAAGGATCAGAACCCGGACGAATTGATTTCCAGGCTTTAGTCAGCCAAGAAACACCTGGTTTACCTCTAGTTTCTTCGCCGAATTCCGGAGATAATTTGGAATTCTCATAAAAAGCATTTTACTCTGCGGTTGAAATCATATCAACTGCTGCGCGGTCATTGAACCGTGAGGAGAGAGATTGAAGAGAGAGAAAAGATGAAGGCGCACATCCGGGAGCAGGAGCAAAAACTCAAACGCTTGGAAATCGGCACAAATGAAGAAAAAGACCCTGCAAAGAAACGTTGACCCAAAACACGCAAATCCTACTGGATTCGCGTGGTACAATCATATAATATACTGATTATTAACGACTTGTTACCCCCCCCCTAAACAAGAGAAGAGCATTAGGCAAAAAAATGACAGATATCGTTTCATCTTTGCCGTGTTATTATCTCCATGACTGGCCGATGTCCCAATGAACGGCATATTTGGCCGTGGTCTTTTCCGGAGGCAGGTTGAACTCTTTCAGGACCATGTCATACACCTGAGGATACTCCTCCAGCCACTTACCGCATGCAACCTCGTAGGTGTCATCAACCATGTTGTAGAATACCCTGCCGCGAGGTTTGTCCTGATATGGGCCGACAAACAGCCCGGTACCGTCGCCTTTGTATTTCTGCTTATAGAACTCCTTTTTCCAAACGTCTTCATGAAGTTCCGAGCAGGTGATTCGACCATCGGAGGCATTGGCCTTTGAGTAGTCGTCCACCGGGTGGGAGACTAGGCCGAAGAGTTCGTTGCGTCCGATGCTGTACCAGAAAATGCCCACCTTGGGCGTATCGCCTTTCCCACGGTTGGCAGCCATCTGGGCCAGGACACTGCGGTACTCGTCCTCGCTATAGCTGGTTTGTTGGAAATTGGATGCTGGAACTGCGCCGCCGGGGAGAACATTCTTCCCGATGGCATAAATCTTAACTTCGTCCGGAAGTATCTGATATACAATCTGTCGGCAGAAGCCATATTCCCGGCTCCAGAGTCCGGCAAGGGCTCCTGTAAGAGCCTGCGGAGATCCTTTCCCCGTTTCCGGATGGGCAAAGGTATCCTTAAGCACATCCTTAATCAGATCTGCTTCACGCTGGGCCGTGGCCTTTATGTCGTTGTAGGAAGAGAGGGCTTCCGGCGTGAACAGAAGTTTCATAGGGAGTCAATATCTACTTCGATAAACTCTTGTTTCTGTGCGGCTTCCAGCACATCGGCCCCGACTTGGGAGGTTAAGACCGATGCCGTGCGGGCCATCGCGTTATATTCGTCCAGGGACACCAGCACGGCTCCCTGCTGGCCACGGTTGATGAGGACCGGCTCATTGCTTGCAATGACCGAATCAATGTATCCCTTGATACTCTTCCTGAAATCCGTAATCGTAGTCGTAACCATGATAAATCTTTTTACTCCGCGAAGATACGTACAATTTTCCGTACATACAAGCAAAAATTCGGGAGAAAATAGTTTCAAGTAGTCGTTACACGGAACTATGCAGAGCCTAATTTTTAACGAAGTATTGCCCATAAAACGTGATAATTCAAAGATAAGCGGTATCTTTGCCTTGACTACTACTGAAAGATTACGCCTATGCCCAAGGACTTCGGACTCACCTGGTGGGGAAAGCGTTGGCTGGACTCGCTCACGCATATAGATTTTGCCAACCGTATACCGCGCGGCGCCCGTTACGCCCTTAATGGCAGTGTGCGGGAAGTGATGTTTGATAAAAACGGAACCATAAAGGCAAGGGTAAAGGGTTCCAGGCCTTCTCCCTACAAGATAGAAATAAAAGTGCCGCAGTTTCCGGAAGACGGGAAGAGGAAGCTGGTGAAGGAATTGTCGGCCCATCCTGCCATCCTGTCCCGCCTTATGAATCACGAACTCCCGGAAGAGGTGCTGCCGATGGCGGTAAAATGCGGTCTCAAGGTGTTCCCGTCAAGTTGGAAAGATCTTGGGATGAAATGCAGTTGCCCGGACTGGGCCGTCCCCTGCAAGCACCTGGCCGCCGTTATCTACAAGGTGAGCCAGGAGATAGACAACGACCCATTCCTTATATTCCGGATGCACGGACTGGATATCCCCTCGGAAATAGAATTCCTCGGCATAAAACTGGACAGCGGCAAGGCCCTGTCCGTTGAGAAGACGTCGGACAGGCTTGTCCTTGCCGATAAAACAACGGATATCAAACCCTTGGCTCCGGATTTATCGGTACTGCCGGACCTTACCGACAAACTCACAGACATTCTGGACGAAGATTCGCCCTTTGAAAAAGGGTTCAGGGAAAAGTATCGGAAACTCCTTCACAGAGCGCAGCGCGCGCTTGGCAAAGCAGGGGCGCAGGGCCTACAACTTAACCCGGTCCGTACATCGGCAGACATCAGGATTGTCTTCTATCCGGATCTTGAAATCATAGCTGAAGTCTTTGATGCTGGTAAAAAATCCGGGAGGCTGCAATCCGGCATCCTCGTAGAGGCGCTCCGGGAATGGGAGGACAAGGACCGCAGCATGATGCAGCCATCGGCCCTGCTCCTTTACAACATTTACCGGACGGCGACCTCCCTAGTGCTGAAAGGCTGCATTGTGCCAAAGATTCTAATCACGGATGACCAGAATTACAAAATCATCTGGGAGCCAGCCATGATGGATAATACGGTTTCCGCACTTGTAAAAGAACTTTCAGAAGCTTCTGGAGACGGGATTGCAGTCAATGCAAAAGGGAAGGCGCTACATAATGCCGGCCCTCTTATCCTTGAAGCATTCATCACCATCCTTGTCCAGGAAAGTGTGCTCCCACAAGACAAGGACCTGGTCGATATGTTTTTCTGCGGGAATCTTTGTAGATTTGACGGCGTCGGCGAAAAAGGGATACCGGGCAGCATCAAGGCCTGGCTGTCGCCTTTCAGGATTGCGGGTAGCGGACACAAACCCTTTCTCAAGGCCGATGACACCAATGAAGGTTTTATCCTCGACTTCGGCTTTGAAATAAAAGGGCGGGAGGTCGCGCTGCGCAATATCCTTTCACGGAAAACTTATGAGACAGACCGTTTCAAGATGCTCCAGCAACTGAGTCTGGTCCTGAGGCACGTTCCAGGGGCATCGGCATGGGTGGACGGCGGAGCAAAAGAGCCGATGGATATGACGGACAGGCGTTTCTTCGACTTCCTCAGGGACATTGTTCCCGTCGTGCGGCTTCTTTCCGTGCGGGTGATTCTGCCAAAGGGACTTGAAACCCTGATTCATCCGAGGCCAAGCCTTCGCATCACAAAGAAGGCCTCTGGCGGAAAATCCTTCTTCCGGGCCGATGATCTGCTGGAATTCAACTGGGCAGTTGCCCTTGGAGACGAACTTGTAGATGAAGCCGAATTCTCAAGGCTCATCAAAGGCGCGAAGGGTCTTATCCGCTTCAAGTCCAGGTATTTCTGCGTAGACGAGGGCGATCTCCTGCGCCTGGAGAAGGCTTTTTCATCGTCCAAGGGGCCGGGCAAGATGCGGCTTCTTCAGGCAGCCCTCTGCGCGGAGTATGAGGGAGCGCAGGTTTCTCTCTCAGACGAAGTGCGGGAACTTATACGGGAACTTACGGCAATAGAGGATATTCCCGTTCCGGCGGGCATAAACGCACAACTGAGACCCTACCAGACCAGAGGGTATTCCTGGATGTACAAGAACTTCCGCCTGGGCTTCGGAAGCATCATTGCCGACGATATGGGCCTCGGCAAAACCCTGCAGGTCATATCGCTCTTGCAGAAGTTGAAGGAAGGGGGAGCGCTGGAAAGCAAGAAAGCCCTTGTCGTGGTGCCTACCGGACTCCTTGCCAACTGGGAGGCCGAGCTGGACCGGTTTGCGCCATCGCTTTCGCACTTCCGGTACCACGGCCCCGGACGGAATCTCAATGATTTTGGCGCAGACATCCTCCTTACTTCCTATGGCGTTCTCCGCAGCGATTCCGAGTCCATCAGCCGTCTCAAATGGGAGGTGGAAATCATCGATGAAGCGCAGAATATCAAGAACACCTCCGCGGCGCAGACATCAGCCGTCAAATCTATCCCCGCCGAGGTAAGGATTGCGATGAGCGGCACGCCCGTAGAAAATCGGCTGAGCGAGTACTGGAGCATCATGGACTTTGCCAACAAGGGTTATCTGGACACCGCCAAGCGCTTCCGGGAGCAATACGCGGTGCCCATCGAACAGGAAGGCGACAAGGCGTGCGCCGAAAGGTTCCGCCGGGTTACCGCCCCTTTTATGATGCGCCGCCTGAAAACGGACAAAAGTATCATCTCTGACCTTCCGGACAAGATCACGCGCAACTTCACACCGGTGCTCACTCCTTCGCAGGCTGCCCTATACGAGCAAGTGGTTCAGGAATACATGACCGCGCTGGACGAGGCAGAGGACAAGTCGCTTTTCAAGCGCCAGGGAATTGTCCTTCAGATGATTCTTGCCCTAAAGCAGATTTGCGACCATCCCTCCCTTTTCTTCAAAGAAGGGAAAGCCGACACAGAACTCTCCGGGAAATGTGGCATGCTTGCGGATCTTGTCGGAAGCATCGTGGAAAGCGGCGAGAAAGTTCTCATTTTCACGCAGTTCAAGGAAATGGGAGACTTGCTCTCCCAAATCCTCAAGCAAGAACTGGGTTTCAAGCCCTTGTTCTATCATGGAGGCTGCCCCCTCAAACAGCGCACGGAAATGGTAGAGCGTTTCCAGAACATCCGTAGCGAGCAAGTATTTATCTTGTCCCTGAAGGCCGCCGGAACCGGACTCAACCTTACGGCCGCATCACATGTCATCCACTTCGACCTCTGGTGGAACCCGGCCGTGGAGGCCCAGGCCACAGACCGCGCCTATCGCATAGGCCAGCATAAAAACGTCATGGTCACCCGCTTTGTCACCGCCGGGACATTCGAAGAGAAGATAGATAGAATGATAACGGAAAAGAAAGCCCTTGCCGACCTTACTGTAGCTTCAGGGGAAAGCTGGATTGGAAAACTTTCCGACGCCGAGCTCCGGGAAATTTTCGATTATCATTAGGGGACAAAACAGCTATATTCAAGTGAATATAAATGGAGAGAAGAATCTGTTTTCGGGATACTATTTGGGATATTTTTATATGAAAATGCCTCCTGCAATAGCGCAGAAGGCATTTTTGCGGAGAGACCGAGATTCCGTCGCTTCGCTCCGGCATCTCTGGAGTCTCCTTAATTAAGGACCTTATTATGAGCCGAAGGCGAACAGGCGGCTTCTGCCGCCAGCCCCTCCCCGAGGGAGGGGTTTGGGGTGGGGTAACGTGAGCGCTGGGTCTCTCCGACGAAAAAAGCCCGCCAAACTTGGCGGGCTTTTGAGTGCGGAGAGACCGAGATTCGAACTCGGGATACCCTTTTGGAGTATACACGCTTTCCAGGCGTGCCTCTTAAGCCACTCGAGCATCTCTCCATGGTGACTTCCCGAAAAATGGGATTGCAAAGATAAGTACTTTTTCGCTTTTTGCAAAAAATATTTTGGTAATCCCGGGGATTATGGCCATCTTTGCACGCTATGATTGTGAAAAGTAGTTTTTTTGTCGCAGTAGCGCTGCTGCTCATAGTAATTCCTGCAAATATGAGGGCGCAGGACACAGCTCTGGGATTTACCCGTATAGATCGTAATCCGCGCACATCGGCTCTGGCTGGCGCAGGGATGGCATCGGTCCGGTCATCGGCCTTTTCTGCCTTCGGCAACGCCGCCCAACTGGGCTTCCTTCCCGGTCGCGGAGATGTTGGGGTGGGCGTCCAGTTGTGGGAAATGTCCAACGAAGTAGATAAAACCACCAACTTCAACGCGGCTGCGGGCTTCCGCTTCGGCCATTTCGCCCTGGCTTTGGGCGGTGCCTATCAGATGGGCGTGCCTCAGGGCTTTTTCACCCCGGCCGATGGTCTGGTCTCCTTAGGCCTGGCTTACAATATCCTGGACGTGGTCAGTGTGGGCGTCAATGCCCGCTACGCCCTGCAAAACCTCACGCAGGAGTACCAGATTAACGGGTTCAGCTTGGACCTGTCGGTCCTGGGGCGCATCAGCCCGGCCGTTTCCGTGGCAGTAGGGGTGGGAACCAACGGCAATGTTATTGCCAGCAGTACCGGTACAAGCAAACAGCCGGCCTATCTGCGCGGCGGTGCGGCCTGGAACCTGAATCCGGCCCCGAAACATGCTGTAGAGCTGATGCTGGATGCCGAATACAACTTTGACGGAACTTTCGCCGCCGATCTGGGCGCCGAATATGACTACAACCAAACTTTATACGCGCGCGTGGGGTATCGCTATGCCAGCAGGCTGGCCCTGATCCCGTCGCACCTGGCCCTGGGCGTGGGCGTCCGCTTTGCCGGATTCCGAGCCGAGGTCAGTTACCTTACCGCTTCCCCGGTCCTGGGCAATACCCTGAATCTGGGAATGGGTTATTCATTTTAAGTCTTATGCAAATCAATCTGGATAGACCGCAGGTGCCGGTCCTGCTGCTTACCGGCTATCTGGGGAGCGGAAAAACCACCCTCCTCAATCGCATTCTTACCAATAAGAAAGGCATCAAGTTCGCCGTCATCGTAAACGACATCGGCGAGGTCAATATCGACGCCAGCCTCATCGAGAAGGGCGGTGTCGTTGGCGGCACCGACGATTCCCTCGTCGCCTTGCAGAACGGCTGTATCTGCTGCACCCTCAAGATGGACCTGGTGGCTCAGCTGGCCGATCTTACATCGGCCGGCAAGTTCGACTACATCGTGATCGAAGCCAGCGGCATCTGCGAGCCGGCTCCCATCGCCCAGACCGTGAGCACCATGCCTGCACTGGCTCCCCAGTCCGTGCTGGACGGCATTCCTTACGTAGACTGCATTGCCACCGTAGTGGACTCCCTGCGCATGAAGGACGAGTTCGACGGCGGCGCCGCCCTGGAGAAGGAAGACATCGGCGACGACGACCTCGAGCGCCTGGTCATTGAACAGATCGAGTTCTGCAATATCGTGCTGCTGAACAAGGCCGCCGAGCTCACGCCCGAAGAAATGGGCAAGCTCAAGGGCATTGTCAAGAGCATCAATCCCGGCGCCAAGGTGCTGGAGTGCAACTACGGAGACGTGGATCTGGACGAACTCATCTACACCGGCATGTTCCGCTTTGACGAAGTGGCCACGTCGGCCGCCTGGATCGCCGCCATCGAGGGAGAGGAAGATGGGGAAGAGGAGGCTGAAGGTGAGGCCCTGGAGTACGGCATCGACACCTACGTGTACACCCGCCGTCCGGCCTTCGACCTGAACAAGTTCGACCACATGGTCGCCAAGTACTGGCCCAGCAACATCATCCGCGCCAAGGGCCTGTGCTACTTCTCCAACGACATCGACAAGTGTTACCTCTTCGAGCAGGCAGGCCGACAGAAGACCCTCAAGGACTGCGGCCTGTGGTTCGCCACCATGGATCCGGACGAACTGGCCGAAATGATGGAACGCGACCGCAAGTTGCGAGAAGACTGGACCGAGGAGTACGGAGACCGCATGCAGAAAATCGTCTTCATTGGCCAGCACCTGGACAAGCCCGCCATCGAACGCATGATGGACAGTTGTCTGGCAGAATAGGAAAAAACGGTCCGTGCTTCACAGCAGGGACCGTTCTCATTCTAACCTAAAAACTTAACCTATTAAAAAAACTATTCGGTTAAATTTTATTGCGAATTCCGTGCCAAACTTGTAAAATATAGTAAATTTTTTGCAAAAATTACTTGTTTAGCTCTTCGTTTGGACGAATTCTGATAATTCTGACCTCCGGAGTGGGCCTGTCATGGCGATCTGTGGGCACGGCGGCAATCTTGTCAATGACGTTGAGGCCGGCGACGGTTTCTCCAAAAACCGTGAATTCTCCGTCCAGATGGATGCAGTTGTCGGGATCCTGAACCAGATAGAACTGGGAGCCGGAGCTTTCCTTGAAGGGATTGGCCAGGTCGGAGCGACGGGCGGCGGCCAGGGCTCCTTTTTTATGCCGATGCAGGGGTGCGCCCAGCGAATCCAGTAATTCGGCCGGAATGTTATAGGAAGGACCGCCTTCTCCGTATTGCTCTACCAGGGAGGTGTCGCGGGTGAAGGGGTCTCCGCCCTGGATGACGAAGTGGTTCACAACCCGGTGGAACAGCAGGGAATCATAATAGCCGCTCAGGGCCAGTTTCTCGAAATTGTCCCGGTGGCGGGGGGTGTCCTTGTACAACTTGACGCGGATGGTGCCCATGGTGGTGACAATGTCAAAGACGGGCTCCTCCGGCAGGGCCTGGGCGGCCTTCATGGCGGCTACGCTGTCGGCGGGGAATACGTCAACGTTGGTTTCGGTGCTCTTGTTGCGGGTTTTGCAGCCGGATATCAGAGCCAGAACCACGGCGACAAAACAGATACATTTTTTCATGCCAGTTCGATTGTTCCTGCAAAATTACTAAATTTGTAGGTATTATGGCAAATCCGTTGAAACAATTGGCGGGAGAAACCGCCATTTACGGTCTCAGCTCTATCCTGGCACGTATCCTGAACTTCATGTTCGTGCCCATCTATACCCGTACGCTGTCCCAGATGCAGTACGGGGTGGTTACCGAGTTCATGGCCTATATCGCCATCCTGCAGGTGGTGCTTGTGCTGGGTCTGGAGACCGGTTGCTTCCGCTTTGCCAACAAGGAAGGGGAGGACCCCCGCAAGGTTTACTCCGGCGCGCTGCTGGCGGTCATCGGCCTGAATCTGGCCTTCCTGGCCTGCATGGTGGCCTTCTCCGGCCCCATCTCGGCCGCCCTGGGCTATGCGGGCTATAAGCGCCTCATCATCTACGTGGCCGGCATCCTCTTCTGCGACAGCGTCACCGCCATCCTCTTCGCCAAGCTTCGGCAGGAGCATAAGGCCGTGAAGTTCGCTGTCTTCAAAACCATCAAGATCCTTACCGAGACCGGCGCCAACCTGGTGCTGTTCTTCGTGTGGCCCGCGCAGCCGGACTTTACCTATCCCATATTCGCCATCCTCATCAGCTGCGTACTGTGCCTGGCCCTCTTCATCCCGGACATGCTCCGGCTTCGGCCTGTATGGGACGGCGGCGTGGTCAAGCGCCTGCTGGTATATTCGCTGCCCCTGATGATTGCCGCCCTGCCGGGCGTGGCCAACGACTTCCTGGACCGCGTGCTGTTCCGTTTCTTCGATACGTCATCGGCCCAATGGCAGGCTACCCTGGGCGTGTATCAGGCGGCGGTGAAGCTGGCCGTCATCATGAACCTTTTCATCCAGATGTTCCGCTATGCGGCCGAGCCTTTCTTCTTCCAGCGGGCCAAGGACAAGAACTCCAAGGAGCTCTACGCCGTGGTCATGGAATATTTCACGGCCTTCTGCGGCCTGGTGCTCCTTGGCGTGGTGGGGTACATCGACGTCATTTCCCTCTTCCTGGGCCGGGACTTCCGCGTAGGTGTGGATGTGGTGCCCATTATGTTGCTTAGCTACATGCTGCTGGGGATGCTCTTTAACGTATCCATGTGGTACAAGCTCTCCGGCAAAACCGATATGGCCATCTGGATCACCCTGGCCGGCCTGGTGGTGACGGCGGTGGTGAACATCGTCTTCATGCCGCGCTACTCCTACTGGGCATCGGCCTTCGGGCATCTGGCCAGCTATCTGGTGATGTTCATCATTAGCGCCTGGCTGGGCTCCAAGTACTATCCCATTCCGTACAAGTGGGGGCGCCTGCTGCTCATCTTCGTGCTCATGGGTGTGGTGTACGGCGGCCTGTCCCTGGTGTTCGCCCGCATCGACGTCCTTTGGCTGCGACTGGCCCTGAATACTGTGCTCGTCGGCCTGTATGCCGGCGCCGCCTGGCTCCTCATCCGTAAGGGCGCTACCGGGCGTTTTTCGCAACAACTTGACACTTAGGAAGTTACCACTTTACCTCCCGGCTAAATTGACCGGAGGAAAATGCATAATGCATTGATTATTAACCAAATAGCTAAAACGCATGAAAAAGACCAGACTAATTTCTTCGGCCATCGCGCTGGTGATGGTGGCCGCCTGTGCCAAGCCGCAGCCGCAGGCTTTCCAAGTGATTCCCCAGCCGGCCGATGTTACCGTTAACGAAGGAACCTTCTGCGTGAAGGGCGCCGCCGTAAGCTTCGACGAAAATATGGACGAAGCTTCCAAGGCTGCCGCCCAGCGCTTCGTGGCTGCCCTCGAGACTGCCAGCGGCGTAAAGTGCAAGCAGGCCGAAGGAGGCATCAACTTCATCCAGAATCCCAACCTGGCCGCCGAGCAGTATGCCATCAACGTCACCCCCAAGGGTGTCAACGTGGAAGCATCGGCCCTGAACGGCTTTGTCTATGCCTGCGAAACCCTGAAGCAGATGCTGCCTCCCGCCATCTACGGCAGCAAGAAGGTGAAGGCCGATTGGGTGCTTCCCTGCGTGAGTATCCTGGACCAGCCCCGCTTCGACTACCGCGGTATGCACCTGGATCCCTGCCGTCACTTCTTCTCCATCGAAGAGACCAAGCGCTATCTGGATGTGATGACCGCCTACAAGATGAACCGCTTCCACTGGCACCTCACCGAGGACCAGGGCTGGCGTATGGAAATCAAGAAGTATCCCAAGCTCACCGAGGTGGGTGCCTGGCGTAACGGCACCGTGATCAAGAAAGACTGGGACAGCAACGACGGTATCCGCTACGGCGGCTTCTACACCCAGGAAGAGATGAAGGAAATCGTGGCCTATGCCGCCGAGCGCGGTATCACCGTGATTCCCGAGATAGACCTTCCCGGCCATATGGTAGCCGCCCTGGCCGCCTATCCCGAACTGGGTTGCACCGGCGGTCCTTACGAGGTCTGGACCCGTTGGGGTGTGGCCAAGGACATCCTCTGCGCCGGCAACGACCAGGTGTTCACCTTCCTGGAGGACGTGCTCACCGAAATGATGGACATCTTCCCCTCGGAATACATCCACATCGGCGGTGACGAGTGCTTCAACAGAAGGGAAGTGGCTCCCTGGGACGAATGCCCCAAGTGCGCTGCCCGTATGAAGCAGCTGGGCATCAAGAAAGGTCCCGACGCCAAGCACTACCTGCAGAACTACGTGACCGCCCGCATCCAGAAGTTCCTGAACGACAAGGGCCGCAAGATCATCGGCTGGGATGAGATCCTGGAAGGTGATCTGGCCGAAGGTGCCACCGTTATGAGCTGGCGCGGCGTCAAGGGCGGCATCAAGGCTGCCTCGATGGGCTTCGACGTGGTGATGACCCCCACCGACTATGCCTACTTCGACTATTATCAGAGCCGTGAGCGTGACAAAGAGCCCTTCGGAATCGGCGGTTACCTTCCCCTGGAGAAGGTCTATGGCTATGAGCCCTTCGAGGGGCTGACCCCCGGCTCCGAAAGCCACATCCTTGGCGTTCAGGCCAATATGTGGACCGAGTACATTGCCACTCCCGAGCATCTGGAGTACATGCTCCTGCCCCGTATGTGCGCCATGTCAGAAGTTCAGTGGTGTGCTGCCGACGCCAAGGACTACGCCCGCTTCGAGGCCTCCCTGGAGCACAGCTTTGGCATGTTCGACGCCATGGGCATGTCCTACTGCCTGGACCACAAGGGTCTCATCGGCCTGGAGCGCATCCCGGCCCGCACCCCCGAGGAGCTGGAAGAGTATCTGAACAGCGAAAAGCAGAGCTGGTAGTCCTAATAAAGGAGCATCCCCAGCACTGCGCTGGCAAGAATAAGGTAAATGGGATTTACCTTGCCCCAGTAGGAAGCGGCAAAGGCGCCGGCTAACAGGAGCCAGCTCTTCCAGTCGGGGAAATTTTCAGACAATACCTGGACTTGCGGTACGCCGCCGGTCCAGGTTGTTTTTATAATAAGGATGACGGCCGCTGCGCCGATAAGGCCCACCACGCAGGGCTTGAGCCAGTCCATGGTGCCCGCATACAGCCGGCTGCTCCTGAATTTGAGGTAGAACTTCACGATGAGCAGCATAATGATGAAGGAGGGGATCATCAGCGACAGGGTGGCGGTGAGGGAACCCAGGATGCCCAGCACCGGACTGCCCGTGGCGTTGAACAGGACGTCGTAGCCCACGTAAGTGGCGCTATTTATGCCGATGGGTCCTGGCGTCATCTGGGAGACGGCAACGATGTCGGTGAAGGTGGCCTCGCTGATCCACGCATGCTCTACCACCACCTGATTCTGGATCAGGGACAGCATGGCATAACCGCCGCCGAAGGTAAAGGCGCCGATGAGGAAGAAGGTCCAGGCCAGCTGGAGTATGAGCCAGAGAACTGTCATTTCGTATAGGTTGTCATTCTGAGCGAAGCGAAGAATCTTTTTTCATTCTGATCCAAGTTACGCCAAAGCCGATGACGAGCACGCACAGGATAATATATATAGGTGAAACGTTCAGGAAGGCGACCAGCAGGAGCGAGCCGATGGCCAGCGCCCACTTCCACCAGGTGGTGCAGGATTTCTGGGCCATTTTCACCATGGGAACGGCGATGAGGGCGATGACCGCGGGGCGGATGCCCTTGAAGGCGCGCTCGATCCAGGGATTGTCCCGGAAGGCGGTGAAGAACATGGCGATGGCCAGGATGATGAGAAAAGACGGGGTGATGCTGCCCAGGGTGGCGGCCACGCTGCCTTTGAACCCGCGCAGCTTGTGCCCGGCGAAGATGGAGATGTTCACGGCCATCACGCCCGGGGCGCTCTGGGACAGGGCTACGATGTCCGGAAGCTCATCGTCCGAAATCCATCCCCGGCGGGACATCTCGGCCTGGATGAGCGGAATCATGGCATAGCCTCCGCCAATGGTGAAGGCCCCGATTTTGGCGAAAACCAGGAAAATCTGCCACAAGGAAACTTTCTTCTCCATACTGTGCAAAGATATTCAAAATTTCTCAAAAAAAATTTGCCGGTAAAAAAATTATTGCTACCTTTGCAGTCCCGTTTGAAGAGAACGGGATTTTTTACGAGTTTTTTGACAATACTGAAAGACTAAAAGTACAAGGAAGCAAGTACAAACGAGCGTCAGTTTCTTTAGAGAAACTAAGAAGCGTCAGGGACAAGCTAAGCATTATAAAAATATACAATGAAGAGTTTGATCCTGGCTCAGGATGAACGCTAGCGGCAGGCTTAACACATGCAAGTCGAGGGGCAGCGGGTTGTAGCAATACAAT
>Ga0310694_10004337_pt1 | contig 13735 bp, 14 predicted proteins | sample 174DNAGHGhighgp2_FD_203884 | JGI IMG/M metagenome (GOLD analysis project Ga0310694, IMG submission 203884) | Sheep rumen microbial communities from Palmerston North, Manawatu-Wanganui, New Zealand - 1742 DNA GHGhigh gp2 (v2) (version 2) | ecosystem: Host-associated > Mammals > Digestive system... | reverse complement strand
TTGTGAAGGCCTCTTTCGTCAACAAGCCTAATACTCCTTATAATTTTGAGCAGGAGACCATCCTCTTCGATGGCGAGAACGGCGACATAAGCGAGCTCTCGCGCGGTTGGCTCGGCTTCTCGGGCACCGACCTCAACGTCGTCCTCGAACTCAGCAAGGCTATCGAACTCCAGCAGGTGGTGGTCAATTTTGCCCACGTGCCCGACGCATGGGCTTTCGCACCGACAGCCGTGCAGGTTTACGTCTCGGCCGACGGCGTGGACTTCTCTCCAGCCATCGCCGCCAAGATAAAATATGCCCCTGAGGAACAGTCAATGAACTCGCCACAACTGGTCACTGTGACGGTCGACGTCAATCAATCCGACGTCAAGTTCGTCCGCCTCGTGGCGAAGAACATGGGCCGCATACCCTCATGGCACAAGGCCAAGGGCCTACGCCCATGGGTCATGGTGGACGAGATACAGCTCAACGAGGTAATCCATTGATGACATATTCGATGAATTAGTTCACTTGATTGCTATGTCTATGAAAAAGAATTTTTTAGTAGCTCTCGCTTTTTTGAGTGGCATCCTCTTCTCTTCGTGCGAGGTGGAGTTTTCCCCCAACGACGACTGGAAGGAAGTCCCTGTCGTATACTGCGTCCTCGACCAGGACGACGACACCTCTTACGTGCGCGTACAGCGCTGCTTCATGGGTGAAGGAAACCAATATTCTTTTGCCACAAACGCCGACTCTATCAACTACCCTCAAGGCTCCATCAGCGTAATCATGGAGGAGTGGGCCAAATACACCGACGATGCTGGCCACACCTATCGCAGCGGCAATGCGCCAAAACGCTCTTTCTCTTTCTCATATCAGTTGATGCCTAAGGACGACGGCGACTTCTACAGCGCCAATCAGCCGGTCTTCGCCTGTCCAACGGCAGGCATTCTCGACTCCACATGCATCTACCGTATTCGTGTGGTGAAGAACGCCACCGCCGACACTATCGCCACCGCCGAGACAACACTCATCAGCGGCGATATGCTGCTCACTAATCCCAACAGCGTCACTCTCTTCCAGTTCTCCGGCACATCGGGCAGCAAGAAATGCGACATCCGATGGTCTGCCATGGAGGACGCTCGTCAGTACCAGCCTGTTGTGCGTTTCTTCTATCGCGATTTCATCGTCGACCAGACGGTTGTGCCTTACGACACTATCATTCGTCCACATTATATCGACATACCCTGCAACTCGGTCAAGAGCAACATGCGCAATCCTTTTTACTCAACCCAGCTCGACCAGAACTACTTCCTCTCTACCGTCAAGGCCAATATCCACGACACCTGCAACAAGAATGTCATCGACACTGTGCAGATCTTTATCACCTGCTGCAACGAGCCTCTGGCGGCTTACCTCTATTCCAACAACCCCGCCGGCTCGCTCAATCAGGATCCTTTCCTCTATACCAATGTTGAGGGCGGTCTCGGTGTCGTCGCCTCTCGACGTCGCCACATCAGTTTCCGCATCGAGAGCCCCGGCTCCTCGGTCTCCAATTACAAGAAGTCCCTGCACGATTTGGGGGTCGGTTTCTGACGCTTTATCTATGCAAAAATAATATTTTTATTAGTATATCATAAAAAATATGTATCTTTGCAAATTATTTTATGAATGTTATATATTTTAAATCAATAAATTAAACAATTAAGATGAACATTTCAAGGGAAAATATAGGCGAATTGGATTTGCTTATTAAGATTGACATCAACGAAGACGACTATGCTGAGAATGTTGCTAAACAGCTGAAAGACTATCAAAAAAAGGCCTCCATCCCCGGTTTCCGCCCAGGCAAGGCTCCTATGGGAATGATTCAACGCATGTACAAATCGGCTATCGTCGCTGACGAGGTACAGTATATGCTCAGCCAATCCCTCTATAAATACATTGACGATGAGAAACTCGACATCATCGGCAGCCCTCTTTCCAACGATGAGAAGACCGGCACCATCGACTTCAAGAACGACAAGAATTTCGTCTTCTACTTCGACGCTGCTCTCGTCCCCGAGGTCAAGCTGGCATGGGACAAGGTCGACACCCCTCTCTATCAGATAAAGGTCAACCCAAAAGATATTGACAAACAGATTGAAGAACTGACCCGTCGCTACGGCAAATTCGAGACACCCGAGACTGTCGGCGAGAACGATTTCGTCTATGGCAAGATTGAGGAACTCGACAAGGACGGCAACGTCAAAGAGGGCGGCGTCAGCAAGTTCGTCTCTTTCGACCTCTCTGCCATCAAGAACCACGACGAGATCGCTCCTCTCTTCGTCGGCAAGAAGGCTGAGGAATCCGTCGTCTTCAACGCCTCGAAGGCCTTCACCGCCGCCGAGATGGAAGATAAGTTCAGCCTCGAAGCAGCAGCCGCCAAGAAATTCAAGTCGGATGTCAAAATGACTATCAGCGGTGTCTCCCGCATCACCCCCCACGAGGTCAACGACGAGTTCTTCAAGAAGGTATTCCCGAAAGCGGAAGTCAAGGACCTCGCCGCTTTCCGCAAGCTTCTCAGCGCCGACATGGAGAAATCCTACAACGAGCAGGCCGACATCTTCTTTGTCAACGGCGCACGCAAACAACTTATCGACAACTTCAACGCCACCATGCCTGAGGCTTTCCTCAAACGCTGGATGCTAAGCCGCGACGAGAACCTCAACGCCGAGACGCTCAACGCCGAGTGGGAAGAGAAGTATGTGCCCTCTCTCAAATGGGAGATGGTCGACGTCGCTCTGAACAAGATCAAGCCTATCAACCCCACAGACAACGAGATTGTAGACGAAATCAAGAACATCCTCCTCGAGAACGACCAGATGCGCGACGGCGAGGACGAGAAAGCCCAAAACGAGCGCATTGAGAAAGAGGCACGCTCCATCGCAGCTGAGCGCGAGAATGTCCGCCAGATTGTCGACCGCCTCTATGCTCGCAAGTCGGCCGAACTCTTCAAAGAACAACTCAAACCGGAACCGCAGAAGGTAACTATCAAAGAATTTGGCGAAAAGGTCAAATAATAATTGTTTTCATAACGGACAGATAGTGGGTTGAACTTTTTTTCCCACTATCTGTTTTTTCATCTGTAGCGGTCTTTCTATTTTGTCTACTCGAAACTCATTTAACATATTGAAAAGCAGGGTTAGATACCTGCTGTTGGCATCGTTTCTACTCGCAGGCCTTTACGGATACTCTCAGCCTGTAGGCATGTTTGGCAACAATTTCTTTTCGCTCGCCCTGTCGCCTAATTATTACAAAGGCACTTCTGGCAGCGGCCTGGGAGGCGGCGCCAATATTTCGTATGGCAAGTGGCTCATCACCACGGCCGGCCTTCGTGGCAACCTCTCGTTGCAGATGGCCTCGTCGCCCGAATCGCAGTTGTATGCTTACGGCTCTTTCGATGTCTTTTTCGACCTCCTCTCCTCCATCAAAGGCCGCAATACCAGCGACATCTTCCGCAGCTATTGCTTCGCGGGCTTCGGGCTTGTCCACTGCTTCGATGGCGACAACGACTTCCTGGGCTCTTTCGGCCTCGGCGCCGATTTCAAGATTTCGGACAATTGGCGTCTGCTCACCGAGTTGAACTTGTTCGTTCAGCCTTACGATTTCGACGGCAATACCAAGTCGTCGTTTCTCGGCATGCTGAAGCTCGGCGCCACCCGCGACATCAATTATAACCCTACGCGCAGCCGCTCACGCTACGAGACACGCGGCTTCTACAACGATTGGTTCTTCCATGTGGCGTTGGGCACTAAGACACTGAACTACCGCAGTGAAGGCTCCTTCGCCGACCACCTGCACGACGCCATGCCGGCCTTTGGTTTCGGCTTCGGCAAGCGGCTGACGTCGGCATGGACAATCCGGCTTGTGGCCGAAGGCCTTTACGCTAAATGCGAGGACGACATCTTCACTTTCTATAGCGTCAGTGGCGACCTGATGCTCAATACCACAGGACTTCTGATGCCCGAACGCGGACACACGGCATTCAATGTCCTTCCATATCTTGGCGACTGCTTCTTGTCGCGCCTCGACAGCCCGGGCAAATTCCTCTTCGCCATCAACGCTGGCGCTGTCTTCTCTTATCGTCCCGACAAGAGGAACGAAATCTTCCTCGACGCTCACTACCAGCTCTGTCCGTCGCGCTTCGTCACGACATCGCAACCCCAGGGCTCCTATTCTGTCGGCGTGGCATCGCTCATGCTCGGCTACAGCTACATCTTCTCCATGAGCAGTTTCAGATAGCGTTGCCTTTGCCTATGTTGCTGTTGGTCACACCTCCGCTCACTCAGCTCAACACACCTTATCCTGCCACCACGCAGCTCAAGGCGTTTCTCGACGACAATGGAGTCGCTACATCGCAACTCGATTTGGGCATCGAACTTGTCGACGAGATTCTTTCCCCTCAGTTCCTACGGACGGTTTATCCTGATGGTCACCCTATGAAGGAACGTGTCCTCACAACCATCTCGTCTGTCAAACGTTTCTTGCGAGGCGGCGACGACTCGCTTGCCATGCGCATCGCCAGCCGTACTTTCCTTCCGGAAGGCCCTCGTTTCCAGTCGCTCGGCGATTTGGAATGGTCATTCGGCGTCGCTGGAACACTCGACCTCGCACGCCATCTGGCTACGTTATATATTGAGGATATTGCCGACTTCATACGCGACAATGTCGACCAACATTTCGATTTGGTGCGCTATGCTGAGCAGATTTGCACCTACGCCGAGACCTTCGATGAGATTGAAAATCAGCTCCAGAAACCTCCTACAAGCGTCGAGCGGCTGATGCTCTCGCTCTTCGAACGCCATTTGTCGGCAACCTCCCCGTCGATTGTCGGTTTCAGCGTTCCTTTCCCGGGCTGCCTCCTTGCCGCTTTGCGTTGCGCACAGCACATCAAGCGCCACCATCCGCAAATAACGGTCGAGATGGGTGGTGGCTTCGTCAATACCGAGTTGCGTCAGCTCTCCGACCCACGCCTTTTCGATTATGTCGACTACGTCACCCTCGACGATGGCGAGTTGCCATTGCTGCGTCTTGCACGTTTCCTTGAGGGCCGACTGCAACGCTCTCAGCTTCTGCGCACTTTCTGTCGCGTGGACGGCAGGGTCGTATACATCGACGACCTCTCGTCCTCTATGCCCACACAGGTGCGCAACGCTGATCTGCCCACACCCTCCTTCGACGGACTGCCGATGCACCTTTACCTATCGATGTCCGAAATGGCCAACCCTATGCATTCGCTCTGGTCGTCGGGACGGTGGAACAAGCTGATGATGGCGCATGGCTGCTACTGGGCTAAATGCGCTTTCTGCGACACCTCGCTCGACTACATCGGCCGCTATGACGCCCCCGACGCCGTGACTGTCGTCGACCGCATGCAGCGCATTGCCGAGCAGACCGGCTCGTCGGGCTTCCATTTTGTCGACGAGGCCTTGCCCCCAAAGCTTTTGTGGCAGGTCTGCGAGGAGATTGTCCGGCGCTCTCTCGTTTTCTCCTTCTGGGGCAACATCCGCTTCGAGAAGGCTTTCACGGCCGATTTCTGTCAGCTCCTTGCCGAGGCTGGTTGCATCGCCGTCAGCGGTGGCCTTGAGGTCGCCTCCGACCGTCTGCTGCAACTCATCGGCAAGGGTGTCAGCGTCTCGCAAACCATGCAGGTGGCACGCCATTTCAGCGACGCTGGCATCATGGTGCACACCTATCTGATGTATGGCTTCCCTACGGAGACTCTACAAGAGACAATCATGAGCCTCGACAATGTCCGCTCCATGTTCAGCGAGGGCATCGTACAGTCGGCCTTCTGGCATCGTTATGCCATGACGGTGCACAGCCCATCGGGCAGAGCCCCGCGGCAGTATGGCGCCAGACATTGCGACGGCTTGCGAGTCAACCCCTTTTGCAACAATGAGATACCGTTCGATGCTCATTTCGACTACGACCTCGATGCTGTCGGCACGGCCCTCCGTTTGGCAACCTACAATTTCATGAACGGCATCGGTCTCGAGAAGCCTGCCGCCAAATGGTTCAAGGGCATCAGGCAGAATAAATGATTTTTTTTCACCCCCTTTGTAGTTTTTCCACCTTTTGATACGTCTTATAGACAAATGGAGCAGCAAAACAAAAATGTCAAATCTAATGACAACTGCACTTTTGAACAGGTTTTGTCGCGTCATCAAGGATTGCTGTTCCGCATTTGCAGACGATACAGTGGGAGGGAAACAACAGTGGACGACTTGATGCAGGAGATTTCTATTGCACTTTGGCGCCAGAGGGAACGGATGTGGAGCATCCCCGATGGTATGCAGCGCACGGCGTGGATTTGGAAAGTGGCACACAACGCGGCAATAGACACTGTGAGAAAGGCACCGGCACATCAGCAACTGGAAGACCACCACGTTGCCGATATGCAACAGGAGGACAGGACGCTGGTGGAGCAGCTCTACGAACAAATCGACAAGTTGGAAGAGATGGACAGGACGCTTGTTCGACTGCAACTCGAAGGCTACTCATACGAAGAAATAGCCACAAAGACTGGTCTGACAGTCAAAAACGTCAGCGTCAAGCTGGTAAGGATAAAAGACAAACTACGAAAACAATTCTTGGATTGAGACAACCAAAACAACTACACCATATTTTTTTTCTACACTTTCATTTTTTTAACTACCAAATGCCCTATAACAACGTTTTCGTTAAGCCAAATGACCAAAGGGAGCTTGTTCACTTTGGCATGGCGAGAAAACGACTGTTTCGAAGAAACGAACCCTAAACTCTAAACCCTAAACCCTAAACTCTAAACTCTACATTCAACATTCCCTATGACAGAAGAATCCTTTGAACACCTTTGGGAACAAGCGGCGGCCGCCGGTCCGGCACGACGCATCGCGGCAGGCTATCCCGTCTGGCAACGCCGTCAGCGCCAACGCCGCAATGCCGTGCTCAGCATAGCCGCTGTCTTTGCCGTCGGAGTAACTCTATGGCTCAATCTCGGCAACACCCCCAAGGTGTATGACACTGTGGCATGCAACAAGGCGGGCTATTCCGCCGAATATTGGGTGCAAGTGGCGAACGAGATGTTAACTACCGAAGTATGAAACGCCTTCTAACTATATTATTCTTCCTGCTTGCTGTCGTCACCGTCGTCGTCAGCGTCTCCGCTGGCGGCGCGCTACCGTCCGACGACGGCAAGACGCTCTACGAACGCTACGCTTCACGCGACGGTCTGACGGTGGCGCAGATTGAAGGCTTTCGCCTCAACGACACTGTCAAGGTCGATGTCGTCATCGTTGTCGCCGACACCGACGCCGAGTGGCAGAAACTGTGCAAGGAGTTCGACATCCGCAGCGACTCAGGCGTCTCCACATGGACCGGCAACGGCAACCACCCCGAAACACGCATACGCTGGCAGGGCGGACATTGCTGCAAAGTGATAGCCTCACCAGCTAAGCGGACAATATCAATGTACCATATAACCAACGAAACGGATTATGAGAGCCTTATGGACTATCAAATGAAACTGATGATGGAATCTTAATCTCCCGTTTTCTTAATGTCCTATAACAACCCTAAACCCCAAACCCTACATTCAACATTCAAAATGAAACGCATAACCCTCCTGTCTTTATTCGTCGCCATTGCACTCGTGGCCTGCAACCCCACCGACAAGTCGGCGGGCACCCGCCATATCGTCTATTCTGTCCAGAATGCCGATGTCTACGCCGGCTCCATGTCCGCATCCACCACCGTCAGTCTCACCGACGACGAGGCATGGGACGCCCTGCTCGACCACTTCTGCGATTATGTACAGGCCGGCAATACGGTGACCTTCTTCAACCCGGACAACGCACTCTTCAACCATCCCGCAAAGGGCAAGACTAAAGCCAAGGACGCTAGCAACAAAGCACACACCATCAAGACCACCGACAAGGAGGCCATGAAGGAATGGTGCCGACAAATGGAGAAGGACGGCCTCACGGTCGTCATCGATTACGACAAGAACACCGGCACATGGTCCGGCTACGCCTACGCCCTGCCTCCGTCGCAGTCGTCGCATTCACTCACCTACATCAGCAACGTCAACAACCTCAAGGTCTTGATCACCGTCGACACTCTGATGAGGCGCTTCTACATCACCGCCGCCGACGATGGCTCGCTCTATCTCGGCATCAACCAGGGCGTCATCTCCTACAACTATTTCAATGCCCCCGACTCGGGCTTCGCCCCCAACCCCGCATGGACCTACCTCTACATGCACGACCTCTATCACGACTCCATACATACCGATTGCCACTACGCCGTGACCAGCGCGCCGCTCTACGCCTTCTCCTCCTCAGCCTTCTCGCTCCGCAATCTCGACCTCGACGACCTGCAATGGGACTTCACCAGCACGTCGCTCTACGACACGTGGGTATGTGAGGACTTCGGCCTCAATATCGTCCTCCACGTCGAGCGCAGCACCGTCGATACCACCTCCTACTCCTTTTCCGGCCAGTTCGCTATGCAGACCAACGAGATGATTCTGCCTTACCTCGGCGGTTCGCTCTCCAGCATCGGTGGCTCCGGAAGCACCAACAGCGAGTGCGATGAGGTTGTGGTCATCAGCCTCGGCGACGGCTCCAACCAGAGCTTCGATGTCGAGCTCATCACCGACGACCTCGTCGTCTGGCACCTCGGCGACGCCAAGCTCGAATTCCACAGAATATAAAAGCGACTGTTTACCATATAACGGCGGAGGTGACGGACTTTTTCACGTCACCTCCGCCGTTTTTTACAGCGATTCGACAATCGTCCCTATCTCTTCAGTGAAGGCGACGAACCGAGGCATGTCGTTGAGGAACGCCTCCGGGTTGTCGCGGTTGAAGCGGACTAGGGTGGTGCCGGGAATCCGTTGCGCCATCTGCTCAAAGGGCAGGCGGATGATGCCGGGCGTGTTGTAGCCTATGCCGAATTCGAGCAACAACAGCTTGCCTTGCGAGGCCTGCTCCACGAAGTCGGTATAGCGTTTCGCCTGACGGTGCCAGTGGTCATCCTCCACGAAGTGGTCGTCTACGCGCAGGTTCAGCGCGGCCGGTTGCCCGTCCTCGGCAAATGGAATCATGTTGGTGGGGATGCAGCAGTCGTCTATCAGTGGCAACACCTGCTCAACCCAGCGGCGGTTGCTCCACGTGATTTTCGGCACGCCGCTCACTGGCTGGAAGCGGCTGTAGTCGCCCTGTGTGGCAAAGATGTTCTCTTTCTGAAAACCAGCTAGTTCGAACTGACCGTCGACGTTGGTCGTCACGATGAATAATTTCGTCTTTTGTTTTTCGGATTCTGCATTTGTCGCGTCATTCTGCATTCTATTCTCAGAACTCAGAATTGAGCGCAGCGTCTTGTATAGTGGCAACGCCCCCGTGCGGTAGCGGCAGAACCAGATGTGTTTGGCCCAGTGTGCCCAGTATTCCTCGGCGGTGGCGTAGTGGTAGAAGCCGGCGGTGTAAAGGTCTGTGTGGCCGTACTTCTTTATGTCGTCGGCAAAGAACTGGCGAAAATCCTCGCCGGCATAGTCCAGTCCCGCAGCGGTACTCAGGCCACTGCCCGCACCGATGATGATGTGGTCTGCCTCTTTGATGGCGTTGCGCAAGAAGTCAATTCTTTCCGAGTAACTCACGGTAGATGTCATAGTCTTTGTCTTTGAATACGTTGAATATCACTTTTATCGACGAGCGGCGTAGCGCAAGTGCCGAACGTACTGTCCTCACCGCTATCTCGGCAGCTCGACGGTTGGGAAAGCGGAACTCGCCCGTCGAGATGCAGCAGAAGGCGATGCTGTGGCACCCTCTTTCTTCGGCCAACCGCAGGCAGTTGCGGTAGCACATCGCCAGTTGCTCCTCCTGTTCCGCTGTTGGTATGCCTGTGGCGATGATAGGCCCCACGGTGTGTATCACATACTTTGAGGGCAGGTTGTAGCCTCGCGTGATGATAGCCTCGCCAGTGGCTATCTCGCCACCACGCAGTATGTTGTCGCACTCAAGCCTTAGTTGCAGACCCGCCGCCGAGTGTATGCAGTTGTCTATGCAGGCATGCAGTGGATGCCAGCACCCAAGACCGCGGCTGTTGGCGGCATTCACTATGGCGTCCACCCTAAGGCGTGTTATATCCCCTTGCCAGAGCGACAAACTGCTCTCTTTTCCATACATTGGCGCACAATCGCAATCCACAACGCCCTTCTCCTCCAGTTGCGCCTGTAACTCCGCATCCTGCGCCAGCAGGAACTCCTCGCTCAGCGCTCTCGGCTCCCAGATGCCATCTTCGGTGACATTACTACATCTCGGCAAAGCACCCGGGTCCGCCTTGTGCTCGACTTCCGTAATATTCATCAGTGCCCTCATCAGTCTCTGCTTCCCCTCCAGTGTGTCAGGCATCTCCGCCTCCACCTTGTCCTGCTCCATCAGGTATCTTATGCAGAAGTCTATATTTTCAAGTCTGTCCATATTAGTATCCTTATCTTTTCAATGATTTTCTGTGAACTTTTTTGTGAAACGTCAGGCTCCTCGCGTATTCTGCCATGTACATGGAACCAGTGGCATGAAAATGACGCTCGAGGTGTAGCCGCGGAATCAATTCTTGCCGAGGTATTTCTCTCTGTCCGATATGATGTCGTGAAGGTTCTGGTAGGCCCAGTCAAGCAGCTGTTGCATGACGGGCATGAAGCTGCGTCCGCGCTCAGTGAGGGCGTACTCCACGCGCGGAGGCATCTCGGCATAGACGGTGCGTCTCACCAGCCCGTCGGCCTCCAGCCCGCGCAGCGTCTGCGTGAGCATCTTCTGCGAGCAGTCGGGGTTCTTCTGCTCAATGTCGCGGAAGCGCATCGGAGCGTCGCTACCGCCGATGGTGTAGAGCACCGCCAGCGTCCACTTGCCACTGATGCGCGCCAGCACGTTGCGGATGGGACATTCGGGGAAGAAGGGATCTTGTATGAAATCTAATGTCATAAGTATCAGTATTGTTTGGTATGAATATCAGTGAGTTAATTCACAGCAGTCTGTTCCGAAAATCTTTCGCCACGAAAGCCTTCGCTTATGGTGCCGTCGACGAGGTCGTAATGCTCCGCTATCGGCGGTGTGGGGCGCAGGTCGTAATACTCCAGCCTCTCCACCGGCAAGCGGAAGTAGACGAGTTGCTCGTAGCTGCTGTATAGGCGCGGAAGCACGGGATTGTCGTCGAATATCTGGCGCTGCGTCGCCTCGGGCACGTCGAAGTATGCTCGCCCTGCGCAGCGCACACTCACCTTGTCGTGCAACACCACGAACTCAACGTTCGGGTTCGCCTGCAGCTGGTTGTACACCGACTTGCGCGGCGACGTGGCGAAGTATAGCGTGGTGCCGTCTATGTGCATCACCTGAAATGCGCGCGTCTGCGGCTTGTCGTCAGCGACGGTGGCAAGTATGCCCTCGTTGTTTTCTCGCAGAAATTGAAAGGATTGTTCTATCATTTCTTGTCTCTTTTGGTTTGCAAAGATACGTTTTTTTTTGCAAACAGGCAGACTCCGAAAAAAGTCTGCCTGTTGCTGTTGTTATGATGGTTGAAGAATAGTATTTTATTTGTACAGTGCCTCTGCCAGCGGAGCGATGTCGCCAGGCATGTCGGGATAGGCCTTGGCGAGGGCTTCTGCGAAGGCGTTGGCATCCTTGCAGTTGGCACGGAGTTCTTTCAGCTTCTCGAGGTAGGCGATGCGCGCCTCGACGGCAGCCTTCTCCACCAGTCCGCCGTGGCCACCGATGAAGTAGCGGGCACCGGTGGCAAGGCTTGTCTTGGTGGCTGCCAGCTCAGCGTCGATGGCGGCGGCGCTGCCCAGCTGCAACGGGCTCATGTGCATCTGGTATGGTGCCCAGTGGGTGTAGCATACTTGCTTGCCTATGAGGATCATGGCTCCCGGGAAGTCGCTGGTGGCACCATGCTCGAAGCGGAAGTCTACACCGGCGTACTGCTGGGTGCTGCCGAATGGTACCTCGGCGGCTTGCTGGGTCGGCAACTCGACCATCGTCTCGCCAAACTTCTCGGCGAAGCCTTTCATCATGCCTCCGTATATGGGGCCTTCGATGAAGGCGGGCATGCCCTCAGGCATGGTCAGCGGCAGTTTGTCGCTGCCTCCAAGGTGGTAATCGGTGATGTCGGTCACAACGGGCTTGCCGAGTGCCTTGATGTAGTCGCCAAACTCGGCGGCATTGACCTTGAACAGGGGGTACTCCATCACCACCAGACCGTCGCGGCCTTCGATGATGTAGCTGGCGTCGAACATGACATCGTTCGAATTGTAGACGTGTAGCTTGAATCCGTCAAGCTCATAGGTCTGGAACTGGCCGACTGTTTCTTTCTGTGTGCTCATTGCGGTATCGTTTAGGGTTTCGTTATTATTGTTGTTGCAGCCCATTGCGATGAAGGCGGCTGCGGCCATTGTGATGATTGATTTTTTCATTGCTATATCGATATTTAATTGTTTACCAATTCAGCGGGTCACCGAGGATGTTGCCGTCGGTCATCGGGCTGTCGGCCTCGGTGAAGGCGTTGGCCTTGTACTGGATGCAGAGCATCGTCAGGTTCTTGCTGCCGGTGTTCTTCAGGGCACGGCGGCCGTCTGGACTCACACGCACGATGGTACCCTCGCTGACGGGGAACTGCTCTCCGTCAACCTGATAAGTTCCTTCGCCGCGAAGGATAATGTAGAGTTCCTCGTGTGTCTTGTGGGTGTGCAGGAAACCGCTGTCCTGACCCGGCACAAGCGTCTGGAACGAGAGCTCGCTGCCAGTGGCACCAACGGCCTGACCTACGAATACCTTACCCTTGATGACGTTGGAACCCATCGGCAGTTCATGCTCGATGATTTGGTCTATTGTTCCCACGCTGACGGCATTGTAGTTGTGGCCACTCTTAATTGTTTCGATTGTTCTCATTGTTTTATGTGTTAATTTGTTATTGATTTCGTTTGCAAAAATACAATGGTTTCAAAAATCCCGCAAGAGGGTACCCTAACGTAAGCCACTTACCTCGAAGTAAGTAACACGGTAGCTTCTTGATACTATTATAGCTATTTTAACATTGATTTAACGTTTATGTGTTGGCGGTCGTTGTGTCGAAATAGTGCTTTCCGCGCCTCAAATCCTTAGAATTAGGGATTGTGGGGTAGGGGAGGCCACTCTGCTTTTGCATTTGTAACTGCAATTTAAACATTACCATCCATCAGGACTCTCAGCACCACTGGCTGTGCATCGTTGCCGACAAATAGTAGCACCTGTAACCACGCATTCCCACCAAAACCTCCGTCATCCCTGATATGCTTTTGCCTCTTTTTTGTCAATATGCTTTTTTTTATTATTTTTGCAAATACGTTCTTTTACGATATTTTTATCCAAGTAATATAAATATAATCAATTATGCAAAAATTCGACCCCGCAACAGCTATTCAGCGTATCGACGGACGCGACGCCAACCGTGGCGTGAATCCCGCCATTTGTGACAGCGCCACCTTTACCTTCCCCGAAGCTCATCTCATGACCGAGACCTTCCACGGCGAAACTGAGGGCTACTTCCTATACAGCCGCCACTGGAACCCCTCCAACCTCGCCCTCTGCCAGCGCCTCGCCGCTATGGAAGGCACCGAGATGGCGTGGGTTACAGGCTCGGGCCTCGCCGCCATCACCAGCGCCATACTTCACGAAGTAAGCGCCGGCGACCACATCGTCGC
>Ga0310694_10004335_pt1 | contig 13738 bp, 12 predicted proteins | sample 174DNAGHGhighgp2_FD_203884 | JGI IMG/M metagenome (GOLD analysis project Ga0310694, IMG submission 203884) | Sheep rumen microbial communities from Palmerston North, Manawatu-Wanganui, New Zealand - 1742 DNA GHGhigh gp2 (v2) (version 2) | ecosystem: Host-associated > Mammals > Digestive system... | reverse complement strand
AGAAATCTCTCAAAAAGGAGATTCTGAATTCCTATGGGATTTATGTTTGTGACGCCGAGGGCATACGCCACGACACTCGCCCCCACCGCACCTCGTCCAGGGCCTACTCGTCCCCCCGCTTTTCTGGCCGCATCAACCATCTCCGCAGCCATTACGAAGTAATCGGCCCAGCCAAAGCGTTCAATCGTGGCAATCTCGTAGTCGATATTCGTCTGCGGGACAAGAAGTTTTCCATCTGCACCGCCCCATCTTTTCCCAACTCCCGCAGCAACGAGGCTGCGCAATTTCTCAATGTGAAGATCCATCATTTACACTACCTTTCTTTAGTGATTCAATCAGCTTGAAGAACACCCCTGCACAGGCGTAGGCATCGTCAAGGGCATCGTGGCTGTTTGCGCCTTCAACGCCAAGCGTCTCGACAAGGTTACCGAGCGTGTAGCAGTCAAGATCGGGCATCGCGAGCCGCGCAAGCGCAAGGGTATCGCAGGTTTCGATAGATGTACCATCATGCTCAATGCCGTAATGGACACAGGCATTGTTGAGCATCCTCATGTCAAAGCGCAGATTATGCGCGACAAGAAGCACATCCCCACCGAGAAACGCCAAGAAACGATCAAGCCCGATGGCTGGCGGGACGCCATTTTGTCGCAGAAAGTCGAGCGAAAGCCCGTGCGCCTGTTCTGCATACGGATTCATCGGGCAAGCCGGCGTTAGGTATTCTGCCATATTCCGACACTCTCTGCCTTGCTCATACTCCACGGCGGCGATCTGACATATTTCATCGTCATTCGTCATGCCGGTCGTCTCCGTGTCGAACACGACGATCCGGCCATGTGCAGCATAGCGATGAATCAATGGCAAGTTTTCCGGCTTAATTCTCATGCCTTGACATTCTTCTTTCTTGCGCCAAAAAGTCCGTTAAACCATCCGTGCAGATTCGAGTATTCCTTGTCTTTATGCCAATGAAAATCTCTTACTTCCTTTGTGATACCCGCCTCATATTGCGCCCGAACGACATCTGCCCAGGAGACGCCGAGACTCGTCACTTCATGTGGATCACACCCGTAATCGACAAGTATCTTCTCAAGTTTCGGATAGACCTTGCTTGCGCGATGCGACGTTTGAGTGCGAAAGAACGTCTGCCACAGGAGATTGTTCCCGAATGGATCCCTGATCTTTCGCATGCATCCCGGACTCATTGATTCAAGAAGATGCATGAAAGCGTATCCGTCACCATCAATCTGCCAAGGCGTCGTGTGGCCCTCAATGTGTATCTCTCCGTCCGAACACATCCTTGAAATCATCTCATTCACCGACAAAACACGCTGACATTCGTCAAAAGTTTCGTACAGGAATTTCAGGATATTCCATCTGTGCCCAAAAGCCAGACCAAGAAGCAATGACCGTCTGATCCGGTGCCCAGAAAGCGACATGGCAAGCGCAAATCGCGCACCATCGTCACGGTTGATCTCCGCCTCCTCCTCGGCAGTTATGAATCGTTCTTCCCATGTGTAGCGGATGCTGTAAGCCGCAGGATTAGCATCCTCTCCCGCCGAAACGGCCACATCTCTCCAGCCTTGGAGTCGCCGGTGGCAGTATTCGACACGGGCAAGGAGTGCCGGAAACAGAACATTGATCCGAGAACTGTCCTCGTCCAGAATCTGCATAAGCGCCTCGCTCCGTCCGGGGGCGTTCATCGCGGGCAAATACATCATCCATGCAACAAGCTGCGCTTTCGTGGCACGCGAAATACGCTTGTCGCGCAAGGCATCTGCACAAAAACGCCATCTGACATCATCTGGACACGCCCAAAACAGTCGTGCCGGGAATTCATCCTGCCTTGACTGCCCAGAAAGAAACCGGTCAACGCTCCTGAAAATCCTTCCTGCTGCCGTGGCCATTGCGCTATTGCGCCTATTTAAAGCATGAACGGCCATTGTTCTTTCGCTTTCACCCACAAGCTGGCGGTGAATTTCATGCCGCCTGTCGGCATCAACGAAGGCTTCCGCCCGTTCGAGACGCAATGCTTCCTGCGCAATATGTGCTTCTGCGTATGACATGAAATTCTACTTCCGCTTACTTTTCCTCATCAGGGACTTCGGCCAAAAACGGGCAAACGAGTCGAACCGTTCGGTCGGGCGCGGGAACTTTTCGTCACGGTCGAAATGCTTGTCGGCCTCCTTTGTCATCTTGTTGCGGACATTCCACGCGAAATTCATGTGGTGATAGGCGTGAGCAAGCGACACTTCAAGACCGCCCTCATTGAGATTTCCCCATGCGTCGACTTGCCGTTCGCCCGACTTGTCCAGTCGTCCAAGCATGAACTGGATGCGGCTCAGTAGCGAGTCCAGCTCTCCCGCCGCCTCACGTATGTGGAACTCCAGAAGTTCATAGTTCAACTTGTTCTTCATCTGTTCAAGTCCTCTTTTATCTTTTCAACATATACCATGTCATTACCGAAATTGAACCAGACCTCATACTGCTTCACCCCATGACGATAATTCACCTTGGCCAGTCCGTCGAAGGAGAATATGTGTACGGACTCCTCGTCAAGGCGAAAACCCGAATGTCTCCCAGCCGCGTCCCTGGCAATCTCCTCGGTGTATGCCTGCCACGCTCTGCAAATGGCATCTCCGTCAACGCTGCTGCCGCGATTCTTGATGAACGTAAGCGCCATTCGGTCCGGCTTGATGAATTCCATCTTGATTTGGCCATCCGATGTCATTCCGCACTCATAGATGTTCTTCCACACGACCTGACGATATCCGTAGAAATCATCGGGGATTTCCACTCGCGGCACCCAGTGATGCCCTCTGTGGTAAGCGATGGATTCCACCTTCTTTCCTTTTGCCGGAAATGCCACCTTGGCCTGCACCGTAAGACGCGTCATTGAGCGCCGTGACAATTCCTGTATGGAAGAAGCATCATCCCAAGGCTTCGGGATTAAAGACTTGAAAAAAGGCCACTTCCACTTGGAGGCGTGTGCAGCGACATTCTTTATGATGTTGTCATTGTCAGATGTCATCGCAGACTCCCGACGCGCTTGTGCTTTCAGGTTTTACTGGTAACGCTGCCATTTTTACAAAAACCGTCATCTCTTCGAACGAGGCACATGGTCCCGGCGGAACCAACAGTCCTTCAGCAACGCACCGCTCGACCTCATGCGCCGCATCCAACTCAGGGGAAGACGACGGTTCGACACCTTCATCCTCGGCTTCTGCCAACCATCCCTCGGCGGCAACGACCAGAATATCCCTTATTTTTGGCCTCAATGTCGGGGCATTCCATATCACGCAAAGGACATCTTCCAATTTACCCTCAATCTCAAGCCGATTCCGATACGGTGGCTGTGCCGTCTCCTGCAACCAGCGCAACGAATCTGCCGGGATTTCCGCACGGAGTTTCGCCACAAGGGACTCATGTGTCAGAAACACATGCGCAGTGGCGAAGAAAGCAGGATTGATACAGTATGACTCCCTCTTTTTCAAGAGGTTTGTCCAGTAGATTACTGCCTTGTATTGGAGATAGTTTTTCATGGCGATCAGAACCCAATGCGACGCGCGCAGCCTTTCTTGAGCGAACATTCCTTTTCAAGCTCGTTGAGGCGTGTCTCGTTCGACACAGAGCCGCCAAGGTAGTAGAGCGATTGCCTGACCGTGCGGAAGTCGCCGGGCGCGAGGTTGGGAATTGCGGCAAGCCGCATCGCCTCGGCATCACCAAGGCGTGTCTTGAACATCCGCTCGAAGAACGCGCGCTTGCCGTCTGCCTCAAGGTAGTCGAACTGTAGCTTGAATGTAAATCGCCGCATGATCGCCGCGTCAAGGTTGTCCATGAAGTTGGTCGCCCCGACCATAACGCCCTTGAAGTTTTCCATACGGTTGAGCAACTCGTTGACCTGCGTCACCTCCCAGCTGCGTTGCGCTCCGGAACGATCCTGCACGATGCCGTCAATTTCGTCAAGGAACAGAATCGCGTTGTCCGCCTCAGCTTCGTCAAACGCTCGCTTGATGTTCTTTTCCGTCTCTCCCACCCAACAGGACAGCAAGTCGCTCCCCATCTTGATAACCACGCGGCTATTCAGGGTCTTCCCAAGATGCTTCACGAACTCGGTCTTGCCGGTTCCGGGAGGCCCCCATAGGAGAATGTTCATGCGCGGGCGGTCTGGATCGTTCCCGTCCTCCTTGCTGTTCCTGAAACTCCGCACAGCCTCCACAATCCTGTCGAGCGCGATATCACCTTTGATGTTCAGTCCGTCCAGAGAGTAGTCCTTCGTCGGCATGAGAGCATCGTCCTTCGTCTTTGCTTCCATGAGTTCGCAATGGGGTTTCATGAGAGACTCGACGAGCGCGGCTACCTTGTCCTTGCGCGGACGCATGCGCTTGACGTTCTCCAGAACCATCGCTATACCGCCCGCGCTGGTCTGGTACTTCTGAGCGAACTGTTCGGCGAGCCCTGTGGGGACGAGCCGTTCAAGCCGGAACTTCTTCACGCTGTTGCGCCAGATGGCCGAACGCTGACGTGTGCCGAGCTTGTCGAAACGGATCGAGTAGTCGAAACGACGCCGGACGGAATCATCCAACGCCCTTGCCGGGGCATTCGATATCCATATTGTCGGCAGTTTTGTCTCGTCGAGAATAGAGTTGATCACGCCTTTTTCGGTACCCGACGACCCCATGCCACCGAACAACGCCGCAAAGAAGTCCATACTCGTGCGGAGAAGCTGGTCGGATTCGTCGACCATTATCATGCTCCGCTCGCGTGGCACCTGATCGTTGCAGATCCGGATGCCGGCCATTCGGCTTTGAGGAGAATTGTGTTCGCCGTTGCGGTCGCCTTGGCGTATTTCAAAGAGATCGAGGCCGAGTTCCTTTGCGAGCGTCTTCGCAAAGCTCGTCTTGCCAGTTCCCGGCTCACCGTAGAAGAGGATGTTTACGCCGCGCTTGCCTGATTTAGCGGACGATATCATGCTCCGCAGGATTCCGCCATGCTCCTCTGCGAGCTTTCCGTAGTAGTCCCACGGCAGGGCGTCATCAGTCGGTGTCTTCTTGTAGAACTGCCCCTCAAGCATCTCCCCGTCGCCGTTGTCGAGGTAATTTCTGAACGGACTGTTGCGTTCAAGGTCGCCATCGCTGTCAAGGACTTCATATCTTCTCAACTTCTCATTCGCCGCCAGCGCATTCGTCACCATGCTGCACGGGCGGTCTATTGCCATCGCTATGAACATGGCCCGGTCGTTGCGTCCGCTCGTGTTCCCTACCGGGAAATCGTCGAAGCAGGTCATAAGACGTACTGCCGCATAGACGAGAATGTCCCGCTCAACTTCATTGAGCTTCAGAACGCGGCAGATTTCACCCATGCGAGTCTCTATTGGATCTTTCCGCCGGCAAGTGCGCGACTTGTGCTTTTCCAGAGCATCACACCATTCTTCAAGCATTTCTCGGCAACGTGCGCGGCTCGACTTGTCCTTGTTCCAGAGTTCGCGGATCAGGCCATCCGTCGAGCAGCGCCCCAACGAGAAATCGACTATCCTCCCCTCATCGTCCGCTTTGTCGCGCACACGCTCTACGCTGACCGAGTCGCACTTGGCCAAGGTCTCAAGCGAAAAGTATTTCTTGAGGAATGCTTTTGCCTCATTCTCGGTAGTATTGTTGCCGTTGGCGAATATGTCGAAGAAGTCGCAATCATCGACATCGCGTTTCCAGTTTCGCATGAAGTTCCTGAAAAGTCGCAGCTCCTGTCTGAAAAGCCAACCGTCACTCATGTTGTTCTTGAATCTTTGCATCTGATTTTTCTCCTGTTTTTGTACCGCTTACGTATTAGCAACATCCGTGCCAATCGGTCACATGCAGCGTAATCTGTACGCATCGTCCTGTTTGCCGTTCAGAACATTACCAACCGCTCATTTTATGATCGGCGGAGCCGCAAGTCCCACCCCCACGGAGCGGGTTTCTCGCCATCGCCTGTCAAAATCCAAAGAACCGGATAAGGCGGAGGATTATTCGGCGCGGGGCCGCATCCGTCGGTAATGTAGATGAGGCACGACGGCTCGATCTCAGAATGTTCCGCAACATAAACGAACGGAGGGCGGAAGTCAGTCCCGCCATGTCCATACGCTTTCCAATCGGTCGAGTGGAACGGGTTGTAGGCATCAAATTTCTCCACGTTCTGTATTTCGCAGTCGCACTGCATGACAGTAAGCTCATAATCGCCAAAAGTATTCAGCAGCGAAGTGAGTTCTGAAAAGAACTGCGGAAGGTCTGCCGTGGTGCTGCCGCTCGTGTCTATCGCCACAGCCGCCTGCAGACGCTCCTTCCTCGAACTTTGCAGATACAGCCCCTGCGAAATGTGCCGGCGGTTCGGCGGCAACCACCTCCGGGAGCCACCATAGCAGCTCGTCACAAACTGCGCCAGCACTTCCTGCCATCGTATCTGCGGACGCAAGGCCGCGCGAACTATGTTCGCAAGGTGTTCCGGAATCGTTCCACGTGTCCGCTCGATCTGCTGGGCAACGGCTACGATCCTTTCTCTAATCTTATCGGCCAGTTCCTTGGTGATGAGCGGGGCATAGTCCTTGTCAAACCCGACTTCGCCCCACTTGTCGGTGACGGCAAATGTGTTATCTTCCCCAGAAGATGTCGAGGGGTAGATGTGTTTGTCGAACAGTTTGTCGCACCCAATCCCATCACCGTTTTGTTTATCTGCCCCTTGAGCATCCTGTTCTTGCTTCCCTTGCTTTCCCCTCTTGCGGAAATGTTCGTATATCTCTTCGGCCGAGAGTTCATCCCATTCAACCTTTGGCATCAGACACTTAGATGGAGGTTTAAAGCCCTCCTTCTTCAGCATACGGTTAACCTCCATGTCTGCTGCGACGTTGAAGGCCGATGGATCGCGCGTCTGGCAGCGTAGCATGTGCATTAGGACGCAGTGCCACACCTCATGCGCCATCACGAACAAGCGTTCGTCGGTGGAGAGCGTTGAGCAGAATGCTATGTCCATGAAAATTCGCTCGCCGTCTGTCGCCGCCGTGCGAAGGCGGCAGTCCCGGACTGGCACGAACTCCATGCGCATCAGGAATCCCCCCGTGAACGGGAAGCGCACAAGAAGCTTCTGCCTGTCCTGGCACATCAACGCTAACGTCTGCTTCTTCAGCTTAGCCAATTCATTTTCCGAAAGCGCCATAGAACTTACACCTTTATTGCAACCCGTTTCCGGAGCGCCTTTCCGTGCTTCTCCGCCCACTCCTTGTATCGAGGATGGCGGAAGAGTTTCTCGGCGAACACAGAACTCGACTCGCGCTTGTTTCCAGCCATCGCGTCCATCATCGCCATCGACGCGAAATCGCTGGACAGTTCGATGCAGATGCGGTAGAACCCGTCGATGCGACGCGCCTCCTCCTCGGCATCCTTGCCTCGCCATAGAAGATACGTCATCGCCGCGCAAAGCGCGTACTTGCGGTCTGAGGCGTCTGGAATCTTGATAGGTTTCTCCGGATTCCTCATCATTTCCAGGACATCATCGAACGTCTCGTTGATCTTATGAAACTCCATGAACTCCACGCCCGCACGGTTTCCGACAAGCCCGTACACGACCTTTCGGAGAAGCGACTCGTTGCCGTTTCCAAACTGCACGAGCATCCGGCTCACACGCTCCCACGAACGTGGTGTCGGCCAGCCGCGTTCAAGGTTCTCCCTCTCCTGGTTGAACAGGCACCCTGGACGGTAACGGATGAAACCCATCACGGACGGATGAATATCGTGCGTCCGCGCCCACGCGATCCAGCTCTCGACGTCCTCCTGCATCTCGACGTGCAGGAAACGGTTGGCGAGGGCGGACGACATCGTCGCCGCGACCGCACGGTCTTCCGTCCTGTTTCCCGCCGCGCAAATGTACCACCCGTCTGGCACCTTGTAGAGTTCGCCGAGTCGTCTGTCGAGGATGAACTCGTATGCCGCCACCTGTAGCGAACGATCCGCTGCCGTGATTTCGTCAAAGAGGATGATGCCACGTGAATCGGGATTGCGCGGCCACTCGCTTGCAACGAGCCACTTCACTCCGTCCGGACCCGGTACGGGAAGCCCGCGAATGTCCACCGGTTCGCGCTGCGCGAGGCGTACATCAATGAACCCGATGCCGAGTTCGCGCGCCACGTCGCGAAGGATGCTCGACTTTCCAAGACCCGGTGCGCCCCACACCATCAGCGGCGGCAGCGCGCTCGCCATTTCAGGATTCGCCGCCAACGCCGTCAGTTGCATCTTCAGCAACTTTTCCAGCTCCTCGCCCGTCACGCGGTTGTGAAGGTCGAGCGCGAGCGTTTCGTCATTCTGCTTCGTCATTTTCTTGTTCCTTTGCTTTGCATCCGTATCGTATTAATGTTTTCTGTAATTCGGGTACAACTGTCCACCTCCATTTGGACAGATCGGTGCGATCTTCTGGCTTCATCTTTTCGCGCAAAAGCGTACAGGCAAGCGCATCATTGCCTTTCCCGTCTCGAGCCCTTGCGACAGCGCCCGGAGAGAGCGATTCGATCATCTCAATGAATTTGATCGCGCGTGGCCCTGGAATCCGGCTGTCCTTACAGCACAAGATGACGAAATCCTCATGTGAAAAGGCCTCCCAGAACCCGTCCGCCTCGTGTATCTCTGCATCGAATATCCGCCATGCCCGCGCGTCCAGAATCTCGTCTATCCATGCGTGATTCAATTGATGTCCGGCGATTGCAAAGTACATGAAGAATTCGGGGACGTTGTCTGCGTCCAACGCCTTCCGCTCATCTGGGGTCACATAGTGATTGTCGTTTGCATTGTTCATCAGACTTACTTTAGCAACATCCGTGCCAATAGCATTTGAGCGGCGAAAAGCGCATCCCGCGCCATTTTGCCGCTCAATTTTTCACCATTCGTTTAAAACCTTAACTGGCACCTTGCCGCACAATCGGAACAGCGCATTTCCCCTGTGACCAAAAGGATTTCTTCGCCGACTCGATTCTCGCATCTCTTAGGACCTGCATTGTGTCACAAGTAATTTTACAGCCATCACTTTTCCAATCCTGACGCATCGCACCATAAGAATGCATTTGCCGTCTGATATCCAGAGCCGAGACACCATACTTGTTTTTGTGATGAGGATTGCATCCAGATTTTATTAAAGCACAGGCAAGAGCATCCCACTTGCAGAAACAGTTTATTTCAAAATCTCTCCCACTGCCTATCGCACGCCACTGATCCTCCCCCACGCGCAAATTGAAAAATGTATAGTCCAACGGTGTCAATCCAAACGGGTCAACTGCGGTGATAATTTGCGGGGCGACATCCAATATGGCGCGAACAACTGTAATGCTCTTCCACGGCCAGATGCTTGACGCACAAACATAAAACAGAATCTCATCAAAAGGGAATGCCGGCGAAATTTCTTTCTCAGTACTTATGATATGTGCCAATATGTGTTTGCCTTGGCCATTCTTTTTTAACATGTCACGCACGAAAGTCTTGCTGAGACGTGTGCCTTCTATAGTTCTCACCAGCTCAAACTGTGCAAGATTATCTGCTTCAAAAGCTTGCCATAAGCGTGTGCTGGCATTATACGCTCGATTAACATGCCCTATTATGTCCGGGCAAATGTTTCTTATCAATCGGAAACCCTCAGCCTGCATCGAAACATAGAGTTTTAAATAATAATCTAACCATGCACGTCTAACTCCGCATTCTGTGATACCGATATAATCCATCCACACGGCGGTGCGTACTTCTTGGTTAAATATGCCTTCAGACATCAAAACCGTCTTATACGCGGCAAAGCGACTTCTGCCGAAATCATGTATCGCCCGGCAAAGGTTGCGTACAACATTCACATCCACATTCGCAAGGTTGAACGGATGGAACGCCTCAATGCCATACATTCCGGCAGCCTTCTCTCGCATGGGAGTGTCGCACACGATACCGCCGACTTCCTTTGCGATTTTATCCACTATTTCTTTGGACGGATTGCCGTTCTCCCACATTTCTGCGGTCTGATCAGCAACGCTCTCAAGTGTTCGCTTCTTATTCGTCATCTTCTTCTCCGCACCTATTTAAAACTCGTCGTTGCGATCACGAAAGAACTCATAGTACTGCCGAACGTTCTCAAGCTCTGTCCACTTGCGAACAGGGACGCCGACTGTGTCAAGGTCGTAAATTTTCGCACCGCGAATACCGAGCAGGAATGGCGAATGTGTGGCAATCACGAACTGGCACCCCTCGAATCTCGCCATGCCTTCAAGGTAAGATGCCAATTTCACCTGCCATTTTGCAGAAAGGCTATTCTCCGGTTCGTCGAGAAGATAGAGCGCATTACCCAGCACCTTCTCCATGAAGAACTCAAAGGCGTTCTCCCCGTTCGAGCCGGTCTTTATATTGAAGCCCACCTCTTCCTTGATGACTCTCGACATGGACTTGCCCTTCATCGAGTGCTGGCTTTTCCATGCTTCGTACTCAGGTCCATGCAACGAGGTCATGTTCGTATGCTTTCCCTCGACGCTGTAGGCCCACCACTTCTGTGCCACCATGTCGCGCTGACGGTCGATCTCGCGGTTTCTGCCCCTAATGGTCAAGGTCTTGTCGAAAATGTCCTCGCTTGTGAGGATTCTGCTTTCGGCTGGGATGCCTTTCCATTCTTCCGACAAACCAGAGTTGAAGGACAGCGGATCGACATGTACCTCATAGTCCTCTACGCCACCATGGACGAGTCTCGTCAATCCATCCACATACCAATCGAAGAACTGGCTCGGCTTAAACGGGATTTCCCTTAGCACCTTGAGTCGGGCCGCGATTATGTTCAGGATTGTCGACTTCCCAGACCCGTTGCCACCATAGAATATCGTCACAGGATCGAAAGCGACACGTCCGAGTCCTTTTGACGGAAAGATATTCATGGGATAGTACGATTCAAAGCAGGTGCGCCGCTCAAACGAGAGTAACTTTGATTCTTCAGCGGAAGACCGGAAGATGAAGTCATTTAAGTAGATTGCCATGTGCCTGTTCCTTTCATGCACAATGCATTTAGCAATATCCGTGCCAACATAGAAATAGGGCGGAGACTTGCAATCTCCACCCTGGTTGCTATCCAGAATTTTACCAGGCGGTTAAAATTTTATTGAAGGTGCAAGCTCCAGGCGCTATTTTCCCATTTCCTTGTCTCAAAAACAATCTACCTCACGGTTCTCAGAATCATCCCACCAGGCAGGATGCGAAGACGAGATTCGTGATATCGACTTCGTAGTCATCTGGATTCCTCGTGCCGACGCGCCACGTAGCGTCACCTCCCGAGGGTCAAAGAACGCCTGATGGACTCGCTGGTTCTTGACATGCCGGAACTTCATGTACACCTTTTCCGGGCACCCATCCGTGAGAAGCAGAATTTTCGATTTAGGCGGTGCGAGTCGATAGTCCTTGTTCAGGATCATACCGCCCATCTTGAACCTCTTGATATACGTATGCCCGTAAAGCGGCTCTTCGTACACCATTGTGAACTCCTTTTCACGGTCGTATGGCATGACGCGCTCGAAATCCACATCCACGAAGAACTTGTCGGGCGGTGCAAGCATCCGATACCGTCCATCCTTCCAGATACAGACAATCCGGTCAAGCCCCGAACATTTGAACAACTCATCGCCACTCTTGATTGCGCACCCGATGAAGTGGTTTTCCCTATCGTGTCTGATCGTCAAGTCTTCAGCGGTGATGGCGCGCATATCCACCTTCTCGAACGGAGCTTCGGCAACCTTGGTACATCGAGGGTACTTCTTCCCATACTCCTTGATCAATCCTTTCAGGTAGGCAATCACATGAGCCGTCAGATGAGCGAGGGCTTCCTTTGTTTCCGCCTCTTTCATCTCTATCTCGCGTAATTCGTCGCGGTTCTTGTTGATGTCGAAGCGCGATATTCGCCTTATCTTGATGTCGAGCAGCCGTTTCACGTCTTCGGACGTGATCTGTCGCCGGCGGATGCGGCGAAGGAACGGCTTGAAACCGTCCATCACGGCCTTTTCGACCGTCTCTTCCGTTTCCTCTTCTTCGATGAGTTTGTATATCCGCTCCTCCACGAATATCTGGTCGAGCGTCTTTGAATGGTACAGTTCGTCCAGTTCCTGCAGCCGGATCTCATGTTCCTTCTTAATCAGGCCAACGAGTCGTTCCACGTTGAAACGAAGTATCTCCGATACGCGCATCTCCACGGGTCGGCCGCCTTTGAGCACGACCGGGCGCGACGCGATGCTCTTTTGGCAGTTGGTGAACGCATATAGGCCCTCCAGCACCTTCGACGCTTCCGCGCCCGGATTCAGCGAAAGGACGATCTCGACGCTCTGCGAGGTTAGATTCTGGATGTTCCTTATCTGAAGATGCTTCTTTTCGACGGCCTGCCGTATGCTCTCAATCAGCGATTCTGTCGTCTCCCCCCAGGGAAGCTCCCTGATGACGAGCGTGTTCTTCGTGCCTTTCTCGATAACCGCGCGTACCTTTACGCGCCCAAGTCCGTCATCGTATTCGCTCGCATCCATCACGCCACCCAGCTGGAAATCGGGAAGGAGCGAAACGGGCTTCTTCCGCAGAACAGCTATCTCCGCCTCCAGCAACTCCGGGAAGTTGTGCGGCAGAATAGAGGTCGAGAGTCCGACAGCGACACCTTCCGCCCCCATCATCAGGAGAAGCGGCAGCTTGCACGGCAGGAATATCGGCTCCTTGTTCTCTCCGTCGTAGCTGGGGACGTATTCCGTAGTCTTCGGATTGTAGAGCTGCTCCTTGGCAAGTTTCGTGAGCCGGCACTCAAGGTATCGCGGCGCGGCGGCATCGGCACCGGTGTAGAGATTACCGTAGTTGCCTTGCCCTTCGACAACATATCCCTTGCCCTTGCCCCAAAGCTTGTTCACAAGCACAACAAGAGCTGGGCCAATAGACTGGTCTCCATGCGGATGGTAGCACATCACGCGCCCGACCGCTCGCGGCAGTTTCATCAACTTGCCGGTGTCGATCTCCCACAGGGCGTGGAGAATGCGCCGCTGGACCGGCTTGAGGCCGTCCTCTACTGCCGGGATGGCTCGCGAACCGATCACGTATGTGGCGTACTGCATGAAGTTCGAGTCGAGCAGTTCCGTAAGGGGACCTGCTCCCGTAAGGCCGTCATGTGTGCCAACAGGATTATCCGCTGTTTCCTGACTGTCCGCAAACAGCGATACATCGTCGAAAAGGCTCGGCGGTTCTTTGTTGTTCTTGCTATTCAATGTCTTTCTCCGTGCAGACGAGGTTTCGCATGATGTAGTCTCGGCGGGCGGGCGTGTTGTCGCCCATATAGAACTCGAGCGACTTGTCGGGGTCGGTATCGCTCGTGCATGTTACCGGCAGAAGACGGATGTCCTTGCCAATGAACGCCGTGAAGTCCTCCGGCGTTATCTCGCCAAGCCCCTTGAAACGCGTCTGCTCCGATCCTTTTCCCATCTCGGCAAGAGCCGCCTCACGCTCTTCCTCTGAATAGCAGTAACGAACACGCATTTCGCCGCCGCCCTTCGCCTTTCGAATCCGATAAAGCGGCGTTTCGAGGATGAACACCCGTCCGTCGGCGACGAGCGGACGGAAGAACCGCATGAAGAAGGCAATCAACAGATTGCGGATGTGCAGTCCGTCCACATCGGCGTCGGTCGCAAAGACGATCTTCCCATAGCGCAACTTGTCGAGGCTTTCCTGTATCCCCAACGCCCGAACCATGTTGT
>Ga0310694_10004334_pt1 | contig 13739 bp, 9 predicted proteins | sample 174DNAGHGhighgp2_FD_203884 | JGI IMG/M metagenome (GOLD analysis project Ga0310694, IMG submission 203884) | Sheep rumen microbial communities from Palmerston North, Manawatu-Wanganui, New Zealand - 1742 DNA GHGhigh gp2 (v2) (version 2) | ecosystem: Host-associated > Mammals > Digestive system >... | reverse complement strand
CCCCGACTGGCTGATGCTGTTGCAAGGCGTCATTGATAGCCCCGACATCCCGCTGAACGTGTCGCGCAGCTATCTGCAGAGCGACCGCGCCGTGAAGAAGATTTCGACCTACATCACCAAGAAGGTCGCCGCACGCCTGGAGGAGATTGCCAAGAACCAGCCTGAGGAGTTCGAGAAGAAGTGGAACGACATCAAGATCTTCATCGAGTACGGCATGCTGAGCGATGAGAAGTTCTGTGAGTCGGGACTGAAGTTCGCCCTGCTGGAGAATACCGAGGGCAAGTACTTCAAGATTGATGACTACCGCAAGCTCATCGAGGGCGAGCAGAAGGACAAGGACGGCAACATCATCTGCCTGTATGCCACCGACAAGGAGGCACAGTATGCCTACATCAAGGCGGCTACCGACAAGGGCTATGATGTGCTGATGATGAACGGAGAACTGGACATGCCCTTCATGAGCATGCTGGAGCAGAAGCTCGAAAAGGAAAAAATGCGCTTTGTGCGTGTGGACAGCGATGTGCTTGACAACCTCATCCGCAAGCAGGATGACAAGGGGCCGCAGTTCACCCCCGAGCAGCAGGAAATGGCACAGACCCTGTTCCGCAGCCAGATTCCGCATGTGGAAAAGGCTGAATTCATGGTCAACTTTGCTGCCATGTCGCCCGAGGACAAGCCTGCCGTCATCACCCAGTCCGAGTATATGCGCCGCATGAAGGACATGGCCCGTTTCCAGCCCGGCATGAGCTTCTATGGCGACATGCCCGACATGTACAGCCTGGTGCTCAACACCAAGCATCCGCTCGTGCAGAAGATTGTCGAGCTGGCTGAGCAGTCACTCGACGCCGAGCTCAAACCCGTCAGCGAGGACATCAATGCGACCCAGAATGTGATTAAGGCGTTGCGCGACCTCAAGAAGGACGACAAGCCGCTGCCCGACGACAAGAAGAAGGATCTTGAGGACAACGAGCATCAGCTTGAAGAACTGCGCAAGAAGAAAGAGAATATCATCACCGCCTATGCTGCCGGCGAGAGCCGTGTGCACCAGATTATCGACATTGCCCTGCTGAGCAACGGCATGCTCAAGGGCGAGGGCCTGGAGCGATTCATGAAACGTTCAATCGGCTTGCTCAAGTAATAAAGAACATCATCGTTGTGAGGACCCCACGTGCCAGTGCGGTCCTCACATTTGTTTTGCAAATCTTGGACGACAAGTGCTGTAAGGTGGGAAAAATGAGTTAACTTTGTGGTCACAATCATGATAACCCATTTTCACTGGCTTGACCCGTGTCACGTCATTGAAAACACAACACTTTAAAGAACATACACTATGAAGAAGAGATTTTGTTATACCGTGATGGCAGCTATTGTATCAGCCCTGACACTCCAGGCTCAGGTGCCGCAGTTCTCGTCCAAGAGTTTTGCCGACTGGATTTACAGCAATCCGGCGATAGAACTCAACCAGACGACGATTCTGGCCAACCGCATTGTGCTGTATACCACCAGCACCGGCCTGCACCTGACGCTCACCTCGCCCCAGTTCACCTGTCACAACGGTGAGACCATCGACATGACGGTGACCTGGATTACCGACCAATGGCAAACAGCGGGCTTTGTCGTGAGCAAGGTGGCTCTGACAGCCGCCCTGCTTGACGAGAACGGCATTGCTGTGGACTCTGTGACCTATACGCCGACGTCGGTCAGCCGCACGAACTATGTGAACCTGTCAATCACTGTGCCCAGGGGCTTGAACAAGGCTAGGCTGCGCTTCGCCTCATGGAAGGCCGACGTGAACAGCAGCGGTGCGGTCCGTCAGATTGAGATGACGTCGACATTGCGGGGCGACGTCAATCGTGACGGCGAGGTGGACATTGCCGACATCAATGCCGTCATCAATGCCATTCTGACACCAGGATTGAGTGACGAGCAGCGGTCACGGGCCGATGTTGACCATGACGGGGAGGTCAATGTCGCCGATATCAACGCGGTGATTGATGTCATCCTGTGAAATCGGCCTCTGATGCCGGTATTTTGAGGCTTTTGCTTCAAGAAAAGGCCATTTCATGGGTCAAGAGGCGAAAATCATAAGAAAACGAGTATAAATAATAATAAATCTTTACGAATATTTGCATATTCAAATTTTTACTATTACTTTTGCTTGATTTCTTATGTATTTGACCAAATTTAGGTCTTTGATGAAGGAAAAATGCCAAAAATGCCTCAAAAGTGGCGCATTTAGAGTGATTTTCTTTCTTAATGAATGTTAAATTTTGGTTGAATGAGAAATTTATATTACTTTTGCGAGCAAAATTTGTCTAATATAGTTTTTAAATTTTAATTAAAATGAAAAAGATTATCTTGACTTTAGCCCTTCTTATGGGCGTGTTTGCTGCTCAGGCTCAGTCTCTGGAGCAGAACAAGTTCTTTGACAACTGGTCGGTTACCCTGAAGGGCGGCGCCATCATGCCGTTCCAGGGCTATGCATTCTGGCCCAGCGCTCGCGGCGTCTTCGGTTTGGAGATTCGCAAGCAGATCACCCCGGTATTCGCACTGGGCGTTGAGGGCGAGGGTACTATTAACACCACCAGCTGGCTGAAGGAACCCAACTACTGGGGACCTCACAGCGCAAACATCATCGACCACACTATGGCCGGTATGTTCGGTACCATCAACCTGAGCAACCTGTTCATGGGTTACAAGGGCATGCCTCGCGCATTTGAGCTTGAGGCTGTTTACGGTGCTGGTTGGCTGCACGCATTCCACCGCGCTGGTGAGATGCTGGATGCCGCTAAGCCCTGGACCGCTGATCCTTATGGCTATGACTATGACAGCTGGTACACCAAGGCTGGTCTGAACCTGAACTTCAACTTTGGTGAGAGCCGTGCTTGGACCTTCAGCTTGAAGCCCAGCGTTGTTTGGGACATGAACGGTGACATCATGGAGGCTTATCGTCACAACATGTCTGCACGTGTTGCTGACAGCCAGGGTCACAGTGACCTGAGCCGTTGCAACGCAGACCATGCAGCTGTAGAACTTGAGGCTGGTATCACCTACCACTTCAAGGGTAGCAACGGCGAGCGTTACATCACTTTCTGCCCCTACAAGTACAGCCAGAACGACATCGACGCTCTCAATGGTCAGGTTAACGGTCTTCGCAACCAGTTGAACGGCCTGCAGGGTGACCTGGATGCTGCTAACGCACGCAACGCTCAGCTGCAGCGCGACCTGGATGCTGCTCGCAAGGCAAAGCCCGCCGAGGTTATTGACAAGACCAAGTATATTGAGCGCGACGCTATGTACATGAACGTTCTCGTTCACTTCAAGGTTAACAAGACCAACATTACTCCTGATCAGCAGGCTAATGTTGAGCGCGTTGCCATGTACCTGAAGAACAACCCCAACGCTACCGTTGACATCAAGGGTTATGCTTCGACCGAGGGTCCCAAGGACAACAACATCCGTCTGGCCAATGGCCGTGCAGAGGCTGTTAAGAACATGCTCATCAACAAGTACAAGATTGAGCCCAGCCGCATCAATGCTCAGGGCTGTGGTGAGACCGACATGTTCCAGGAGCTCAGCTGGAACCGCGTTTCGATCTGCGAACTCATCGTTAAGAAGTAATCGCGATTGAACAAGTCAAAACGAGTGTTCGGCTAGACCGACACAAGGTAGACTCCCCGATGGAAAGATTCCGTCGGGGAGTTTTTTATGTCTAGACGATTGCCTTGCAGGCGTTTTTCTGATATAGATAATCGTTCAATGACTGGGATATTCAAGAAAAAGTTTTACCTTTGCAAGTCTTATTAATCCTTATTGCGATATCATCTTATGGTTAGAAAACTTATCATTCTGGCAACTGTGCTTCTTGCCGCAATGCCACTTAAAGCAGAAGACAACAATATTCTGCGTCACCTCAGCCTCTCGGCAGGTATCGGAACAACGGGTATCACGGCCGAAGTGGGAACGATGGTCACTAACTACATCGGCATCAGGGGCGGTGTTGATTACATGCCCAAGTTCAAATACAGTACCGACTTGAACTTGAGCCATATCTATCAGGGTGAGATTCCTGAAGAGTATGAGGGCATCGACATTTCCGACATTACCACCAAGGTCGCCGTCCAGGGCCAGCTGCACAACAGCACGGCTCACGCGCTGCTTGACATCTATCCTTTCAGTGGGGCCGGCTTCCACTTGACGGTCGGTGCCTACTTTGCACAGAAGGACCGTTTTGTGACAGTGTGCAACAAGGAAGAAGGCGCGCTGCGCATCATTTCTGACTTCAATGCCCGTCGAGGAGGTTTTGCTGATATTCCTCTCAGTTATGGTCAGGTGGCCGCCAAGCTTGGTGACTACAATATCATGCCCGATGACCAGGGTAACGCCAATGCCTATGTCAAGGTGAAAAAGGTTCGTCCCTATGTGGGCATCGGTTTTGGCCGCACGGTTCCCAAGTCGCTTGATTGCGAGTTTGATCTGGGTGTGCAGATGCTGGGCAAGCCCAGGTTCTATGATGGCGTGAGTGGTGAGGAATTGACCTCTGACGGCGCCAAGGGCGATGACGGCGGTCTGTTGAAGGACCTGAGCAAAATCACTGTGTACCCGGTGCTGAGCATCCGTCTCGTAGGACGCATCTTCTAGGATTCGGCAGTATAGATTATAATGTATCAATCAGGCCTCGCCATTGGCGGGGCCTGTATCGTGTTATCTCAGTTGTCTCATGTGCTCCTGGTCCAGTTGTCGCGCATAGCGCTCGCGGATGATGCGTCCCACAGCATCACCGCGGTTGATGCGTTCCACAGTGATGCGCTGCAGCGAGTCGTTGAGCAGACTGTCCTGGCGCACCAGACGCAATTCGTCATCACGCTTGAGCGACGAGTCGGCAGCCATTTTCAGGTACTCTTGCCAGGTGGCGGCCCGAGCATTCATGATGGCATTGCGCCGATTGGCAAAATGCTGGTATTCCTTGTTCAGGCGGCTGCCGCCGATGCTCCATGAGCCGGGCTTGATCGTGATGCGGGTGTCTCCTGGCTCAAGCACAAAATAGAAGGGGCGTGTAGAGTCTTCGTCCCAACGGATGAGAGCGACCTTGGGACAGTCGGTCTGACCGCTGAACGTGAAAGTCTCTCCCTGGGCAAGGGACGTGCCGCACACCCTCAGCTTGTTATAATTCTCCTCCAGCACAAGCAGCGTGGCGCTGTCGCGGTGCAGGACGGCATCCAGCGTGCAGGTGACGTTATAGCGCATGGCGTCGGCATGGCGGTTGCCGTCACATCCAGCCGCCAGCATCAGCAAGGCGGGCAATAAGCCCGCAAGCAGTCCTTTGATTAGTGTCATCTTCTTGAGCATAGCTGCAAAGTTACAAAACTTTTGCGCTGTTTTCAGAATAATACCGTAAATTTGCAACCAGAATATCAACCAATAACATCAAACCCATAGCGATGAAAATGACCAAACGACATGGCATGCTGCTGATGCTGGCAATGCTGCTGGCCCTGCCTGGGGCAGCACAGAAACAGTTCACGCTCGAGGATCTGAACTTCGGCGGAACGAATTACCGTAACATGATTCCCAAGAACAAGTCACTCGCCTGGTGGGGTGACCAGCTCGTGCGTCTGTCGAGTGACACCTGCTGGACGGTCGACGCCGTCAAGGGCAAGGAGAAGGTGCTCTTCACGCGCGAGAAACTCAACAAGCGTGCCGGATTGATTGACACGCTGCAGGTGATGCACTTGAGCCAGGTATCGTTCCCCAAGGGCGACAAACCCTTGGTCATGGCAAGCAACGGCCATGAGCGCCTGTTGATCAATTTCAAGACGGGCAAGGTGGAATGGCGCCAACCGATAGATATGGACATCCAGGCCGGTGATTGGAATCAGGCAAGCCGTGCCATGGCCTATGTCAAGGCCGATAACCTGTATGTCATGGATGGCACCGGCAGCACTCGCCAGGTGACCAGCGACGGCTCGCGCGAACTGGTGTATGGCCAGAGCGTGCACCGCAATGAGTTCGGCATCGAGGGCGGCCTGTTCTGGAATCCGCAGGGCACGCGCCTGGCGTTCTATCGCATGGACCAGAGCATGGTGACCGATTATCCGTTGATTACCGTTCCTGAACTTGACGACAGCGCACACGTGAGCGCCACACCGGCACCTGAGAAGTATCCGATGGCTGGTCAGACGTCTCATCTCGTGTGGGTGGGTGTGCTTGATGTGGCCACGGGCGACACCGTCTATCTCAAGGCCGGCGACCCTACCGACCGCTATTTCTCCAACATCTCCTGGAATCCTGATGGCAACATCGTCTACATGATGGAAGGCAACCGTGACCAGAATGTGGTGGACCTGGTGGCCTATGATGCCGTGACAGGCAATCGCATGGCCTCGATTTACCATGAGGCTCATCCCAAGTATGTCGAGCCGCAGCATCCCATTACCTTCCTGCCGTGGGATAAAGATAAATTCCTGCTATGGAGCGAGAAGGACGGCTACAACCACCTCTACCTCTATGACACCACTGGCCGGGAGTTGAAGCAGCTCACCAGTGGCAAGTGGGTGGTCATGGACCTGCTGGGCTTTGACGAGCAGCAGCGTGCCGTCATCATCAGCGCCAATGCCGACAGTCCCATCCAGCAGAACCTCTACCGTGTGGATGTCGCCACGGGCAAGATGACCCGCATCGACGAGGGCGGCAAGGGCTGGCACAGCGGTCGCTTGAGCGCAAGCGGCGCTTGGCTTATCGACAATTATCAGGAGCCTGACGTGCCTCGCAACATCGCCATTGTGGATACCCGCAACAACCGTCAATACCGTTATTACACCGCTCCTGACCCCTGGGAGGGCTACAACGTGCCCGAGTACAGGTGCGGCAGCATCAAGGCCGCCGACGGTGTCACTGACCTCTACTATCGCATGGTGATGCCCGTTGACTTTGACGAGGCCAAGAAGTATCCCACCGTGGTCTATGTCTACGGTGGTCCGCACGCCCACAACGTGGATGCCCGCTGGCATTGGAGCAGCCGCAGTTGGGAAACCTACATGGCGCAGCGCGGCTATCTGCTTTTCATCCTTGACAACCGTGGCAGCGAGAACCGTGGCCGCGACTTTGAGCAGGCCACCTTCCGCCAGCTGGGACAGGTAGAGATGCAGGACCAGATGTGTGGCGTGGACTTCCTGCGCACGCTCAACTATGTTGATACCGCGCGTCTGGGTGTGCACGGCTGGAGTTTCGGCGGATTCATGACCATCAGCCTGATGACCAACTATCCTGACGTCTTCAAAGTGGGTGTTGCCGGTGGTCCTGTCATTGACTGGAAGTGGTATGAGGTGATGTACGGTGAGCGTTACATGGACACGCCTCAAACCAACCCCGAGGGCTACACCAAGTCCAGCCTCATCCACAAGGCTAAAGACCTCAAGGGCCGCTTGCAGATCATTATCGGTCTCAACGATCCCACCGTGGTGCCCCAGCATGCCTACAGCTTCCTGAAAGCCTGTATCGCCGCCGGCACACAGCCCGATTTCTACGTCTATCCTGGTCAGGGCCACAACATGCGCGGTCATCAGAGCGTCCACCTGCACGAGCGCATCACGCGCTACTTTGACGATTATCTGAAATGATAAGAGCTCACCCCTGTAACAGGAGATTATATGATACAAGTAGAGGCAAGTCGCGTGATGCGGCTTGCCTCTGCTGTTTTAGGGTCAAGGTTGCGTTCAGTCTCGCCTTGTGATTGAAAATCCCTGCTTGAGAATGAACTTCAGCGTTTCAGTGGCCGTGTCTCGGTCATACTGTTTCTCCTGCTCCGACAACTCCTCGTAGGGTATCAGGCTGGGATGCGTCTTGAGATTGTCATCACGTTCCGGACCGAAGGTCCATCCCTGGGAAAGGCGGTTCTGAGCCCACACCTCGTGAACGTTCTTGGCCAATTCCTCGACGAGCGCAGTGATCTCGTCGTTCAGGACGATGTCGCTCGTATCAATCGGTTGGGGTTTGTAAATAGGCTTCTCCATATTGTCGTTTATCTTGTCTTCTTCTGTATGATGTCACATTCGCCGCAAGGCATGTAGATGGTGTCATTCTCCAGCTCAAACGGTGCCTTGATGGAATAGAACTTGCGCTGTGCCTCCAGGGGAATCATGAGCGTCACCTTGCCGTCTTTGTCTGACGTGGCCTGCTGTCCGGCGATTTCCACTGTGGAGTGGGGGATGGGCGTCTCGCTGGCGGGGTTCCACAACGAGAAGTGGATGTCGCCATAGACCGCAGCGTCGCGCCTGATGTTGAGTGTCACGTCCCGTCCCAGCGTCACAACGGTGTCTACCGGCAAGAAGTCGGGGGCAGTCAGGGTGACATGAGCCTCCTTCTCGAGGAAGCGGTGCGGGATGTTGTTGAACAGGGCTGGCTTTTCCATCGACTGGATGGTGTCGACCTTGGTCTCATTGTCGAGCGTGAGCGTTACCACAGCGTCATGCAATGGCGGCAGCTGCTCGTTGTGAACCGTCGTCTCGTTCAGGCCCACATGTGCGTCAAAGGGCTGGTTGGCAATCCACACCCATATCAAAGCCCCAAGCACGGCGATGGTGCCCAGTGTCCACGCGATGATGCGCCTGATGAGCAGTCGCTTGTGGCGTTGCCAGATGGAGTCAAACTCCACTCCCAGCAGCTTGGAAACCAGCTGGACATAGGCACGCTCCTTGTTGAGCCATCCCAGGCGGTAGTTTTTCTCGTGGATGTTGGCACCCAGAATTTCGGGCATACCTAGCTCTTTGACCATAGGGTTGAAGCACTCTGTATCGGGATCATCACTGTGCGGCTTGCCGTCAACGATGAAGAAGTGGATGTTCTCGGTACGGCCCAGGCTGTGGAAATACTCGATTTCAGTGCCCACCCATTTGGACTTGGCCGAGTTAGGCGAACAGATGACCACCAGGTTGCGTGAAGCCCTGAGTCGCTCCTTCAGCTCCTCAGTGAGTCCACCGGGTTGGATGTCGGTCGGTGCAAAGAAAACAGGCCTGATGGGGGTGCGCTTCCAGCCGCGCTTGCTGCACATGGTCGCCGGCATGCGGTAATGCTCCAGTTTGCGCTGCACACGCTTACCCCAAATGGTGTCTTTGGAGTTGTAACTGATAAAGGCATAGTACTTGTAGTCCTGCTCTTCAAGCATCATTTCTTGTTCTTTTTCTTCCATTTTCTGTATAATTGATTGATTTGTTCTCTTTCTTCTGTCGTAATCTGCTTCATGTGCATGTCAAGTCCCATTTTATCCTCAAAGTGATAGCGGGATATCTTTCCGTCCTTGAGCACGACAAGGTCTTTAGGCTTGCCCTGGTACTCTTTGGCTTTATCAAACAATGAAATCGGGTCATCTTCCTTCCAGTCGCAATACTGGAGCAGGACATAATTGCCGGACATGCCCAACTTGCTTGCAGGTGAGTCGTTCCCGACCACAGTGACCTCGAAACAATGATCTGCAAGGAAGATAGCCATATCTTTCTCGGCAAGCGCCAGCTTATGCTTTGTTTTTGTAATAACCTGCTGATATTCAATGACCTCCTTGTTGCTCTCGCCGAGTTGTTTCTTCTTGATTTCGTATGCCTTGGTGTAGCGGTCAAGTGCATGGGCATAATCATTGAGTGCTGAAAACATCAATGCTTGCTTGGTATAGAGTAAAGCCATGTAAGGATGACTGGCTGGCAACAGCTTGCTGTAGATGTTTTCACATTTTGCGGAATAATCCAGCGACTTGCGCAGATCTCCCAGTTTCTGGTATACAGTTGAGAGGTTGTCATAGACACTCGCTGTCGAGGCATGTTCCTTGCCGAATACTCTCTCAATGACATCAGCGGCTTTCAGGTAATACTCAAGTGACTTGTTGTTGTCGTTGAGCAGACCATAGTTCACCCCAAGGTTATTGTAACTGGTTGCCGTTGCGGGATGGTTCTTGCCTAGCACCTTCTCGCGAATCGCGGCCGCCTTGAGGTTGTATTCCAGGGATTTCTCGTAATCCTTGGCGATGTTATAGTCAGCGGCAATCTGATTATAGTTCATGGCCACTATGGGATGTTCATCTCCATAGATTCTCTCATTGATTGCAAGCGCTTTGTTGTGATACTCCAGGGCAGTCTTGGCGTCGCCTTTTCCGTTGTAGGCAATTCCGATGTTGTTATAGGCCGATGCGGCAATGTCGCTTTCGGGATTATTCTTTTCGGCAATCTGCAGCCCTTTCTGGAAATACTCCAGGGCATGGTCAAAATCCTTCTTGTCCAAATAGATGCCGCCAATTCCTGAATAGACAATCGTGGCTTCAGGATTATCGTCCCCGTGGATGCTCAATGCCCTGGAGAAGTTCTCCAGCGCTTCGTCATATTGTCCTAGTCTGTACTGTGCCAAGCCGATACTGCCATAGAGGACTCCTGCCGATTCGTTCTCCTCGCCATATTGTTGCCTTACCTGCTCCAGTGCTCTGTTGTAGTACATGAGAGCCAGTTTATAGTTACCCAAGTAGTCCGACGAAAAATCTCCTGCGTCCTTCTGCCACGAGTGGTTGGTGGTGTCGAGTTCGGCGCGGGTCTGCAGGTAATGGAAAGCGCGTTCGTTGTCAAACTGGCCAAGCGCGATGGTATAGAGCTGGTAGAGGTACTCGGCGTCCTTTTCCTGCTGCTTGATGACGGCAGCCAGGTCGGCATTGGCCTGGCTGATGGCGCCTTGGGCCTCGGCGATGCTCTTGTCGATGCGTTCCAGTGCGGCCTTGTTGCGCTGGAGTACGTCGATGGGGTCAAACATTGTGCGTATCAATGAATCGGCCTTTTCCAGCTCACCGTTCTCAATGAGGATGTTGACTTGGCGCTCCTTCTCGTTCAGCACGTCATAGTCGGTGTGGGCATAGTGTTCGGCCAGCTCATCGATCAGTGACTGGTATTTCTCGAATTTGTCTTGTAACTCCAGCAGTGCTGTGCGGTACTGTTCGGCACTGATGGCGTTGTCATTCAGTTGCTTCTCTAGTTTGGATATCTTGGTGCTGTAATTCCTCTCGGCTGTCTTGTAGGCATTGTCCTCGATGCGTTGTTTGTCGGCTTGGAGTTGGGCGGTCGAGACCATCACGATAGTCATCGGTACCGAGGAGGAAAAAGCATATTTGCGCCCGATGATGTCCTTCTCGTTCAGCTCATATCCGTTTTTCTGAACTCGCAGCAGGGAATAGGCATCCCCGTTCTTCTTGCCTGCCATCGGGATAGAGAATTTACCCCGGTTATTACTCAAGACGGCATTGTGGCCACCCTTGACCTGTACGGTCACACCACTCAAGGGTACACCTTTCCTGCCTGGCTTGCCGATGGTCTTGACAAGTCCCTGCTGGTTCTGTGCTGTGGTTGCCAGTGCCATGGCCGTCAACGTCAGGCATATCCATATTTTAATCATTGAACGCTTTGCCATGATGGGTGTGGGCATGAAGATAAGGATTGAATAATAGGTTCTATTTGAAATATAAACGAGGGAGTGCCAAAACAATTATGGGGTCGGATTGTCCAAAGTTGCTGTTTTGACACGCCCCCGTCTGAAGCGTGTGGCTGTGTCATCATGATGACACACCTTGATAGCTGTTGACGTCAGAAACTGAATTTCTTCCAGGTATCCGTCGACCACGAGGTGACGGTCCTGGGTGTCTGGCGCTTGCGCATCTCGAGCGTGGGAGCAACGTTGCTCACGTTCTTGATGATATCCTCGGCCATTTTGCCGTAGGTCACCAAACCCTGGGTCTCCTGCAACTCCTTGAGCAGATAGTAGGTGAACAGGCCGTGTCCTTCTTCCTGATAGCTCTGGGCCGTCTCGTTGCCGTGTGCTGCCGAGAACACGATCAGATTGCCGACCGTGGGCCTGCTGTCCTGTGCCTCTACCTCAACGGCACGCTCCACGCTCAGTCCCTCGTTGTCACGGTTGACGCCGCTGAAGCAAGCATCGATGAAAATCGTAACGCGCTCAAAACCCAGATTACCGATGGTGGCATAGAAGTCGTCAAGGGCAATGCCCTGTTGCGGCTTGGTGCCGAAGACGTCGGTGGGCAACAGGTAAGCCTTGTTGTGATCCTGTACATCGGGCACGCCGTGTCCGGCATAATAGACGATGAGTTTCTTGCGATATCTGTCGGACACCTCGTTCTGCAACCAGTCCCTGATTTCCTGCTCAATCATCATGTGCTTGGTGGCATTCTCGCTCAGGTGAACATTCTCGGCAGGAATGCCCAGCGTCTTCTTGCAGTACTCGCTGAAGATGTTGGCATCATTCTTGGCAAAAGGCACATCTGACACAAAACGATAGTTCTCATTGCCGAAAATCAGCGCGTAGGTGTCGTTGCGCATTACGCGGGCCTCGGGGATTGATGTGTCCACCGACGAAAGCCTGATTGTCGTGGTGTAGGTCTGATTGGATTTCAGGCAGATGGCGACAGCCTCCTTGGAGAGTCCGTAGACCGTACAGTTGTCGGTGTTGATATTCGCCGGCAGGTTTCGGATTTCGCCGTTGAAGTACTTGTGGGACACCTTGCCGCCTTCATTGACCTCGGTAGCAAATACGGCCTTTCCCAGCAGCGCGTTGTCACCGATTTCTATCAGCGACAGGTTGGTGCAAGAGAGGAAAGCCTGGTCCTCAACGCGAGCCAGGTTGGGAATCCTGACCGAGCGCAGCGAGGTGCAGTTAGCAAAGGCGATGGTCTCGATTCTCTTGACGTTAACAGGAATTGAGAAGTTGAACAGGTTGACGCAGTTCAGGAACGCGCCCCAGCCGATTTCCCAGAGGAAAACGTCTTGGAATTCAACACTGTTCAGGTCTTTGCAGTTGGCAAACGCGCAGGAACCGATGCGTCCGATGCCTGTGCCGACGACAACCTTCCTGACAGCCAGCTTCTGCTTGACCCATGGCGACAGGTTCTTGTCCAGGTCATAGTTGGGCATGCTGACCGTCACCTGTTTTCCTGAGACGTTGTTCAGGAAGAGGGTGCGACCGTCAAATTTCCATTCGATGTCGCTGCCGCAGTGTCCTGACTTGGCGGTAGTGCTTTGGGCCGTTACAGCGGTAGCCCAAAGCACACTGATTATAATGAGGAATGCTAGTCTTTTCATATCACCTCAATACTGTTTTCCTTGACAGTGTGGTTGGATGATGAAGATGGGGTTGTGCCAGGTGTTGACAGGATCAACAAGGCACAACCTCATCAGGATTTCATTAGAATCGGAACTGCAGGTAGACGCGGGTGATCTTCTGCTTGATTTTCATGTCACCGCTGTCAAAATCTTTCTTGGCGGCCTTGTAGGTGAGCTTGCTGTCGTCGCGCCACTCATAGCCGATACCGATGCTGTTCCAGGTGAGGCTGCCACCGTAGCTGGTGTACAGTCCATGTCCCCAGGCGAACTGCTCCTTGGTCTTGCCATCACTGCCGTGCACGTCCTTGATCAGCGTTCCGCTGGCGCAGTAACCCACATGGAAGTAGAAGTTGAAACGGATCTTGTCGGTAATGTCGCTGTGGATGGGAGTGAAGGGATAGAACGTCAGCGACGGACCGATGGACATACCATAGTCAAGGGTCATCTTCTTGTGGTTCCAGGGCAGATAGTGCTCCTCAGGATTAAAGATGTTATCAATGGAAATGGTGTCATAGTTATACTGGTTGAAGTTCAAGTCCATCCAGGTATAATCCAGACCGATGTACACGATGTCGCCAAGGGGCCTCTTGTGGAAGTTGAAGG
>Ga0310694_10004333_pt1 | contig 13739 bp, 10 predicted proteins | sample 174DNAGHGhighgp2_FD_203884 | JGI IMG/M metagenome (GOLD analysis project Ga0310694, IMG submission 203884) | Sheep rumen microbial communities from Palmerston North, Manawatu-Wanganui, New Zealand - 1742 DNA GHGhigh gp2 (v2) (version 2) | ecosystem: Host-associated > Mammals > Digestive system... | reverse complement strand
ACCGCCCTCGCGAACATCAGGGTTCTTGAAGTCGTTGACATCAGCCTGGCTGACCAGCCCTGCGGCCTTCAACGTGGTGAAGAGGATATCCTCAGCCTTGTCGTCGACATCAGGATTGTTGGACTCGATATCCCAGTTAGTAGAGATACGAACGGTCTTGCCGTCAGTACCCAGCGCAATCACACTGGTATTAGCCTCTTTGTTGGCATTCTCACCAATGGTATTGACGAATGCACCACTCAGCGCCTTACGCACATCCTCAACAGGCACAGCCTTGTCGAGGGTTACCACGTAGTTACGACCACCTGTGAAGTCGATGCTCTGGCTCAGACCACGAACAGCGAAGGATACACAGAACAGGATGGCGGCAACGCCCCAGATGATACGCGTGGTCTTGAACATACGCATGAAGTCATAGTGTGTATTCTGCATGAGGTTCTTGGAATAGCCAGTGACGAAGGTGAGACCCAGCCACTTGTCCTTGCCCATGCGCCACTCGTAAACCAGACGGGTGAGGAATACGGCGGTGAAGAATGAGCAGAAGATACCGATGATCCAGGTGGTAGCAAAGCCCTTCACGGGACCTGTACCAAACCACAACAGGATGAAACCGGTGATGAGGGAGGTGACGTTAGAGTCGAAGATGGCTGAGAAAGCGTTAGAATAACCCTTATTGAGGGCCTCCTTTACGTTCAGTCCCTTCTTCAGTTCCTCCTTGATACGCTCATAGATCAGCACGTTAGCATCCACAGCGGTACCCAGTGTCAGCACGATACCGGCGATACCTGGCATGGTGAGCGCTGCCTGGAACGAAGTCAGGATACCCAAGGTAAAGAACAGGTTGAACAACAGGGCGATATCAGCAAGGATACCTGGAATCCAACCGTAGAGCATAATCATGTAGATCATCAGCAGCACGAAGGCAACGATGAATGAGATGATACCCTGCTGGATAGACTGAGCACCCAGTGAAGGACCTACCACTTCCTCCTGTACGATACGGGTAGGAGCAGGCATCTTACCTGAGTTCAGCGTGTTAGCCAAGTCCTTGGTGTCCTCGATGGTGAAGTTACCAGTAATCTGAGAGTTACCACCATCAATCTGACCGAGGATACGTGGAGCAGAGTAAACGGCATCGTCGAGCACGATGGCCACGCCCTTGCCAATATTCTGCTTGGTGATCTGACTCCAACGACGAGCACCGTCAGAGTTCATCTGCATCGACACAGAGGGATGACCCATCTGGTCGAAGTCGTCCTTCGCATTGGTGATGACATCACCCTCCAGAGGAGCACGACCAGAAGGCTCAGTGATCTTCAGGGCATAGAGCTCGAAGATATCACCCTTAGCCTGACCATTGAAGGTCTCGGGCTTAGCACCCCAGCGGAGCTTCAGCTCAGCAGGCATAATCTGCTTAGCCAAGTCAGAGTAGATAATCTTATTGATGTCGGCTGTATCACGCGCATTGGCATAACCCACTACTGCGAGGGTGTTGCCCTGTGTAGGCTGGAAGATTGCGAACAGCGGATTCTGCTTCTTAGCCTCAGCCAATTTCTGGTTCTCGTCGGCCTTATCCTTGGCAGCGTTCTTGTTCAACGCTGCAGCCAGATCGCTCTTAGGAGCAGCTGTGGTATCAGCGGCAACGGTATCGGCAACCTCCTCAACAGCCTCGCCACCAGTGGCAGCATAACGCTGGTTGAGTTGAGCCAACAGCGGCACGATCTCCGTACTGTTATAGGTCTCCCAGAACTCGAGGTTGGCACTACCCTGAAGCAGTTTACGAACACGCTCAGGCTCCTTGATACCAGGCATCTCGACCATGATACGACCACTCTGTCCTTCGAGCTTCTGGATGTTGGGCTGAACAACGCCAAACTTATCAATACGGTTACGAACCACATTGAAAGAGTTGTCGACAGCCGACTGCACTTCCGTGCGGAGGGCACGCTCCACCTCAGCATCACTCGACTGGGTGCTCACCTTACCCTTCATCTGCTGGGTAGCGAAGATGGCAGCCAGAGGACGACCGTTGCTATTCTGTTTCCAATACTTGATGAAGAGAGAGATAAAGTCTGTCTGACTGGTTTCCTCTTCCTTCTTGGCCTCTTCCATCGACTTCTTATAGGCAGCATCCTGCTTGTGGTCTGCCAACACATCGATAACGTCGGGCACGGATACCTCAAGGATTACGTTCATACCACCCTTCAGGTCAAGACCCAGGCCAATCTCCATCTCACGGCACTGCTTCAGTGAGTAGATACCCATGTAGACCTTCTCATTGTTGATTGAGTCCAGGTACTCCTGTCCTGCCTCCTCACCCATAGCCGCAGCCTTACTCTCGTAGTGGCGCGTTACAAACGAGAAGGAAAGGTAGAAGCAGCACACGAGAATCAGAAGCACTGCAATAAATTTTACAATTCCTTTGTTTTGCATGTTGTTGATTGAGTTATATAATTATATTTTATGCGCGAAATAGCTTGCAAATATAGTGATTTTTTTACATTAAGGGAAATTTAAAGGGAATTTTCGTCAAAAAATCAATCATTCTTCTTGAATTTCAGCCAACAAACGACAGGATTATGGTCACTGAAATCAATTTTATCGTCCACAATGCACTGATAGGGTTCAAAATGATCGGAGCACAAAATATGGTCGATACGGAAGAAAAAACCTTTCTGATTATATGACAAACCGAGTCCCTTACCCCTCGCAACGAAACAATCGGTGAGCCCTTGTCCTATCGTACGACGCGAATAAGAAATGGGGGGATCATTGAAGTCGCCACACACAATGATGGGATATTGGCGATGGGCCTCGATATAGGCATGGACAGCCTCAGCCTGAGGTGCACGGGTAGCAGCAGCATCCGTAATCTTATGCACCAGAAAACGTGACTCTGCACGGGCAGTATCGTTGTCCATCCGTCCTCGCAACAAATCCTTATAGCGCGAACGGTCGTTAGCAGAGAGATGTGTGCCCTCCAAGTGGTTGTTGATGACGAGGATGGTATCACCGTCCACCTTCAGGAAGTATGCCACAGAGCCGTTGGCTGTCGATTCGTAGGTGATCTTTTCCTTCTTCACGATGGGGAAACGGGTATGGATGCCCACCGCATTGAAGAACTGGGCATTGTAGACGAAGACAGTGGTATCGTTATAAGCAAACGTCTGCTTGTATTTCTGCAACACATACTCGCGCCATGCGTCAACATCTTCCTGGATACAGACGATATCGGGTTGCTCGTCCCTGAGATAGTTGTAGATGGTATCGAAAGCATTCTCATACTTATAATTTCCCCCGTACGTGCACACGTTATAGGAGACAATTTTCAAGGCATCCTCAGGAGGTGCCTTTGACATATTCAAGGGGAAATAGGTGCGGATGGGAAGGAAGACTAGTGCAAACCCTGCCAAAGGTATCCATGCGCGACGCCATTTGAAGGTGAGCCAGAAAAGGAGGAATGCCAGGTTGACAAGAATCAGAATGGGAAAGACAATACCCGTACACGACAACAGGGGGAACTGCTCAGGACTCAGACGATCAGAATAGCCCGACAGACACATCAGAGCGATGAGCGCCACATTGCCACCAGCCGCCAGATTGACGGTAAACTGTTTCACCTGCTTAATCATCGATCGCGGCTTGCTTCAAAAAGTTTCTTCTTCTCTTCTTTCGTCAGACTGTCGTATCCACTGATGCGAATCTTATCGAGGATACGGTCGATCTCTTCCTGATTCTCACGCTTACGCTGGTTATAGGTCCAGTCATCAGGCTCACTACTAGTATTCTCCGCATGCATCTGAGCACGCTTGCTCTCCTCATAACGCCTACGCATCCGTTCGAAGAGCGAGTCGCCCTGCGGTCGACGGAACGAAGAGTCGGGATGACGGTTCCAGTAACGAATCATCAGATAGCCAAAGAGCATACCTCCCAAATGGGCATAGTGAGCCACTCCATCGCCGGCAGAGCTGTGAGCCAAGAAAAGTTCGAGGACTACATAAAACACCACAAACCACTTCGCCTTGATGGGAATAGGGATGGGGAAGATAAAGATGCGCTCGTTGGGAAACGACATACCAAAGGCAAGAAGAATGGCATAGATGGCACCCGAAGCACCAATGGTGGTCCACATATTCAGATAGGCATCCATTGGAATGACGGTACCACTCATCGACACGGTGTGATAAGCAGCCATACCCGTAAAATAATAGTTGGCAAACTGCACAATCTCCTGTACAATGCCAGCACCCATGCCCGTCGAAATGTAATAAAAAAGGAATTTTTTAGGCCCCCATACATTTTCGATAACTACACCAAACATCCACAAACCAAACATATTAGAGAAGAGGTGCCAGAAGTTGGCATGCAAAAACATATAGGTCAACAACTGATAAATCTGAAAATCAGAAGCGAGAAAAAAATGTAAGCCTCCGAAGTTCGTCAAATCGATACCACGCATCTGAAGGATACTCGTCGCCAAATAAACGACGACGTTGATAAGTAACAGATTTTTGGTAATGGGGGGTAATGTCCGCATATCGTTGTCTGATTGTCTGTTATTACGTTCTACAAATGAATTTGGACGCAAAAATACACAAAAATATCTGATTTTGGGTCTAAAATCAGTCCGATTCGTATTTTTTTTAGGAAAAAAGTTATTTTTTTTAGGAAAATATTTGTTTTATGAATTCTTTACACTATATTTGCCAAAGAAAACAAGAAAACCTATACATTATCTTTTTTATTCATTTATTTAAAAACAAAATTATGAACAAGACAGAATTGGTAGAGAAGATTGCAGCTGGTGCTGGTCTCTCAAAAGTTGACGCAAAGAAGGCTCTTGACGCTACAGTTGCAGCTATTAAGGACGCTCTCGTAAAGGGTGACAAGATTTCTCTGATTGGTTTCGGTACATTCAGCGTTAATGTTCGTCCTGCTCGTGAGGGCATCAACCCTGCAACCAAGCAGAAGATTAAGATTGCTGCTAAGAAGGTGGCTAAGTTCAAGGCTGGTGCTGAGCTCGCTGACGCTATCAAGTAATTTGTAAACTAAAATTACAAAATGAGGGCAGTCCTTTCGGGCTGCCCTCTTTCTTTTTGCTTAGCTGCTTACTGTGGCTGCTTTCCGATGTAGGCAAGGATACCTCCGTCGACATACAGCACGTGACCGTTGACAGCATCAGAGGCATGAGAGGCCAAGAATACTGCTGGGCCACCCAACTCTGAAGGATCGAGCCAACGACCAGCTGGTGTCTTGGCACAGATAAAGCTGTCGAATGGATGACGGCTACCGTCTGGCTGACGCTCACGCAGAGGAGCTGTCTGTGGAGTTGCTATGTAACCCGGACCGATACCGTTACACTGGATGTTGTACCCACCGTACTCAGAGCAGATGTTACGAGTGAGCATCTTCAGACCACCCTTTGCTGCTGCATAGGCAGAAACGGTCTCACGACCCAACTCAGACATCATTGAACAGATATTGATGATCTTACCCTCCTTACGCTCCATCATCTCAGGGATAACAGCAGCACTCACAATATAAGGAGCTACCAGGTCGACGTCAATCACCTGCTGGAATTCAGCACGCTTCATCTCATGCATAGGGATACGCTTGATGATACCTGCGTTGTTCACGAGGATATCAATCTGACCTACCTCCTGATGAATCTTGTCGACTAATGCCTTCACAGCATTCTCATCGGTCACGTCGCAAACATATCCCTTCACGTTGCTGATACCTGCCTCCTTGTAGTTAGCCAGACCGCGCTCGAGTGCTGCCTCGTTGATATCGTTGAAGACGATGTTCTTGATACCAGCAGCAACGAATGCCTTAGCGATGTTAAAACCGATTCCGTAAGACGCACCTGTAATCCATGCGTTCTTTCCCTCTAATGAAAATGGATTTGCCATAATAAATTAAGTTTTTAAAATTAGATTAATATCTCATTACTTCTTTTGATTTGTCATCATGCTTGCAAAGATAATAAAAAAAATCGTATTACCATCTTTTAGTAATACGATTTAAAATAGATTAATACTTGTTGGACGACTCGGATTCGAACCGGGAATGACAGAACCAAAACCTGTAGTGTTACCATTACACCATCGTCCAATCATTTTCAGCTACTCCCCACAACGAGGCTTTAGCGGGTGCAAAGGTAGTGGTTTTTTAGGCCACTACCAAATATTTTAAGGATTATTTGACTGTGATCAGATAATAATTCTTCTTACCTTTCTGTGCCAACAGGTACTTTCCGTCAATCAGGTCGTCAGCTGTCACAGGACGGTTCTGGTCTGTAATCTTCTCCTTGTTCAGCGACACGCCACCGCCCTGTACCATCTTACGCATCTCACCCTTTGAGGGGAAGACGGGCGCAACAGTGGTGAAGAGTTCGATAGCAGGCTGACCCAGTTGGTCTTTCGACATCTCAAACTGAGGTACACCATCGAACACGTCGAGGAAGGTCTGCTCATCGAGCTTCTCCAGACTCTCCTTTGTTGACTTGCCAAACAGGATATTGGAAGCCTCAATAGCGGTGTCGAGGGCCTCGCGAGAGTGTACCATCACCGTCACCTCCTCAGCAAGACGACGCTGCAGCACACGACGACCAGGATCCTGCTGGTGCTCTGCCACCAAATCATCGATGACATCCTTCTCCAAAGAGGTGAAGATCTTGATGTAACGCTCTGCATCCTCATCGCTGACATTCAGCCAGAACTGATAGAACTTATATGGAGTAGTGCGCACAGGGTCGAGCCAGATATTGCCTGACTCTGTCTTACCAAACTTCTTGCCGTCACTCTTGGTGATCAGCGGACAAGTCAGGGCGAAAGTCTCCACGTCATTACCCAGCGTACGACGGATGAGCTCCGTACCTGTGGTCATATTTCCCCATTGGTCGTTACCGCCCAACTGCAGTTTGACACCCTTATGCTGATACAGATACAGGAAGTCGTAGCCCTGCAGCAACTGGTAGGTGAACTCCGTGAAGGAAAGACCATCGCGAGCCGTTCCGTTCAGGCGCTGCTGAACGCTCTCCTTCGCCATCATATAGTTGACGGTGATATGCTTACCTACCTCACGGGCAAAGTCGAGAAAGGTGAAATCCTTCATCCAGTCGTAGTTGTTTACCATCTCTGCAGCATTAGGTTCCTGAGAGTCGAAGTCGAGGAACTTAGCTACCTGTTTTTTGATGCACTCTTGATTGTGGTACAACGTCTCATTATTGAGGAGGTTACGCTCCTGACTCTTGCCAGAAGGGTCACCAATCATACCTGTGGCACCTCCCACGAGGATGATGGGCTTATGTCCGCATCGCTGCAAATGACGCAACATCATGATACCACACAGGTGACCGATATGCAGAGAGTCGGCCGTAGGGTCGGTTCCCAAATATGCTGTCACCATCTCCTTCTGCAGGAGTTCTTCTGTTCCTGGCATGATCTGTGCCAACATTCCGCGCCAGCGGAGTTCTTCTACAAAATTCTTCATGATCATTATATTTCGATCTTTCTATATATTATATATATGGTATAGGGACTGTCCGTAAGACTACGGAACGGGGTCATAGCCCGACCCTCCCCATGGGTTACATCTTAATATCCTCCAAATGGCCAACGCCATACCCTTGAAAGGTCCGTGCTTCCTCAGCGCCTGTCGGGCATATTCGGAACAGGTGGGCGTGAAACGGCATGAGGGAGGAGTAAACGGACTGATAACTCTCTGGTAGAAGAGGATGGGCAACAATAACAGCCACACCATCACTCGTGACATCCACTGTCCTATTGTCTTAATCAACCCCAACATCTCTTCTCTAAGAGCTTTAACAATTTCTCTACACACGCCGATACCTCGTGGGTGGGATAAAGTCGATTGGCTTGCCATATCAGGGCGATAGCCAATGTTTGTCCTTGTGCGTTCACTCGGTCGATGAGCAGCTGTTTCTGTCGGCGGTAGCACTCCCTAATCTGACGCTTCACCCGATTACGGTCGACAGCGTGCTTCAAATGTCGCTTGGGAACGCTGATCAGCACTTGTACAGGCGTCTCGACAGTCACACCCTCACGAAGAAGATACACTATCCGCAACGGATAGGCAGACAATGCTTTCCTCTTGTCACCTCCGAAGAGCTCGTCAATCAGCTTCTTGCTGACAAGCCTCTCTCGTTTGGTCAGCGAACAGGGTGCCATTCCCAAAACATTCTACCCCTGATGCTCGGTCAGGTAACGCAACAAGGCACCTGTCATCGAAGGATACTTCTCTTGGGGTGCTTCTAGGTCCACGCGCAGACCAGCCTCCTTGGCTGCCTTCGCTGTAGAAGGGCCAAAGGTTGCGATGGCCACCTTATCTTGCTTGAAATCAGGGAAATTCTTAATCAATGATTCTATTCCGGAAGGGCTGAAGAACACCAGCATATCATAATCGAACGTAGCGACCTCCTCAGGAGTGAAGTCGTTACTGATGGTGCGATACATCACACACTCTGTGTGATTCAGCTTCTTGGCATCCAACATCTCCTTGACACTATCGTTATGAACATCACTCATCGGAACGAGATACTTCTCATTCTTATGTTTGACCATCGTGGGAAGAAGATCGATCATCTTGCCAGTGTCACCAAAGAACACTTTGCGCTTACGATACTGCACATATTTCTGGATATAAAGTGCAATTGTCTCCGTCACACAGAAATACTTCATGTCCTCAGGAATCGTCAGACGCATCTCTTTTGCCAATCCGAAGAAGTTGTCGATGGCATGGCGCGAAGTAAACACAATGGCTGTATGTTCCAAAATGCTGATGCGCTGCTGACGAAACTCCTTAGCTGTCAGTCCTTCTACTTTAATAAAAGGACGAAACACCAACTCAACGTTAAATCGCTCCGCAATGTCATAATACGGAGACTTGTCACTGGCTGGTTTTGGCTGTGAGACCAAAATTTTCTTTATCATTGTCCTAGAAATTTATTTTCAAATGATTCGTCATCATCACCAAGATACCCCACAGAGCAAGCAAGGGTGTGATTTCGAGGGCACAAAAGTACAAAATAATCTGCAATTTCAGACCGTTTTGTTTAAAAAAGATACAATAAGTCCTGTAAAAAGACAATATTTTTATTAAAATGATCACTGAAACGCAGCATTTGGTCATGATTCCTAATGGAAGATCACCATAAACCAGCAAAAGTGCAATCGGTAGTAAGAAGATACCCTCCATCATGATCAACAGCACGAAGGAGTGTACCCATTGTGTATTTTTTTTACTGTCCCAGAAAACTTGGTGCACAAACGAATACAACACTAACTTGAGCACGAAGTACACCAAGAATACCAGAAGGTACAACCACACCAGTGCAAACTGGAAGGTAAGGATAAATGTGTCGGCAATATGATTGACAGCATAAAAATAAAACAGGATAGAACAAAGCAATCCTGTCTGTAAGACCATCAGCAACTCGTAACGCAACTCTTTCGCTGTCTCTGAGTTCTGCGTGGCAACACGATGGGTATAGAAAAAGTTCTTCAACTCGCGGATGAAGAAAGAACGGACACGGATAAAAGCCCAGATGGCAATGACGAAACAGCCCAGAAGGAAAGAGGAAATGACATCGTCGCCCTTGATGGTATAGGGCACAGGGGTACCTGCTATGCCAAACGACTCAGTCTTCAGTTCCGGATGGAGCAAGGTATCCTTGGAGAAGAAATTCTCGCGATAATACTGGGGGATATCTACATCCATTATACTCTTCCCCACCCCATGACCTGGAAGGTGTAAGGTGTCAGGACGTTCGCTGTATCGAATCTCTGTAGGCTTAAACCACGCCTGAATGGCGGAGTCCTGCTGAGCAGGTGTAGCATCCTTAGGCAAGGACCGCAGCACCTGGTAGGGTGTCTGCGGTCTTGCGGATGGATACTGGACAGAGTCCTGTGAAGGAATCTCTGTCAGTACAGGGATATTCTGTGTGAGCGAATCCTGTTGTGTCGCCATGGATTACTCCGCTGGAAGCATCACCACCTCAGCACGGTTGCCTGCCTTCAACAACTCTGCCATGAATGCACAGATAGACTCTGGTGTCTGAGCACTAACAAGCTTCTCATAGTCAGTATGAAGATCGATACCATATCGACGCCATTCGTTGATGCAGCTCAACCAGTAGCCGTTTGTCTTCAACTCGTCGCCATGATTCTTCAGCATATACTCTTTTACCTTCTGAAGTTTGTCTGCGTCGCAAGTCTTTGTCATTGCTTCCACTTCATCGCGCATAATTTTGACAGCAACATCAGACTTCTCCGGCTTCATTGGACAATAGACAAATACCTGTGCTGTCGTCTTGAAGTCGTCACGGCTAACGTCACCTTGCGAGCCAACGGCATAGGCAGCACTGGCATCTTCGCGGATCTTCTTCAGGTACTCCATACTCAGAATCTGACCTGCCATATCAGCCTTAATACAGTTCTCAAGTGTGTAAGGCATATCTTTCGTATACCATGACATAACAGCCAAAGCCTTTGGTGTCTCTGCCTTGTGCTTGAAATTATTGACAACAATACCTTTGAAATCGGTACTTACATCCTCACTCTTCACAATCTTCTTCTGACTGGGCAGGGCAGCAAGATACTGTTCAATGAGCGGACGAATGGTCGCCTCATCATAGTTACCAATGATGGTAAAGGTAAAGGCAGCGGCATTGGCGGTCTGCTCCTTTGCCATCTGAAGGATGCGGTCGTAGTCTACATTTGCAAGGTCTTCTACTTTCAACGACACACTGCGTGGGTTATGGGCAGTCATGGTCATCTGCAAAGAGTCACCGAACACACTCTCTGGTTGCAACAGACGATTCTTCAGAGCCACTGCTTTTGTCTCCATAAGATTATCGTAAGACTTCTGGTCCTTTGCAATATTCGTAAAGTAGAGATAAACAAGCTGGAGCATTGTCTCCACGTCCTTAGGAGTAGAGCTTCCAACCACATTCTGACGATTAACATCTAATACAAGTGAAGCACTGGCAATCTTTCCAGCAAGTGCCTTCTCCAATTCAGTATGAGAGAAGTTACCGAGTCCGCTGGCTTCAATCACCTCGTTGAACATCTTGAAGTTTGCAAAGTCTTTCATTCCATAGAGTGCAGAACCTCCGAAGCCTTCTCCACGAAGGAGAACCTGGTCTTTCTTCAAGTCCGTTTGCTTCAGAATGACTTTAGCACCGTTAGAAAGTTCAAGCTCTGTATAACCTAAGAGGGCGTTCTTTGTCTCTTTCTTGATAGAACCTTTCTTGGGAAGAACCGTCATCAGAGGTTCATCCTTCACATTATCTACATAAGCCTCAATCTGTGCAGAACGCGCTGCAGCAATAGCACCTTTAAGACCTTCTTCAGTAGGATATACGGCACCATCTTTTTCTGTATTAAAGCTCAATACAACAAGATTGCTATCATTTGCGGGCAACAGTTGCTTCATCAAGCCATTGATAGCATCCAGAGGCAACATCGGCACAATCTGCTTCATCGTCTGGTAAGTATAATCAATACTTGGAATGGGCTCATTGTTCAAGAAATGTTGCACATACTGGTTCACAAACTGGCTGTTAAAGCGCTTGTCCTTGTTGGAATAACGCTTCTCGAGCTGAGAGATATAATTCTGCTTGAAACGGTTGTACTCTGTACCAGTAAAACCAAACTCAGCAGCACGACGAGTTTCTGTGAGAGCTGCCTGAACAGCCTTCTCTATCTGTCCATCCTTAGGTAGCACATCAAGTTCGAAAGCATCTATGCCGCGTGAGAACAGGTAATTGTCATCAGATGCGGTAGCCTTAAGATAGGGACTTTCCGGTTTCTCGGAATACTCTTTCAGACGATCGTTAAGCATCGACACAGCAGCACCTTTGAGGTAGTCGGTCAGCACATAAGCCATAGAATTCTTCATAGAATCTGGGAAAGCCTCGTGCTTCATCATAACCCACACAGTGTTAGTGCGCTGTTCCTTATCCTTATCAATTACGAAAATAGGTTCAGCATTGTCGGGAACAGGCTCAGTAACAACCAGTGCACGGTTCTCTGGCAATACAATGGGAGAAAAGAGATTCTTAATCTTCTGCTCAATCTTATCTACATCAACATCACCTACAATGATGATAGCCTGATTATCAGGACGATACCACTTCTCATAGTAATCACGCAGGAACTGTGGCTCGAAATTATCGATAATCTCCATCAGACCAATAGGCATACGATGACCGTATTTTGAATTAGGATAAAGCTTAGGCAGGTCACGCTCCAACATACGCATCTGAGGCGATGTACGCAATCGCCATTCCTCATGGATAACACCACGCTCCTTCTCTATTTCTTCTTTCTCCAGCAACAGACCATCTGCCCAATCGTAGAGAATCAACAGACAAGAATCCACAATACCCTCACGAGTAGTGGGCACATTAGAGATATTATATACGGTCTCGTCTATACTGGTATAAGCATTCAAGTCGCCACCGAACTGAATACCAACGCTCTCACACCAGCGCAGCAAGTCGTTGCCCTTGAAGTGCTTAGAACCGTTGAACGCCATGTGCTCCAAGAAGTGAGCCAGACCACGCTGGTTGTCATTCTCCTGAATAGAGCCCACACGCTGAGCAATATAGAACTCAGCCCTGTTCTCTGGCCAATTGTTGTGACGAATGTAATAAGTCAGACCATTATCCAACTTTCCAATACGAACAGCCTCATCAACAGGCACCGGCGGCATCTGCATCTGGGCATTTAGTGCCATTGTGCCCATCATCATGAGCATCAAGGCAATCATCATTTGACGAATTTTCATAATTTTATGCTTTAAAAAAGTTATTTGGTGGCAAAATTACAAATATTTCTGCATTCTGACACAGAAAGCAAAAAAAAACTAACAGTTTTCACCTTTTTTCATATTTCGCGGATGGTGTTCCAAGATTTCCCTACGCAGAGCAGAGGTATCGATATGGGTATAAATCTCAGTGGTACCAATACTCTCATGACCTAAAAGAGCTTGGATGATTCGCAGGTCGGCACCCCCTTCAAGCAAAGCTGTAGCAAAGGAGTGGCGCAAGGTATGAGGACTGATTGTCTTTTGGATACCTGCTTCCTCAGCCAACCGTTTAATCATAATCAGAATCATCGTACGGGTGAGATGTGCGCCTCTTCGGTTTAAGAAGACATAATCTTCCTCGCCAGGCTTGATCTTCATCTGCTGACGGTCGTCGAACCAAAAAGACAATTCCTTGACGGCTTTGGGTGAGATGGGAACCAACCGTTCCTTACTGCCCTTTCCCAATACCCTGACATACTCGTCATCCAAATAGAGGTTCGACAATTTCAACTGCACCAGCTCGCTGACACGTAAACCGCAAGAGAACAGCACCTCGATAATGGCACGGTTTCTGTGGCCCTCCCATTTCGACAAGTCGATCTGGGCTTCTAAGAGGTCTACCTCTTCCGTTGACAGTACCTCAGGCAGATGGGCCCCAATCTTTGGTGACTCCAACAGTTCCGAGGGATCATCCTCGCGAAAGCCATCCAACTGCAGAAAATGGAAAAACTGTCGAACACCACTCAGGATGCGACACTGAGAACGGGCATGAATACCGATATCGTGAAGACCGGCTGCAAAATGCTGCAAATCTTCCAAAGTCACCTCCAGCACGTCGCGGTTCTCCATACGCAGATAATTCAGCAGTTTGTCCAAGTCGCGCTGATAGGCATCCAACGTATTGG
>Ga0310694_10004332_pt1 | contig 13741 bp, 10 predicted proteins | sample 174DNAGHGhighgp2_FD_203884 | JGI IMG/M metagenome (GOLD analysis project Ga0310694, IMG submission 203884) | Sheep rumen microbial communities from Palmerston North, Manawatu-Wanganui, New Zealand - 1742 DNA GHGhigh gp2 (v2) (version 2) | ecosystem: Host-associated > Mammals > Digestive system... | reverse complement strand
GGCCCGCCGCCACCAAAAACAAGGGCACGATAAAGGGCTGGTAGAGAAAATCGCTGAGAGTCGTAATGACATTATGAAGGGATTCAAACATAGGCATCTCCGTGATATTTGACAAAATAATAAAATGTTTTGCAGTCAAAAGTTGCTTATTCCAAATTGGGATATAAAACTGATTCAACGAAGTAAACCCTCGGTTATGCCCGAAGGCTTCAAGGCGCCATTGTTCAACCGGTACATGAGAACGGCCTGTTCTACAGCCGATGAAATCCCTGCATTTAAGGCCTTTTACGAGGATTACTAAGAGTGAATTATTTATATTGCTTTCAAAAGAAAAGGCTTTAATACATGGCACGTATCTCGAAATCGGCAAAATCGTCGCAATCCTCTGCAACTCTCGGCTTTGAACAGCAAATCTGGAACGCCGCCTGCGAACTCTGGGGGCACATCCCCGCAGCGGACTACCGCAAAATTTTCACCGGGCTCATTTTCTTGCGCTACATTTCAGCCGCATTCGAAAAACGCTACAACGAACTTGTCGCCGAAGGTGAAGGTTTCGAAGAAGACCTCGACGAATACGTGAGCGAAAACATCTTCTTTGTTCCACAAAACGCCCGCTGGTCCGAAATCGCGAAAGCCGCCCACACCCCCGAAATCGGCAAGATTCTCGATCAGGCGATGATCGAAGTCGAGAAGAACAACAAGGCGCTCAAAGGCGTGCTCCCAAAGAACTACGCGGCCCCCGACCTCGACAAGCGCGTGCTCGGCAACGTGGTAGATGTGTTCAGCAACATGGACATGAGCGACACCGAAGCGAGCAAGGATTTGCTCGGCCGCACCTACGAATACTGCATCGCACAATTCGCTAGCTACGAAGGCGTCAAGGGCGGCGAATTCTACACCCCGGCAAGCGTCGTGAAAACCATCGTGAGCATCCTCAAGCCGAGCGAAGGCAAACGCGTCTATGACCCGTGCTGCGGCTCCGGCGGCATGTTCGTGCAGAGCATCAAGTTTATCCAGGATCACAGCGGTAACCGCAACAACGTAAGCGTTTATGGACAAGAGGCCAACGCCGACACCTGGAAAATGGCGAAAATGAACATGGCCATTCGCGGCATCGACGCAAACTTCGGCGAACACCACGAAGACACGTTCTTCCACGACCTGCACGCGAACGAACGCTTCGACTTTATCATGGCGAACCCACCCTTCAACCTCAAGAACTGGGGCCAGGAACAACTGCAAGAAGACCCGCGCTGGCAATACGGCCTCCCGCCTGCAGGCAACGCGAACTTCGCATGGATCGAACACATGATCTACCACCTCGCCCCCGGCGGAAAAATCGGGCTCGTCCTTGCGAACGGCGCACTCAGCACCCAAACCGGCGGCGAAGGCGAAATCCGCAAACGCATCATCGAAGCGGACCTCGTCGAAGGCATAGTCGCCATGCCCACCCAGCTCTTCTACAGCGTCACCATCCCCGTCACGCTCTGGTTTATAAGCCGCGGCAAAAAGCAGAAAGGCAAGACGCTCTTCATTGACGCCCGCAACATGGGCCACATGGTGGACCGCAAGCACCGCGACCTCAGCGAACAGGACATCGAACGCCTCGCGAGCACCTTCGAGAAATTCCAGAAAGGCAAACTCCAGGACGAGAAAGGCTTCTGTGCCGTAGTCGAAACCGCAGACATCGCCAAGCAGGACTACATCCTCACCCCGGGCCGCTACGTCGGCATCGAAGACACCGTGCAGGACGACGAACCCTTCGAGCAGAAAATGACCCGCCTCACCGGCGAACTCTCCGAAATGTTCGCGAAAAGCCACGACCTCGAAAAACAAATCAAGAAAAACCTGGAGGGCCTCGGATTCAAGATGTAAAGCCCCGAATGCATAAGTAAATTGTCATTCTGGAGCGAAGCGATAGAATCCATAAAGAACTCATCAAGTGTCATCCTGATCGAAGTCGAAGGATCCAAAGCCAAAAAGAATTGAAGAGAACAGAGAATGAGCAAAACGGAATGGAAAGAATACGAAATGTCTGAACTTATAGAAGAAATTTCTATGGGTCCATTCGGATCGAATATTAAAGTAGAATGTTTTACAGATTCTGGAGTGCCTGTTCTCAACGGAAGTAATCTTGTTGGTTTTCGGTTAAATGAAGATTCTTTCAACTATGTTACAGAAGAGAAAGCGACTTCTTTAGGAAAAGCAAACGCTTATCGTGGCGATATTGTGATTACGCATCGTGGCACATTAGGACAAATAGTTTATATCCCGCAGAATTCCAAATACAGTCGTTATGTCATTTCACAAAGTCAGTTTAGAGTACGATGCAATGAAAAAGTAATTCCTGAATATTTGGTTTACTATTTTCATTCAAGATTAGGTCAGCACAAATTATTGTCTAATGCATCGCAAGTTGGAGTGCCATCTTTGGCAAGACCAACATCAACATTTCAAAAACTAACAATTGAAATTCCGTCAATCGAAAGACAAAAAGAAATCGTAAAGATTCTTTCCGCTCTTGATGACAAAATCGAACTCAATAACGCGATAAACAGGAATTTAGAGGAGCAAGCCCAAGCAATTTTCAAAAGCTGGTTCGTTGATTTCGAACCATTCGACGGAGAAATGCCCGAAGATTGGAAATTATATAAATTATCGAATTTTCTTCCTGTTGTTACGGGAAAGAAAAATGCTAACATCTCAGTTCTTAACGGAACATATCCTTTTTTTAGCTGTTCTCAAGATGTGTTATGGACAGACTGTTATTCATTTGATGGGAATGCAATTCTTGTTGCAGGCAATGGCGATTTTAATGTTAAATTTTACAATGGAAAATTTGAGGCTTATCAACGCACATATGTGTTGATTCCGTTTGAGAAACGTTATGCAGCGTGGCTCTATTATGCGGTAAAATATAATTTAGATGACATTACAAAAGGAGCAAGAGGTTCTGTAATTAAGTTTATTACAAAAGGTGATCTTGAAAATTTTGAATTTGCAGCCCCTCAGAAATTGGATAGTTTTAAACTATTGAATATTTTTGATTCAATAAATAAAATTATTGAATCCATGAAATATGAAAATAGTCAATTGTCTACCCTCCGCGACACACTTCTCGCAAAACTCATGTCCGGAGAATTTGGAGTATAAAAATGGTCTTTATAAGCTATAGTCATGATTCCGACAGCTTTTGTGATCAGGTCTTAGAATTATCTGATTATCTAAGATTGCAAGGAGTAGATTGCAATATTGACCAATATGAGGAAAGTCCTCCTGAAGGGTGGCCGAAATGGATGGAAAAACAGATTAGAGAGGCTGAGTATGTCTTGGTTGTCTGTTCTGATCCATATCTGCAAAAAGCTTCCTTGCAAACGGCTCCATCTGTCGGTTTGGGTGTTAAATGGGAAACTTCGCTAATAGAAAATCTTCTTTATGAAGAAGGTTGTGTTTCCAATAAGTTTATACCGATTGTTTTTTCTGTTGAAGATGAAAAACATATATTAACGCCGTTGAAGGGATTTACGTTCTATAATCTTAAATATCCCCTAAAAAAACAAGATTTGGTAAATCGTCTTTTAGGAATAAAAAAACATAAGAAACCTCCTTTAGGAAAACGTCCAAGTTTGCCCCCGAAAAATACAAAGGAAGGTGCAAGACTTCTTGTCACAAGCGTTATTGATGTTGATCTTTGGAACAAAGCTTCCTGGAATTATGTTGGCTATGCAAGTTATGAAGACGAGTCGCAACCACCACTTTTGGGCTTAGCTTTTAAGAATCAGCAAGAAGGTTTAAAAATCTTTTCCGATTGGAAAAAAAGATTTGGTGATGAAGATATCAATGATGAAATATCTATTCATATAATAGAAGAAGATGATTCAGACTCCTATTGTGTCTGCTTAAGTTCTGATTTAGACGCCGTGAAACAACGTCTTCAAGCTTCTGGAATCAGCGATGGCCATGATCTTTATATAAGTTACCAGCGATGGCATAGAATGGAAATCGTAGATCCTAAATTTAAAGACTTGTTTAAAAGAGACTTTGAAAAGAACAAATGCTTTGACTTCGTTCCTTTCGCATTAACAGCAAATGGGGTTCAACCTATCATGGATCTTGCCATTCGAAAAAAGAGAGTCACATTTAGAAAATTGAGCGAAGTGAAAGATGAAAAAGATATGGATTACCTAGTTCATACGATTATAAAGGAGCGCGAAGCGAATAGAAGAAACATAAATCCCTAGAATGATTGCTAACCTGTTTGTAATCAGAATGATGAATTACGGTTTAGCAAAGCCTCTCCCCCCCAAAAAAACAGAATACAGAAAAAAATATGCATCAACTTAAGAAAAAGATTCATTTTTAAGTTTTCATTAGAGTATATTTGCATGCAAGTTAAACCAGTTGACTGATCGCATTAACGAAAAAAAACACCAATTAAGAAAATGCATTATACGCTTAATTTTTTTTATTATGAATGCCAAAGAAGAATGATCTTTGGTAAGTTTTTTCCTCTGTTTATCTTTTTAAGTGATTTTGTTATTTATGTGAATTTAATCTACCAATTTGGAATGGATAAGAGTTTTAATGAAAATGAGACTTTCTTTCTTTTTTTTGTAATGATTTTTGTTTTGCTATTCGATTGGTTTCTATGGGGGTCAAAAAAATTTTCATGGTTGCAAATAATCAAATTCTCACTAGCATCCCTAAGCTCAAATTATCTTGCTGTTGAAATACAGTCATTTTTCTTACTGAGTTTCGATCTGTTTTACTCAAGTATTTTTCGAAAAGGGGAAAAAGATGACAAAATACTCACGAGCGCTGTGATGTTTTTGTTCAGTTTCTTTGTTTTATTTCGCTTTTATGTGAAGGGATTGACGAATAGCCTGATTTTAGTAGGCGAAAACATTCTTTTTCTATTTCCGTTGCTTGTTATGCGCACCTGTAATGAAATTTCGTTTTTTGAAAATATTCCAACTAACAAATGGCAATTATTTTGTCAAGACAAATATGAAATTCCAACATCATTGATTTCTTGGTACTTGCCATTTTGCTTAGCATATCTTCTTTTATTTGATGTGCCTCTATTTTGCACTATTTTATTTGGGATAACCATCCTTTTCTGTTTTATTTATGATCTCTTTAAAATAAAAAAAGAAAATGAAACCACAATTTTCAACTACATTTTAGAAAAGGTATATAAATTTGGAGTAATAACACTCTTACTATGTACAAAGGACTTTTATGGATAATTTTGTTTTTCTTATTACCTTTTTTACTCCACTCTTTATCTTTAATTTTACATCATTGTTCATTTTAGCTCAAGAAAATTTTCACAAATTCAATTCAATTAAATTGCTAAAAATGGTACTTTCGCCATTGGTAATACTATTTTGTATTATTGTTCCCGCAGGAATCATTTTGTTGACTCTCACAAATGTAATACCTGAATCGGGAAAAAATTTTTATTCAGCCTGTAGCATCGTCTATGGAATAGCGACATCTATTTACCTATTACAACGCTTAAAAAAAATGTTGGATCCTATATATGCCGCAAAAAAAATTATTTCTGAAATTAAAGAGAGCGAGTTCCTTTTTTACAAAAATGGGGATATTCCAAAGGGTGAAAGTAATTTTGATGATCTATTAAAATTGTGCTGCGGAGTTGTTGATCGAAATGACGAGTTTGAATCGGCAAGTGTTTTTGAATTCATATTTGACTGGTTTAATCAGCATATTGACCGGGTAAAGCCCAATTCTAAATATTATTGGGCTCAACAAAATGATAGATTTAATAGATTCTTTTTAAGTATTTGCGAAAAAATAAATCAAAAAGACAACTCTGTCATAAAAGTCAATTATATTAAAGCGATATACAATAGTTTTTTAATAAATATAGATTCTCATGATTTCGACAAAAACATCTTTCAATTAAATTCTCTAAAAAATTTAGCAGATATATTAATAGAAAGAGGACTCAGTAAAGACAATATAGTTGCAAACAACATATTTCACGCTATAATAGATCCTTCTGAAAATATTCTCAACAAAATCCAATCTTCCCCCTATGAAGAGTTTTATGTTAAAGAATCTGATGATTATAAAAACTTTAAGGAAACCATTTTAGATTGCATCATACACCTTTACAACATTGCTATAAAATATGAAAATATTGATTTTGTAAATCACACATTTATTGCTTGCCGTTTATTTAATTCTCATGATGAATCAAAAAAATTTATTGCATGGAATGCAAATTATCTCCAATGCTATTTTGACATTTCATCAACATACAAAAAAGTTTATAAGCTCAAACATTACGATAGAAAGTGTATTCAATTCATATTGCATGAATACCGACTCATCCTTGATGCAATAAAGTATCAAGATGCCAGCAGAACTGTAATAAAGCATTTGTTCAATGCTTGCATGAATGATTTGACAAGAATATTCACAGATTTAATTGAAAATACGAATATTTTAAAATCTAACGACTTTGATCTTTATTATGATTTATTTATGTGGAATGATATTTCTGACGATTATCAAGCGGAAACTTATCTAAAGTATTTTTCTTTTTTGTTAGAGAAAATCCTTGCAAAGCCCAAGGAATGCGAATGTAATCGCATCGCCTGCGAATTGTGGGGACGAACTGAACAGATTTCAAAAAAATTGAACGAGCTGAATAAGCCTTATGCAGTATTTTGGAAGGAATGTTGTAACAACCTTCAGAAAAAATTTCCAAATACCTATGATGATTACCAAAAGTACATAAATGCCGTTAACGATGAAATAAAGCAATTCAAAAAAATGGTGTCTGAAGAAGTGTTTAAACCTTGAAAAATTGAGGACTATTTGAATCGAAAATAGTTACAAAGTAAATTTTTGGTTATGTTGACACGGAATTGAATCAATTATTGTGCTATTTTATTTTTACAAGTTGTTCTTTTGATTATCATGTTGTTTTAAATAATATAAATTAAAACAAATTTGTAAATAACCGCAAGGAAATTCTTAAATGATAAGAAAAGCAATTCTTGTATATCCCGAAGATAACGGATTCATAAGTCCGCTAAAAGGGCCTATAAATGACGTCAAAAATTGGAAAGAATATCTTAATTCTCCGTTAGGAGGATCTTGGAGCGATTCGGAAATTAAAATATTGCCCACATCTAATTCCGCAGTATTGCATCATTACTTAGCCGAGGGAATTAAAGACGAATGCGATTATATATTTTTCGTTTTTTCAGGGCATGGTGGATTTGACACGTCAATCGACGAGAGCATGTCTCCTAAGGGGGATTTCATTTATTGCAGTTCATACTCATCAATGTATTTAAGTGAAATTACTGAATTGCTCAAAGGTGTTACAAAAAAAGCGTTAATGTTTGTTGATTGCTGTCGATCAAATGTATCGTTTGCACCTCGATTTCACGATTATACAACTGTACAAGGTTATGACCGATTTGTTACTACGCAACAACCCAAGCCTGAGATTTTACAACTTTCAGAATCAGTCCAACGAAAACAAATCAATTTGAAGGGCTTTAAAATTTTCTTAGAAGGCGCCACACATAAAGGAATTCTGCTTGAATCTAGGAAAATTAATTCTGAAGACGCCAAGAAAAAATGGTGGGATAACATGCCCCAGGAGGACGGCATAGAGATAATCCACTCTTGTTCACAAAACGAATATGCTTATGAATGCGAAATAGATGGAGAAGTGGTTGGCCTTTTTTCCTATTTATACATTAACTCATCAAGTGAATTCATTCACAGAGACTGCCTTACCATAAATGAAGCCTTTGAGTTGACAAAGGGCAAACCTAACGAATTCATCCAATCGAATGGATATGCAGAAAAACAGAATCCCTTAAAAGATGACCCTTGCTTAAATTTTCCGTTCGCAGTTTACCCATCCAAAGGGGAAACATTGCTAGAATACTTGGATGAAGAATGTTTCAAAAAAATAGAAAAGTGCCCTTATGTCTACAACAACGAAAAAGCTTTATTTGAAAGTTATGATTTAATTCCGGGAACCAATCAATCATATGCTATTCATAAGGCGGATACATTATCGAACACCGTTAAACACGCACATGTTTATGCAAAACCCAAAGGGAAAGGCGGACAGCTTTATTCTGTTCGTGTAGACGGCAAAGGGCATGATGGATCTTCAGGATATCAAATGCCTAAAAAACACCGAGAGCATTTTGAAAAATTAGGTTTTAAAATTCCTGAAACCGGAATTTTAGAATGTCGATTATATTTAATAGACCCAGAAAAATACATTTTAGAAATACTGAATGAATAAACTATATATTTTGTCCCTGATAAAAATATTTTTCGAAGTCAAGCGCATCAATCGCTTGACTTTCTGATTTTAGTAAAACATTTGCCATACGCTCATTCAATGGTTCGAAAAAGTCGTCTCCTTGGCAATGTGAATTTTTATTTTTTACAAACAAAAAGATCCATCTTTTAATAAAAATAGTATTATGTCACAGTTTGTCATTTAAGTGAAAGTATATTTACTATATGACCAAAATCAAACTTCTTTATACATCAGCATTAGATTCAAAGAATTCTCTTGTTACCGCATTACAGGCAGAAAAGGGTGGTAAATTTTCATGTCCGCTTTGCCAGGGAGAAATGATTCTCCGAAAAAGCGGCAAAGAAGGTCCTGGCAGCAGAAGACCTCATTTTGCTCATAAAGCGCTTACTCCTAATTGCACTCCCGAAGGCGTATTACATCACTCCTTTAAAATGATGCTCGCGAATATTCTAGAAGCCAAAGTGGCTAATAATGAGCCATTCCCATTATCTTTTACATGTGGGCATTGCGGCGAAGTGCACGAAGCAAATCTTTTAAAGATTACAAAAGAAATTGCCGTTGAGAAGAATCTAGGAACATGTATTCCAGATATCACCTTAATAGATAAAAACGGAAAGCCTTATCTCGCCATAGAAGTAGTTGTAACGCATCCGCCAGAAGAAGAAACGCTGGAATATTATCGAAAAAATAACATTTCTCTTTATCGCCTGAACATTAATTCTGAAGCCGAGTTAGACAACATTGAAGATCGTGCTAAAAAGCCGGACGAATTTTGGTTCTGCAAGAATCCTAAATGCCCGACCTGCGGTTCCTTTATGGATACCAAAGTTATGGCCATTGGAAATATAGAATGCCATCGTTGCGGCCAACCAATGAAAATAGCCCTAATTGTCAGTTCCGCTTGGCTAAAGAAAAGACACTATGATCCTAAGACTCCAATTAGTTTTGATGAACATGAAAGAAATTTTGCAAAAGAACATGGGGTTATAGTCCAACAACGATTTAGCAAAACTAGAGGAGAATACTACCAAGCAAATGTTTGCCCACATTGCAACGCATTCATTGGAGAACATTTTTTAATTGATTACATCATGGAATTGTTCTATGACAATGAAAATAAAGGTTCTAGCATGTTCGAGAAAGTTAAAATGGGTTGGTTTTGCCCCAAATGCGAAATGGGAATAAATGAATAATGATGAACCAATTTACACCGATTTTATTCGACACCTCTATTTGGATAAAGCTTATTAAAGAGAATATCTCTCCCAACGAATGGGCGTCTCATAAAGTTATTCCATTTTTACCCTTAGAAGTTGTTTTGGAATTATTAAGCGTTGATACTGATACCAGAAAGCAACGTTTAACATATCTAGCAAGTATCTCTCAAATAGCAATATTGCCTTATTCCTCTCAATTAGAACTAGGTGGAATCATCAATTTGATTTCTCTAGAATATTTGTATAAAGCTTCCAAAATTGAAGAACCTTTAAAATTATTTCTAAAAGAAAAAATCAAAACCACAACAGGGCTGGAAATAATATCGTCAAACTTTCAAAATGCGAACGATTATGATCTTGATTTCTTTTTGAATCAGAGTAAAAAGAAAAATGCCATTCTTGCCAACCCAATGTTAAGGGATCCGCAACTATGGAAAAAGAAATTGTCGGATTTTCCTATTGAAAAAGTTTTTGATGAAAGACAAATACCTTCTATAAAGCCCCTTCTTGATGCAAGATTATACAAAAGAGAATCCGAAAACGATCCGTCTTTTTGCAAGGACTATTTTATTGATTTCGCACAAGACCTTGCTAATGAAGGACTTTTGAAGCTTATAAAAAAATACGCTCTTAATGTATCGCAAGATATGTCGACTTCGGATTTTTCTCGTTCAATCTCAATAGATATTCTTTTGCAGGATATTTCGGCAATCACAAACATCCCTTTAGATATTCTAAAGGGCATTGATTTTCGGACATCAACTATTTTGAGTATATTAGACGCTTTTGACGAAGAATACAGCAAAGAATATTGGAGAGATCAGCGACGCAAAATTGAATCTAGTTCTTACATGGATAAAATCTTGGCCGCCTATTCCTGCTTTGTTCCTGTCATGGTTGATGCAAGAACCCATATTATTATGAATCGAGTTAAAGCAAGAGGCTTTGATTTAGATTATTTCCAAGCAAGCAATGTCAAAGAGTTTTTAGAAAAACTTGAATATTTCGCCTAAAAAAAGCCTTAATCAAACGCAAAAACGATATAAAAAAATATCGAATTTGCGTTTGATTGGCTAAAAATTCACTAAGCAAACAATTTTCTCTGTCCCTAAATACTCCAGCAAAAAGAACGGAAATGCACTTAATGTCGCAACAGCACCGTCATTCTTTATCAAGATTTGTTGATGCTGCAATATAGCAGGTTGCTGCATTTGACCAAGATTTTCTGAAAAAGCTCCCGATGGCAAATTCATAAGCCACTTGGCTTTTTCGTAATTTGCCTTGCAAATAATCAGCCAATTTTCTCGGCAATTTGCTCTGCAGATTGTTTTGGAATCGCGGTTCAGATTATTCACAAAATGCTTAAATCCGTCGCCTTCGCAATCACAAATTTTAAACAACTTTCTGTCTTCGGACATAAGGCCGTTTGATCGGTCGCATATATTGACCACTTCGACCATCGGATAACTTAAAAATAGCTTGCCGTTTTCGGTTTCATTGTCGAAGAAATTCAACAGTTCATCAAGTTGTTCGCAAGATTGCTCAATCGGTTGAGCAAGCCCATGGATATCCAAATCAAAGAACAGGAATACCTGAGAAACCGATTCCCTATCCAAATCCTGGAGTTCTGTATCTTCCTTATGCAGTTCTTTTAGAACCTCTACAACATCTAAAAAGCCGTCATCGTCTTTTAACTTACCATAAAGGCTATAGATGTTGGACGAGAAAACAATTTTCACCAAATCGCTAGACAAATCGGCTAGTTCTTCAGGGAAAGCCTTTTGCAATCGGGCGACAATGTTCCCTTCGGGCTGCTCACCCTCCAATACAAAAAGGACCTTTGCAGAACTCAATCGAAAGCTCCTGCGCGGAACATTTTGGGAATGTTGAGAGCTTGGCGCAATTCCTTCTGCGTCCTAGACGAAAGCGGGCCCATCACATAGGAATCAGAATCCTTGTATTCCGGCAACATTTTGAAGGCACAGTCAGGGCGAATCAAATCGTTTGTCAGCAAAGTAGAATCATGCGTAGTCAACAGAACCTGGCTCTGTACGCCCCGCAACATTTCTACGACTTTCGCAGCCGTCTTTTCATGATAGAAAGCATTGAATTCATCAAGGTAAACAAAGCTGGGCGTGGTCGTTGCATTCCCTTGCATTTGCATGTACCAGAAAAAGAAGAATACGAGTGCTTGAGTTCCTGTAGATGCATTCTCCCAGAAATCTATAATGTGGTTACCGCCAAAATCAAAGAACAGCTTTTCCTGTCCATATATTTTTAGGCTTTTCAACTTGCAGTCAACATCAACAGAATTAAGGAAATCTTCAAGTTCCTTGAGCTTCCCTTTCCGTATAATCTCAACATCAACTTGCGTGCTGCCAACGGCAAAACCTTGATAATAATTTTGTCGAAGGTGCGAAAACATAAGCATACGATCAACAAAATCAAAAAAATCCTTGACAACTTTATTCGTCGCGTTGTCAGCAAGAACTGCATTTGCCCTAATAAAGCGCATTGCAGAAATCTTTATGTCAAGCTTATTTCCATTAAGGGTTTCTGCCCCTTGCAAATCCGTATGAAAATCATTCCAACTACGAGATACAACCTGGACATCATTTACAAAGAATTTTTCTTCCAAAATATCTTCATAAGAAGGCTTGCTATATTCGTATCGAACACGGGATGAGCCAAAAACGAATTCATATACAAATTCGGCATTATTCTCTAAATGCATTGCATTTGTATAGGACATGTACAGCATCGGATTTCGCTGCTTGTCCGTCAGGTTCTGCACTATATCAAAAATCGCCTTTCCGAGATTAGATTTTCCAATGCTGTTCGGGCCATAAATCAAACCGGTCTTGACAATGCCGTCCTTTACGCAAGCCTCCGAAAAGGCGTATTGCTTGGTCTGAGACAGGTCTATGGTGAACTTTTTCTCGAAGTTCTTAAAATTTTTTACGGAAAATTTCGCTAGCATTCGTAAAACCTACCTTAAATCGCTATAAATATACCTAAATATTTAGATAAAAACAATACTTGCCGTAAATTTTTTACGGATGCGTACGCAGAATGCCGTTTTTGGGGCAAAAAACCACAATTTTGGGGTGTTCGGTCGCATTTTTTGATTAAATTTCTCACAAAGGAATTTAGTCAATGTCTTTCTACAACGAGAACGCCTACGAGCAATGTCTCATTGAACTGTTCAGGGATACCTTGGGCTGGGATTATTGCTATGGGCCCGATGTTGATAGGGATTTTCGAGACCCGCTTTACGAGCCGGTTCTTGAAGAAGCAATTTGCCGAATTAATCCGAAGGCGGAATCGCATGCCATTGCAGAAGCGTTGAACAAGATTCGCCATTTTGAAAATAACGACCTTGTAAAACAGAACGCCTTGTTCATGGATTATATCCAGAACGGCGTCGAGGTCACTTATTCAAAGAATGGCGAAACAAAGGCCGATATTATTTACCTGGTCGATTACAAGAATGTTGAGAACAATTCCTTCTTTTTTGCGAACCAGTGGACGGTTATCGAGAAGTCCAACAAGCGACCCGATGTTCTGCTGTTTTTGAACGGGCTGCCGATTTGCCTGTTTGAGCTCAAGTCTCCTAGCCGCGAGGAGACTGATGCAAGCGAAGCCTACTTGCAGATTCGTAATTACATACAAGAAGTCCCGAGTCTGTTCATTTACAACTGCATTTGCGTGATGTCGGATCAGCTTGTTTCTAAGGCAGGCACGATTACAAGCGGCGACGACCGCTTTATGGAATGGAAGACGAAGGACGGCAACAAGGAAACGACTGCGCTTGCCGATTTCACGACTTTCTTTGAAGGGATTTTCCAGAAAGAACGGCTGCTGGACATCATCAAGAATTTTATCTGCTTCAACAACGAAGGGCTGAAAAGTTACAAGATTCTGGCTGGGTACCATCAGTATTTTGCAGTCCGCAAGGCGATTGTCCGCACGGAACAGGCCGTGCAGGGCGACGGTAAAATCGGCGTCTTCTGGCATACGCAAGGCTCGGGTAAATCGCTCAGCATGGTGTTTTATGCACACCTATTGCAATCAACGATTGAAAGCCCAACGATTGTGGTGATTACCGACCGCAACGACCTTGACAATCAGCTTTATACGCAATTTGCCAACTGCAAGGATTTTTTGCGACAGGTTCCACAGCAGGCAGAAT
>Ga0310694_10004331_pt1 | contig 13742 bp, 23 predicted proteins | sample 174DNAGHGhighgp2_FD_203884 | JGI IMG/M metagenome (GOLD analysis project Ga0310694, IMG submission 203884) | Sheep rumen microbial communities from Palmerston North, Manawatu-Wanganui, New Zealand - 1742 DNA GHGhigh gp2 (v2) (version 2) | ecosystem: Host-associated > Mammals > Digestive system... | reverse complement strand
TCTTTTTCATTATATCATCTAATTGGGTCTAAACAATGTCATCTGTTCGACAAATTGGAATTTATATGAGTTTGGTTGGCACGAACATCGTGCGTCGGGTCATTAGAAAATTGGTCTAAATGCCATACGCTACAATTTATCTTATATCAAATCACTTACTGCTAATGGTACGTATTTTATTATGTCTTGCGGCGCGAGGCGGAGCTGCATACCACGCTGTCCGGCAGAGACATAGATCTTCTCATGCAGCAGACACGTCTCGTCAATGTACGACGGAAACGGCTTTTTCATCCCTATCGGACAACATCCACCACGGATATAACCGGTGAGCGGTAGCAACTCCTTTTGCGGAATGGGTTTGCAGGACTTATTGCCACTGGCACGTGCTGCTTTCTTCAAGTCCACCTCACATGCACCCGGCACGACACATACGAAATGCTTAACCTTGTCGCCCTCCAGTACGATAGTCTTGAACACGGCATCCACATCTTCGCCTAACTGTTCCGCCACATGCATTGCGCTCAAGTCAGACTCATCCACCTCGTACTCAATCAACTCGTACGCAATCCCTGCCGCATCGAGCAATCGACACACATTCGTTTTCTGGATCTTCTGAGCCATTATCTAATTTCCTCCAATGCACCGGTAACAGAATCGATAATGAAACCGCGGACGGTGATGTCCTTCGGAATGAGCGGATGCGTTTGAATAGTTTTGACGGTTTTTCGGACTGAGGTCTCCGTGTCGCGGAAGCCTTCCAACCAGTGGTTGAGGTCAATGCCGCACTCACGAATCACATCAAGTGTCTCATCTTTGATGCCTCGTGCTTTCATGACATGGTGAAAATGGCTGTAACTCATGTGGCACGCACCGCATTGAGAGTGCGCCACTACCATAATCTCCTCTACGCCCAGTTCGTAAATCGCTACTATGAGACTGCGCATCGCCGAATCAAAGGGTGTAATGATCAGCCCGCCGGCATTCTTAATGATCTTAGCGTCGCCGTTCTTCAATCCTAGTGCCGCCGGAAGCAACTCCGTCAAGCGCGTGTCCATGCACGTTAGAACCGCTAATTTCTTGTCGGGATACTTGTCGGTCACATACTTCTCATAGCCCTTCTGCGCTACGAATGTCTTGTTAAAATCAATAATCTGGTCTATCATATCAAATCTCTATTTAAGTTCTATTGTCGTAGCCAATTGGTCGGAACTGTTGCTGGTCTTCGCTCCAAACGAAGCCATTGGCGAACAGGTAACTCTTTATCTGCTCCGGCTCTTGATTGAACGCATAGCAAAGCGCTTCGAGCGAGTCGAATTCTTCATCTCGTAGGAGCATGTTCACGCTTGACACGAGTATCGCCGGATTTTGCGGTAAATAGTCCATATCTCAATGCCCTCTTACAAATTGCCCTTCTGGCTGGTATTCAAGGAAACAACTATCCTCCTGCTGCTCCTCGTCTATCGCTTGTTGTTGCTGCGCTATGTACTCGTCGTATGTCATAACATTGCACAAATTCTTCCGGCTTCCTTGGTGAAGATTGAGGGATAGCGGCGGCTATCTGGTCAGTCGTCTTTCCATGACCATCCGACATGATGGCGTACCTGCGTAAGCAGCTTCTCCGCTGCGCGTCGATTATCGCTTCCTCGATTTTCATCAGTCTTGTTTCAATGCGAGGCCTTTGGATGTAAGCCATGCCTCCAGTTCCGCGAGGGACTTCTTGCCGAAGTTGCGAAGTTTGAGCATGTCGGCACGGCTGCGACGAAGCAAATCATACAGGTTGTTGATCTCAGCAGCCTTCAGTCCGTTTTGGCAGCGTACCGATAGCTCGTCAGAACTAATCGGGGTAAGGAGTAACTCCTTCTCTTCCGGAGTAAGATTCTCCAAACGCTGCTTCTCTTCCTTCGTTTCCTTCAAATTGTGGATTTCTTCCTTCAACTCCTCGATGATCATATTCTTCCGCTCTAACTCATCCAGCATTGCTTCTAACTCCTCCAGAGCTTTCTCAAATATCTGAACGGCTCTGTCCCTGGTCAAGCCCAGTTTTGCAGAAACATCCGGCCACTTGCCTCCCTGCAACATCTCCATGATGACCTCTACTTGACGAGGGCTTAGAGTGGTATCCAAGTGCGGGACGAGAGCGCACAACAGTTTCTGAATGTGCTTGATACGGTGCGGGTATAGTTTGAGCGCGTCCAACTGAGCTTGCGCGTCAGTCTTTGCAAGGCGAAGTTGCTCCATCTGCTCTTGCAGTTCGAGTTTGTAGCGCTCCATTTTCTGCTCCGATGCATGAATCGTAGCAATAGACGCAGCGTAACGCTCTACATCCTCTTTGCAGGGATAGAAGAAGTTGCCGTGTGTTTCGTAGCCGATAGCGCCCCTCTTACAGAGGTTACGAATAGTCTCTTTCGTGACATGCGCTATGGCTGCCGCGTCGGACATTGATATGTATGTGCGGCTTTCGTTCATCAGTCAATCACTACGGCTGTGCCGGAGATGGAAATCATGATCATGCTGTTGGCTTGACCCATCGTCTCATAGCCAAAGCTAACGCCCACGATGGCATTGGCGCCCAGTTTCTCGGCGCGCTCGCGCATTTCTTTCTGCGCTGTCTCGCGTCCTTCGAGCATAGCGCTCTCGTAACTCTCGGTACGTCCTCCGAAGAAATCACGAAGCGACGCGCCAAAGTCCTTCAGGAAATTCATTCCGAAGATTACCTCTCCGGAAACAAGACCTTTGTATTCCTTAACGGTGTGACCCTCAATGGTCGGTGTAGTGGTAACTATCATAGTCGTCAAAATTCAAATCGTTCCAACTTCATTTGTCCGCAAGCCTCTATCTCAATTATTCCTTGTTCATCTCTTCGAAATGTTCAAGTGCCCAGTCGATGAGGGCGGAGACATGGGGCATGAGGGACTGACCGCGGGCGGTGAGACTGTACTCAACTCTCGGCGGCACTTCCGGATAAACCTGCCGGCTGATAAGCCCTATTTGTTCAAGCCGTTTGAGCGTCTGGGAGAGCATCTTCTGGGAACAATCGGACATATCACGGTGTAATTCATTAAAACGCAGCGTGCCTTTGTCGTGCAGTTGGTACAACACAAGCAGCGACCATTTGTCGCCGAACTTGTCTATCACATTCCGAATCGGACAGTTCAGGTATAGAGGATCCACCTCCTTATTTATTTTACGCATAAAGACATTTACTATTTAGTCATTTACAATTTACCATTTATTGGATCATTGGGACATTTTGCCAAATGCGCTGCAAAATTACAAAAATTTCCGAAAGTAACCAAATATTTTTTCGGAAATTCGCTCTAAAAAAGTTACTTTGCCATCATTTTTTGCTTTTTGGGGGCTAAAAAAAATAAAAGGGGGCTTTCTATCGCGGACACTACCCTCGTACATGTGTCAAAACCTCGTTTTGGCAGTAAGTACTCGGGTGTGCTCCGAGGTTCTATGTGTTGCAAGCAACACTCGAAGTGCTATCCGAAGCACTTCTTCACCCGCACAAATTGAAATTTGCGAGGTCCCCCATTGGAAGCGAAGCGAGATAAATAAAACAAAGAAAAGACCGAGTTATTCAAGGTATGAGCTGTGGTACTCTATTGAGGCGAGTTGTGCGGACGGATTGATGCTGATTACACAGGTAAAGGGACCGGAATGGACGTGTCTGACTTTGAAGTCATAGTCAGTGGTGGTTTCGGTTTCCCAATCCTTGGTATATTCAGCATTGTATTCCGTGAACTTATAGAAATGCGCAACATATGCACCGTTGCTCGTTTCGTATGTCTGATAGTCGAATTTAGCGGCATCGGGTGCGGCTTTCTTTAGGATCTGCCGTGCGTAAGCTTCCACGAAATAACTATAAAAAAGATATCCTGCAATCAGCAGGAATGGGATTGCAATGATGCAAGGCAATATGATGGGCAGTGTGCGTTTCATTGGTTATCTTCCATCCATTTATGAGCAGCGATATTGTTCTTGGAACTTGTATCGGTAACAAACGTCTCATTTTGTAAGATCTATTTCTACAGGACTATTGTCAATGTATAACTCCGGGAAACGCCATCCTCCTGACTCAATCACTGCGCAAAGGTCTTCTATTTCGCTATTCAGCATGAAACTATCTAACATCTGCCCTATCTCTTTGTCTATAATCTCGGCTCCCCGATCGATATTCCATTCTTGATGAATAATTATCTTATCCTTGTTCTTATCATAGAATATACAGCGAGCCGGATTCTCTAAGTTGTAACTATTGATGAGTCTTAGCACTTCCAATTCTATATCTTCTTCTGTAACTTTTATCTCGTCGTTAAATGTTAGATTACAGCATATCCAGCAATAGGGCTGCATGTCCGACTCCCACAATATGACGCCTACTTCCAATTCAGCATCCCTTTCTACGTCTCCAATAACTACTTTCGGATATACATACGTCCGATATCCGTCACTATGGGTTACAGAGAATGTTGTTTCGTATCCTCTATCTTTCTCAAACCACTTGCGCACTGAATCGCAAAGGCTTTGGTATAATTGATTATTTAGATCTACGCTACTCATGATTTATAAGCTCAATCGTCAATTTTGCAGAAGGCGCGACTGGGAATTTAACTCCCCATCGATGTCTTTGATGAGTGGTAATTCACATTTCATCTTACTTCATTCTTGAATCCTATTATTTACAGACGCATAGCGATTCTCCGCTTCAATAGCAAACTCCAAATAACCAGGATCAAGAGACTTTTCGAGTTGGTTATTAACCCAATGACCCGATTGAAAAGTCCCGTCAGGTAAACATTTCGCTCCCCATCCATTCAGATTTTTAACGTCAGGGAATAACCCTACAAGCATTGTACCATCCAGTAGAAAAGCATAACCTATAGCATGTTTGCTATATTTATACCCATCTGCGTTCGCAGTTCTATTTGGTGCCCCATATCTAATAAAACCAATATCTGCTTTTGTTTGCACCATATTGCCTTTGTATGCTATAAATATATTATTCTGTAGGTAGTCGTGCATCCATCCAAATTCACTTGTGTAATCTTTTACTACATTTCCATATTGCAAGTAAGAACAATTAAATATGCCATGGCGTATACCTATTGACCATCCATGCTTCTTTCCATCGCGATATTGACTAATCATCATTCCATTTTCTGTGTTGAGACATAGATACCCAGGACCATTGGGCATATCGTCGAAGAAACCGACATGATAATCACCATCCCTAAATGTATGTATCCCAAAACCGCAAGGATGGTTATCCTTAAAATCACCCTTATACTTGCTACCGTCTGGATTAACAACCTCACCTTTCCCGCATAGTGTTATAACGCCGCCAAAGGGCATTTCGTAAGCATCACCTTCATAAATACCACCATTAGGTAGTACTATGTTTTCTACATGTATTAATTTTCCGTCCATATATCATATATTGATTATTAAAAGCATCTCACGTTATAGTTTGTCACTATTATCAAGGTAAAGTCTTAGATAAATATACGACTAAAGAAGCACAGATATTTAGAACAAATTCTGCTTCTTCAAATGTTGCTTCTCCACCATTCTGTATATGTCGCCCATGATTAGAAGCAAATCCCCAAAGTTTATATATAGCTTGATCAAGAGGAGGCGTAAAAGAAGAGCGGTTGCGTTGGATAATATCTCCTAAAGTAGATGTAGTTGCCCCAAATTTCTGCCGACAGAAACATTCAAATGAAGCCAGCGCATGTTGAACTGTTCCAGTCGAATCTGCATTTGGACGTCTAGAGATATCGTCAAGTGCAAGTCTTAACTCACTTTGGGCAGTTTGGATAGTAGATAATGATTGTACAGCATTAACAAATGTCCGTTCTTCTATTTCATCACCACGAAAAAGGACCTTACCATTCTCAAATTTCCAACCATAGCCATTTGTTTGAAAATATGCATTTATCTCTGACTCATATTCTTGTTTCTTGCTTGCATCCACTATGTAATTGTATAAAGATTCCACAACATCATAAACATAATACCAAGCTGTATTCCCCAATTTTTCTTTTGCTTCATTTTCTATATATTCATCTCCCCAATTTCCATCTTCGCCTTGGTATGTGCATTGACATATAATATTTAGTATGGTTCTCACATTTAAACCCACACGTTTAGCTAAGCTAATGAGCCATATCCTAAAGCCATATTCAGCATCATTCCTTATTGTTATGGGGACATTTGCTGTTCTTAAATCATTTCTAACAGAAAAAGTTGGCATATATTTTATTATTTGATCTTTCTACTCTTTATCGGATTTTCGGATTACTCCGTTTTATAAAAATAGTGTTTCACTTGTCGCAGTAGAAAATCTTTTGCATTTTCTTTGCAAATAAAAACTCTCTTAAATTCAGCATGTTACAATAAATGCGGATTTTCTTTGCAAATAAAAACTACCCATAATAAGGAATGTATATAGCAAACTTTTTTGCTTCGTTATCTTCGTGGGCCGATTTTAGCAATCCTGTCTCTACAGCCTCCGCTATAATTCGAGAAGCTACTGATGATTTGTTCTTTTCCAACTCAAATCTTTCTCGGAGCGATTGATTGTTCATCTCCTCATCTTTCTCAAACAAGATACATGCATGTTGGTAGCAAGCCATTAATCTTTCCTTCGGAGTCATTTCCTTAAATGATTTCTTCGGGTACATAGTAACGCGGGTGAAATTATTACCATTCGGCTGGAAGAGCGGTATTGGTGGGCGGTCATGCCGAGGTGTTGCTTTTTACCGTTTCCATTTCCGACTGCAAAGATAGTACTTTTTTACGAATTGTGCAAGTTTTAGTGGTAAAAAGTTTTCCAAATGCCACATTTTAGGGCATAAGTCAATCAATAGGGAAATATGGAAAACTGACAAAAGGGGTATATGGCACAATTTTTGTTAGGAAAGGAGCGTGCGCTCAACCGCCAGCGCAGGCGGTACAAATGGCAACAATGGAAAGAGAAACATCTGAAACGAAAGAAATAACATGATCGAGGGAAGAAAAATACTTTATCGCGCAGTACAATGGGTGACGAGCGTGTTCCGCCGGTGGTTCGAGCCGGAAGCGGCACCGATGTACCCCGTTCCCGTCTTGTACGACGCAATCGAACCGGAGCAGTTCCTCGTGCCGCTCCTTGCATCTTCCGGCGAGTTCATGCACAGCAAGACCATCGTCTGCGATGATTACCTCTCATGTGTCGGTACAACGAATCTCGACTACCGCAGTTTCGGAATCGACTACGAGATCAATACGTTCTTTTATGACCGCGAGGTGGCTCTGCGTCAGAAACAGCTTTTTGTGGACGACCTGCCTATATGCCATCTGCTCAGTAGCGCAGAGGTCAGAACAACTCCGTGGCAACGCCTTATGCGCCACTTGGCACCGATAGTATAATATTTAATAAAACAATAAATATGGAAATCAAACAATCAACACGTATTCAGACCTCGCTACTGAACGGGGTGGAGAAAAAAGCACTCGTATGGATGGCATCGCGTATGCCCCAATGGGTCACCAGTGACATGCTGACATGGTTCGGGCTTTTCGGCTCGGCACTCTGCGGACTCGGGTTCTTCCTCACAAACTACAGCATCTATTGGCTCTGGCTGTCCTGCTTGGGCTTGGTCATCAACTGGTTCGGCGATTCGCTGGACGGTTCGTTAGCCCGTGTGCACAACACACAGCGGCCGCTCTACGGTTATTACCTTGACCATAACATCGACACCGTCACCGAGGCGTTTATGTTTATCGGAGCGGGGCTCTCGCCGTTGATGAACCTCAGTGTCGCGTTATGCTGCTATGCCGCTTATCTGGCACTCACGGTCTATGTCAGCATCAATGCACACCTCAAAAGCGAGTTCAAACTGACGTACGGCAAAATGGGTCCGACGGAGTTCCGCCTCATCATCATTATTGCCAATATCCTACTGATGTACGTGCCTGCGCTCACCGCATATCATGGTTCGTTCTCTTATTTCGGCGAAACAATCCATTATGGTACGTTGGACATCATCGGCATAGGCATCCTGTGCATCCTTGTAATCTTCTATTTCGTCAGCTTCTTCAAGGATCTGCATTGGTTCGCTCAGAAAGATCCGTTAATCAAACATCCGAAAAATGGGCAGGTATAAAGGCATAGCAATCCGGTATCTCGGTTTTCTGCTCTCCACGCTGGCAGGAACGGCAGTGGACATGTGCGTGCTGTGGCTCTGTTCGCACTATTTGTTCAAAGGCTATTACTGGGGCGAGTACCTGCTGTCGCCGTTCATATCGTTCGAATGTGCTGTGCTGACCAATTTCGCGTTTGCATACTACTCCGTATGGCGCGACCGTATTTCTGCGCACACGCTCCGCTCGTTTCTCCGCCATTACGCGGGCTACAACCTCTCCTGTACCGGCACATTCCTGATAAAGATGGGTGCGCTGCTGCTGATCGAACGCTTCTCCGGCGGATGGGATGTACTGATTTGCAATATCCTCGCCCTCTGCGTTTCCGGCATCGCGAACTTCGTCTTGAACGAACATGTAGTATTCAGAAAGAAAAATCAATCATAACATATCGACCTGATAAGCGGTGAGGTCAGCAACGGCTTCGTCGGCGAAAGGTTTTCGAAAGATACTATTTGATGTGTTTTTCCAGCCAGCGGCAGAAGAAGTGCCCTGTATTATTGTTTCTTGTAATACTTGCTATGCAGGTATTGCCCGTGAGCCTGCGTTTTGTTGTTGTAGTTGATGGCGAATATTAAAATTCAAATCGTTCCAACTTTATTTGTCCGCAATACGATTATTTATAACCATTCTGTCAATTTATCTTTCCGAATGATCTTCGGCGCGCTTTTGCCTGCCAGCACAAGGATCTTCTTTCCGTCGCGATAGATATGTAACTGCCGTGAACGGACAACAGCTGTCAGCGTCTGGTCACTCTCTATCTGCTCGCGAATAGCGCGATACTCGCCATCCGAAGCGCGCCGTTGGGTGCGCGATACTTCTTTTGGCGCATGATAATTCCGCTATTTTTCTCAAATTCTCCGTGCATTTCTGCCACGGGTGCATGTAACTTAACTTTTGTCATGATTTGGCATAGTTTTTGTGGTATATTTTATAGGATTTCAAGATTTCTAACTTTAGTTAGGATTTCGAGTGTCCGTCATGTTTTTCTCCCGCTTACGTTATAGGAATGACAGGCTAATGACGCGGTAACCACCCGGTTATCACGCGCTAATCACGCGCTTTTGAATGCTTTTCACCCTTATAAAACCTCGATTTTAGGTCGAGGCGGTTGCGGGGCGAGGTGGTTTGTTTGAGAACACTTTCTAAATCCGGTGCAAAATTACAAAAAAAATCCTACATGTGCAAGGATTTGTGCAAAAAAACAAAGGCCGGCTTCACAGTCGAACCTTTGCTCCGTTTCAAAGAAACTAATCTACTTACTCACTTAGATACTTATATAGCGCTTCCCAGCACTTCCTATGGCTGAAATATACTTAATCGTTGATACTATTACGTGTTAGTCGTCTATGCGGACAAACTCATAATTGCTGTTAAACTCAAGTTCGAGACCGGAATTGAGTTCGGCTTTCCATCTGCGGTCGTCTTTGCCCCACTCGGTAATGAAGGCGTTGGGGAAATTGGCTTTCACATACTGACGTACCAGCTCTGGAATGAGTGCAGAAGGTACTTCTGTTTGTTGGCAATCCACTTTTGTAAGTTCGCCCGCTTTGTTAAATTCCAAAGAACGACCATCGTTAAACTTAACATCGTACTCTACGTCCAGCAGGCCTTTGTCCAACGTAACATAAGCGATTTGGGAGGCATCAAAATGTGCTGCGACGATGGCTTTTGCCGGTTCCGGTACTTGGTCGAAAGTGATCACTTGTTCTTTTGCGCAAGCCGTCAGGCTGCAGAGTGCCATAAGCACTACAGAAAAATACTTTTTCATAATGGTTGACTTTTTAAAAGGGTTAAACTGTTATTTATTTGTCCATTTAATCAAAAAACGGTACAAACTCGCATGAGTTCATACCGTTATAGTTTATGTCCGGGCATAGTTATGGCGCAAAATGGCTTTTCGCGGGGCATAACGACGCACTAAGCCGAGACGCTGTTTGTCGGAGATGAAAAGAGTTGATAATTGACAATTGATAGTTGATAATTGACAATCAAACGATTCAAATATGGGTAGAGTTGTTCTACAGATTCCATTGTCCCCGCCAAACTCATCCCATTCGAAATCTTCGACCTCTATTTCAGCCGTGGCTTCAATCTGCAAATCCTGCCAAGCGTGTCGCATATCGCTCCATTCGTCCGCAATCAGACATGCCACAAAAGCGCTCATTAATACAAGCACGATCACATAGGCATATTTCCGAACAAATTGAATCACGGTGCAAAGGTACAAAAAAAATCCCACATGTGCAAATCTTTTTGTGTTTTGAGCACAAAAAAAGAGCACTCGCTCTTGGAATGCTCCGATTTTACAAAACATGCCTCGTTATGAGATGGCGATTTGTCGTCCGGTCTTGCCTTCTTCGCGTTGGATCTTCGGCAGGTCGATAGTCAAGATACCGTCTTCGACTTTCGCGCTGATCTTCGCTTCATCGACATTGTCCGGCAGTGTGTACTTTTGCTCGAAGTTCGTGTATGCAAACTCGCGTCTCAAGTAGAGCGAATGTTTGTCTTCTTCCTTGTGTTCGAACTTGTTCTCGATGGCGACGCACAAGTTGTGGTCCTCATCGACGTGTACTCTGCAGTACTCTTTCTTAACGCCCGGAGCAGCCAGTTCGACTACATAGTTGTGCTCGTTCTCTTTGACGTTAACCGAAGGCGCCACATTGCTTGCCGTGTTCAGCATGTCATTGTTCAAAAACTCATCAAATACTGTCGGGAACCATCCGTTTGTCGGCAGCCAACTGTTTCTACGACACATTGCATTTTTCATAATCAATCCTCCAAATTTAGTTAAACAATGTTTAACGTAGTTTGCGTAGCTTGCGTGTTTTGCGTAGTATGCGTAGTTGCGTTTTCACCCTGAATAAGGCAATAAACGTGCCAAGTCCCAAATCTCTGCCAATTTGTCCACTTTCATGCCAAAATGTCCATCTTTTGTGCCAAAATGTCCATTCAGCAAGGGTGTAACAAAGGCGTGACATAAGCCTTGACTGTCGTTTGACCGTCGTTATTCAATCATCTTAATCAGTTTGGCAGGATTGCCGCCGAGAGATGACCGAGAGACGAAAAATCGTACAAATTGCATAATATATTTGCACAATACAAAAAAAAGTTGTACCTTTGCAGCGGATTTCACTTTCCAAATTGTAAAAAAATATAATTTTGGGAAGTGAGTACACCTCAAAAAGGAAACATCACATATGAAGATTATTGAACGTACAGATTACTTGGAGAGCCTGCAAAATGTGCGCCTCACGCCGGACATTAAAGTGATTACGGGTATTCGCCGTGCAGGTAAGTCAGAACTTATCCGTACATACATGGAGTGGCTGAGAAAGAACGACAAGAAAGCTAATATCATTTTCATTGACTTTACATCGCTCGCCTCTGAACCATTACAGGAGTATCATGCTCTGCATAACTACATCGAAGAACAATACAAGGCAAAGAAGAATAATTATGTGTTCATTGATGAGGTACAGATGTGCGCCAAATTTGAGTTGGCAATCAATAGTCTTCACGCAATGCAGAAATATGATATTTATATCACAGGCTCCAATGCTTTTCTGTTAGGCTCTGATTTGGCTACGTTGTTCACCGGGCGTGTTATGAGAACAATGGTTTATCCTTTCAGTTTCTCGGAATACCGCACCTATTTCGGTCCCAAAGAGATACAATCCCAACTGGATCAATACATACAGGACGGAGGACTCGCCGGCTCGTATGTCTATTCGACACAAGCGGAAAAAGTGAGATATGTGCAGGAGGTGTTCCATACCATCATTGAGCGTGATATCATTCAGCGCTATAAACTGTCGGATGTGTATTTGCTCAATAAGATAGCAGAGTATCTGATGGATAATATAGGCAATACTACTTCGTATAGAAGTGTAAGCGGTTTCTTGCAGTCGGAGCAAATAAAGACGAACCATGTTACGGTCGGAAATTACATGGATTTTCTATGTCGCACATTCTTGTTCAACCAGGTCAAGCGTTATGATGTCCGGGGTAAAGGATATTTGCGCATGATTGACAAATATTATCTGGTGGATAGCGGATTCCGTTATGCGCTGCTCGGCACACGTAACATGGACTACGGGCGTATCTATGAGAATCTGGTGGCTTTGGAACTGTTGCGGCGAGGATATGATATCTATGTCGGCAAACTCTACCAGAAAGAGATCGATTTTGTAGCCATGCGCGGGAATGAAAAGATATATATTCAGGTGAGCGACAATATCAGTTCCAAAGAGACTTTTGAGCGCGAGTATTCGCCTCTTCTGCAAATCAAGGATATGTACCCCAAATTCATCATTGCCCGCACCCGCGTCCCGAAATATGATTACCAAGGCATCCAAATCATCGATTTGGCAGAGTGGCTGCTAAGTGAGGAATAAATAAAAAGGTTACTAACAACCGAGAGATAAAAACACCCCAAACAGCATGAAAAATGGAAATTTTTGTGATTGTAACCGAAAAAATGCCATAAAATTTGGTGGTTTCAAAAAAAAGTTAAATATTTGTTGTAACGTCGAGGGCAACGACACGGCGCTTAATAATTCTATGTATTGTACTAATCCTCCAAGTGAGGAACTTGTCGGGTACAACACTCGGAGTGCTATCCGAAGCACTCCTTCACCTCGAAATTACGTTCGCACATTTGTGCAAATAACAAGGCTTTTCAGCACAAAATACAAATGAATTTGCATTTTCCTGCTAAAATCCTTGTATATTTCAAATATTTTTAGTAACTTTACAACTAATTTGCAAAGATTAGCCAGTATGAGTAACATCAAACCACATATTCGCATTTCCCCCACGGCTGTCAGCACGACATTTGTTGATGATGTCCGTACTATTATAGAGCAGGGCAAACAGCAGGCTTATATGTCTGTAAATGCGTCGATGATAGAGACATACTGGCATATCGGAGAACGCATTGTAAAAGAAGAACAGCAGGGTTCAAAACGTGCTGAATTTGGCGCACAGATTATTGACTACCTCGCTGAAAAATTGGCAGATGAGTACGGCGAAAGTTACTCTCCGCGTTACCTTCGTTCCTTCCCGAAGTTCTATGCCCTTTTTCCGGATTTTAACATTTGGAAATCGCGGTTTCCAAATCTGACTTGGACACATATTTATCGCACTCTGCGTGTCGGAGACGATACAGTTATCCATTGGTATCTGGGCGAGGCGTACCCCGATGCCACTTTCCAAACCATCACTCCCGACAACTATCAAGAGTTTGTTTGAAATTTGGAGGGGAAACCCTCCATTTTTTTTGTGACCTTTTATTTGGCGTCCCTATATACCTCTGCAGATCCACTCATCTCCAGAGCTACGTCGGTCGGGCTTTGCAGGGGTTCACAAGTTCCGCATTGTTGCACAATACCAAATTTGGGTCCTTCGACCTGCTACCCTTAAATGATGTGACCCCAAAAAGTTGGACGGATTATTAAATCTATTTTATTTGAGATTGAAAGTGGGTTCGGTATTGTACAGGACTCATTTTCAATTTTAACTTTATACGATTATTGTTATAGTACTGGATG
>Ga0310694_10004330_pt1 | contig 13743 bp, 8 predicted proteins | sample 174DNAGHGhighgp2_FD_203884 | JGI IMG/M metagenome (GOLD analysis project Ga0310694, IMG submission 203884) | Sheep rumen microbial communities from Palmerston North, Manawatu-Wanganui, New Zealand - 1742 DNA GHGhigh gp2 (v2) (version 2) | ecosystem: Host-associated > Mammals > Digestive system >... | reverse complement strand
TGTAAACTTTCTCAGAAGTATCTTTATACATGGTCACGTTCATATCCTGACAAGCCCGATAGAGCTCGATGGCCTCCTTAATGGAGTCGTTGACCACGTAGGCGCGGGCCATGTTGAAGAGACTACGCAGATAGGGCAGCTCCACGTCCTCGCCCATATCGTTCAGGTAGAGAAGACCATCCAACAAATCTTGAGAATAATGGAGGGTCTCTTCGTTCGTAATTCTGCCGCTGTTCAACATTTTCTCGGCATTTTCCAGCATCCCGACGATATAATCGCGGTCGTATTCCACAAATTTCTCGTAATATTTGGTCAGATCCGCCACGGTACGGTAATAATTATCGCCGTCATTATCCTCCTTGTAGAAGTCCGCCATCACCGATTTGGCGCGCTCGTAGGTCTTCAGCGGAACATCCAATTCGGTTTGCTCATAAAAAATGACGGATTTTGCCACCATCTGACGACATTTCTTCATATCCTCGTTCTGTGCGGCGAGCACGGCCTTGCCCCAGTACATCTCGCCCATCGACTGGTAAGCGTCTTGATCGCCCATGGAGATGGCTTTCTTAAACCACTTTTCTGCCGTTTTATACGCTTTTTCAGCATTGGCAATCTCACCGGTGGCCTTATAGACATCACCAATGTAGTAATAGACATTGCCTTTCATCCGGGTATATTGCGGCATCATCGCGGCGGGAATCTGCGGCTCGAAATCGAGAATCTTCTGATAGGTCATCATGGCCTTGTCAAACTGATTCTGATAGAGATGCGCGTCACCCATCTGCAGATAGTTGCGAAGATAAGGAATCCACTGCTGCTCATCATGTTGGATAGCCTTCATATACAGTTTATTAGCCTGCAGATAATAACCAACGGCGTCATCGTAAGCCTCATCACTGTAGAGGGATTCGGCCACCTGATTGGCACGCTCGGCACGCAGGATAAGGAGCTTCTGCGGATCACCTTCCGCCTTGATATTCAGCAAACGGTCGTTGAAACGGTCAAGTTCCTCGGTAAGGGCAAACATCTGACCAGAAGTCATATAGGATTCCACGATGGTGTTGAAACGGAGAAATACCTCATTACAGAGGTTCGGGAAAACGGCATTCACTGCATCGAAACTCTGCTCATAACGGCGGAATGCATCCTGCATCTTATCGTTGTCGCAACCCTGCATCAGACAGTTGGCCAGCAGTTGCGAAGCAACCTGAACATTCTGCAACGTGTAGTACTCCGGAAACTCGTTGGAAAGCTTGGTCAGCATATCGTTGAGCTGTTTCACGACCTCCATTCTTCTCGGACCGCTCTCCTCATTCTGAGGTGCATTCTGCAACCAATAAAGCGCATTTTCAGCCAGTTGCATCTTCAAGAATAAGTTGGAGGTATCGCTTTCATAATTTTCCTTAGAAGCATTGAAGATGGCATCGCACAACTCATAGCGCGTCTGCTCCGGAATATACGCCGGATTATCGTTGAGCACATCCAAAATATTCTGATAATCAGAAATCAGAGTCTGGTTATACTTGTATTTGGAATCCTTATAATAGGCCAATCGCTTATCTTGGTAAGCCAACGCGCTGTCAACGGCGTGGGTGGCCGAGACGCTGTCATCCAACAACACATAGACAAAATACATATTCTTCTGCGCCCAAGCCAAATCACCCAACGTCTTATAATAGGGATACTTCTCATAAACGGTTTTGTTGAGACGAAGTCTGTCCTCCGCCGTCGTTTTCATCTTTGCAAAATCTTGCTTTTCGCCAAACATATATTGAACGACAGAAGGTTCGAAGACATCCTGATAACGCGGATTGCGGTTGTTGGCCTTCTCCAGGCGACTGATGGAATCCGCCATCTCGTAACGGTTGTCGCGGTTCAGATCTTGGATATAATTCACCGCTTCGTCATTGGAGTAGTGATTTTTATAGAGATAGACGGTGTAATCACTGATCAGTCCGTCGTCCTCGGAACCGAGATTCAACACTTTCAGATCGCGATAAAGGTCGATCCATTCGAGGTTTTCACGTCTGTTGTCCGTGGTGTCTATATGATTTCTGACCATAGCCACAGCGCTATCGACGTCGCCGGAGCGCAACACCTTCAACACCTCGGCAAAAGCCGGTTTCTCAAACTCCGGCATGTAATATTTGATAATGTCCGAAGCATCATCACGACTCAAACGCACGGGATTCTTGACCGCCATGACTGCTTCCATCATATTGCTGGCAAGAGAGGTCGTCTCGTCGGGATGGTTACGGACGGAGTCGCGCATGGAGTTGATGTACTCCATCACCGCATCGTCATACCAATAACGGAAGAGCTTCAGGGTTTGGTCGTCCAGAACCTTGTAATAGGTTGACGTCTCCACCATATAGAACTTGATGGTATCGGATGTCTGAAAATCCTTCCAAAAACTGGACGGTGTACGACCATTGAAGGTAAACCCATCCTTTTCCCACTTTTCCAGCGGCAGATAGGCCCCTTTTTTGTCGGCAGGGAGGTTAGCCACGGCCACGCCCTTCGCGTTGGTCGTCAGCGTCTGCCCGTACATCGACGAGGTCGCCCCCTCAATCGGCTGCTTTGTGTCGAAATGAAGGACCTGAAAGACTTGCTTGACTTGCGCGGAAGTGGACAACACAAGTGTTGAAAGAACTACTGTGATAAATAATTTACCTATGCTTTTCATATCGAAACTTTTTTAATGTACAATGTATAATGAACAATGTACATTGGGATTTAAACGTGTATGTTTGATTTTAATAACTATTATTTTATGTATAATGTATAATGTACAATGAATTTAGAGGAATCTTATGTGTTTTATTAGTTAGTTACTTCTATTTTCAATTTTTTCAAGGATTCTCGAGCGGATTTTATTATCGCAGTCAACATTTTAAGAAGTTCCTTATTATCCTTGTTCAAACTGTCAAACGATTCTTTATTAATGTATCCACTCTCATAAAGTAATTCCAACCAATATAAAGCAAATGCTTTGCTTTTATCCAAAATCAAATTTTCCCTCATCATCAAATTAATAGTTTTATGTCGTTATAATACCAGCCATTGTACATTGACTACTTCCGTAATTCGAAATTCGACCCCAAATAGACCTTCTTCACCAGCGGGTCGGCGGCGAGTTCCTCGGCGGTGCCGGCCTTGAGGACGCTGCCCTCGAACAGAAGGTAGGCGCGGTCGGTGATGGAAAGGGTCTCATGTACGTTGTGGTCAGTGATGACGATGCCGATGTTCCTCTCCTTCAGCTTCATGACGATGCTCTGGATGTCCTCCACGGCAATGGGATCGACCCCAGCAAAAGGTTCGTCCAGAAGGATGAATTTGGGGGCAGAGGCCAAACAGCGGGCAATCTCCACACGGCGGCGCTCACCGCCCGACAGGTTATTACCCTTGTTATGGCGCACTTTTTCAATATTAAAATCCGCAATCAGCCCTTCCAGCACTTCGTTCTGCTCAGCCTTGCTCTTGCCGCTAAATTCGAGGATAGCATTGATGTTCTGCTCCACCGTCAGCTGGCGGAACACGGACGCCTCCTGCGGCAGGTAGGCGATGCCCATCTGCGCACGTTTGTACATCGGTTCTTCAGTAATGTCCTGCTCGTTCAAGAAGATACGACCGGAGAAGGGTTTGATCAGACCGACAATCATGTAGAAGGATGTGGTCTTGCCGGCACCGTTGGGACCGAGCAGTCCCACGATTTCGCCTTGCTTGAAGTTAATGGAAACCTCGTTGACGACGGTGCGGTTCTTGTATTTCTTGACCAGCTTGTCAGTACGAATACTGTATTCCATATCAGTAGTTTTCGATGGCTTTCTTCAAGAACTGCATCGCCGTGCCCATGAACTGGTTGACAGCGCCCTTGATCATCGGTTGAAGGAAAAAGGGGACATCGGCGTCCATCTTGCCCTTCAAGACACTGTTGGAACCGCTCGGAGCGATATCGAAAGCGGCCGTTGCGGTGACATGCGGAGTATCGACTTCCGCACGGTAAACGACATGCGAATTCGGCACCTGCTCGATCAGCGTGAGCCGACATTGAACATGGTCCTGCACCTTGAATCGGCAACCGTTTGGTTCTGAAACCCAATCTGTTAAGCCGGGAACACCCTCAATCTGGCGTTCGAAAAATGTGGACAACACCTGATACACTTTCTCAGGGGTGGCCGAAATGGTCTCTTCGGGAGTGTTAATATGTAGCATTTTCTCGTTATTTGAATCGGCAAAGATACAATTTTTTTCTTTTGACCGTTGCCCCTTGACTTAAGGGATACGAACGATTTTAGTGATATATTTATTGTTAATATTCACAAAAAATATTCCTGCGCTTAGGCTTGACAAATCAATGGTCATCGGACTAAACTTTTGTGGATGAAAATCCTTAACTATCTGTCCGAAAACATTATAAATCGTTACCGTTTCGAACTGTTGTTCGCAATCCACATAAAGAACCCCGCTGGTCGGATTGGGCCATACGCGTGCGTTCAAACGTTCGTGTTGCGCGAAAGAGGTATGCGCCGGTGGTTCAGTACCGCTGAAATAGGCCAGTCCGCCGGCATAGTTGCCCATTAACAACTCTGGACGGCCATCGCCGCTAAGGTCGGCAACTGCAGCCGCCACTCTCCTACCCTCCTTGAAGGGAACCGCAACACCGTCTATCGTCTCCACCAAATTCGCCTCCGTCTTTTCGAAAATGCCATCCAGATTCCCGTCAATCTGCTTGTAGTAAGCCACTTCGCCCTGCTCGCCACTGCAGAAAAGCACCGTACCGTGCAACGCGTCCCGATAGAAGCAGGGGACACTGTAGCCGAAATACGACTGCGTGAAATCGCGCATATCAACCCCGCCTAAGGTATCCGTAATCTTCTGGAACAATGGCGTTTCCAAACCGATATTGCGGTAATAGGACAGCAGTCCCCGACGGTTTCCGACAACCAGATCCCGCTTGCCATCCCCATCCAGATCGAAATACTGTGGGACACTCCATTCCCCGGCATCGATGCCGGCAAAAGAAGGGGTAACCGTTCCCGCTCCCGTCAACAGCCGCTGATGCGGCACCAACACGAGCGTACCGTCTTCATTACCGCAAAGCATATCGGAGAGCCCATCGCCGTCAAAGTCTCCAAACGTGGGATGCAACGCTAACAGTCCCAATGCCTTAAGATTCCCGAAATCGCGAGTCTGCAACGTAAAGACTGGCGACGAAACATTCCCGGTGTTCCGATAATAGCTCACCGAAGAGGAAAAGTACGAAGTCAACCAACCATTGACCGTTTTCGCACTGTCGAACTGACCATAGTTCCCGACGAACAAATCAAGCAGTCCATCCCCGTCAAAATCGTACAACACTGGATGGCAACCGCTTCCCATGTCCGCCATCTCTCCTTGCCAAAAGTCCGTCTGCGAAAGCGTATATTGCTGTAAGAGTGTGTCATAGTCATACACCCACACGCTGTTCAGGTCCTGCGACTTGGTCAACGAGGGGTCTGACGGTGAGACCACCAACGAGGGAATATTTTGTCCAGGTAACGTGACAAAGGAGGCAGCCGGCATCGAATAGAGGTGGATCGGCATGGAAGAGGGGTAAGCGGTGTCCTGCTCCGTCATCCGCGCATCGGTAAGCGTGCCGTGGTTATATAATAATATATTGTATGGGGAATCAACGTCGCCGAGCAAAAGATCCGGCAGGCCGTTGTCATCAAAGTCGTGCAGAAACATCGAAGATCCGGTGTGACGCGTGTGGTCGTCGCCGGACTTCATCCCACAGTCAGAAAAGAGCGTGATAACATTGTTGTCGGCGGCCTCCTCAAAATGTCCCCAACACTCGTTCTCCAACCGGAAGTCAAACGGTTCGTCACTATTGGCGGCGTTGCGCAATTGGTGCACATAACGCCCTAACACCCAGAAATTGAGGATGTCCAGATGTCCGTCACCATCCACATCATCCACCACCAGATAGTCATCGGGGGAAGCGTAAATGTTCGTGTAACCATTGTAGTAATAGGCCTGCAACGCATCCGTAACCAACTGGAAAGCAAGCGTATCCTCGGAAACGTTCTCGAAAACGCGAATGGAAGCCAGTCCGTAAGTGAAAATATCCTGCCGACCGTCACCGTTATAGTCGTAAAGAATCACCCAATCGTGCAAGTCAGGGAAACAGCGGCTATACTGCGGGGCGTATTCATACCCATTACCGTGCCGCAGAAAGGGCAACAACCGATTGCCATGTTTTTCAAAACCCAACAAATCGGGAATGCCATCCAAATCTAGGTCTATTTCTGAAAAATGCACGGAATTAAGTCCGCCCGCCCACGCGTACGACAGGGAATGTCCGTCTTCGATAACGGAAACGGCTTGATTCCGCACAAAACCGAAATCATAGTGCGTGTTTTGGCCTGACACGTTGAACAGTGTCAGCATAAGCAGCAAAATCCAGGAAAATCGTCGGGAGCACATGGCTAACGGACGCGCAGTCGCTGGCCCTCACGGATAAAATCGCCACGCAAACGATTGAGTTTCTTGATCTTGGATACGGAGGTGTGATATTTCATCGCAATGCCGCCCAAGGTCTCGCCCTTGCGCACTTTATGGTATTGCGGTGTGCCGGACGGTTTCGGCTTAGCAGGCTGATCCGTTGTGGGTTGAGCTGGATTCGGCACGGAAACCGTATAACCGGAAACGTACATAGTGTCGAACTTCAGCTTGAAATTATCGAAGTCAATAAGGCGGTTGGGATTGATGTCGTTGCCCAGATAGCGCACCTCGAAATGGAGGTGGGCTCCGTAAGAACGTCCCGTATTGCCGCCAAGTCCGATGATATCGCCGGCCTTGACCATCTGTCCCGGATTCACCAGTCGGCGGGAAAGGTGTCCGTAGTAGGTTTCCAAACCGTTATTGTGCCGGATGACCACCAGATTGCCGTATCCGCCAGTGTTGGCCGTACCTTTGGAGATACGCACGATGCCATCCCACGCAGCTGCGACAGGCGTGCCCTCGGGATAGCCGAGATCGACACCGCGGTGCATTCTGCGGTGACGAAAGCCGTAATTGGAAGTGATCCGGTATTGTGCCGGATGGTGATAACCCGTAAGGTCAATCGTGTCACGTGCCGCCGACCCTTGGTGACGGTAGTGGATCGTCACAATGTCGAAGTTCTGGTAGAGGTTATAGCCCGGCATCCAATTAAAATAGGTGAACAGCAGACCGTTACCATGATCGACATTGTCGAGGTTGGCGTCGTACATCGAGTTGATAAGGTTACCCAAAGAATCCTCTTCTATATCGGCCTCGATGCGCGCGGTGTCGTTCACCACATTGAATTGAATATGGTTATCTTGCTGTGCGAAGACGCGAAGCCCCGCACACAAGAAAAACAAGATCAGTATGGTATATTTTTCGGATATTCTATGCATGATTCTAACGTTTTACCTTCTTGCTGTCGTGACTTTTGCGGGTGGAATTCTTCTTGATATAATAAGTGGTACTTTGAGAGGTGCTGGAGTTCCAATGGGGAGTGTGACGTGTGCGCACTTTCTGATATTTCCCAGACTTATGTGTCTGATTCTTGGAAGTTTGACAGGACACGAAAGTCACCGCCAGAGCCACACAGAACAACAAAACGATATATCTTATATATTTCTTTTTCGTATTCATTTTTCACAGAATTAACTTGCAAAAATACAATTTTTTGGGATTGCTTCGGTTGTTTATGTTAATTTTCTTCGCAAAACTCTGTTTATCAACACATTGTAGAGACGTTTCCTGAAACGTCTCTGAAACGTCTCTACAACATCAATAACCAATAACCTATAACCAATAACCATTAAAAAGTGTACTTTTGCCGCCCGAAAAAACCAAGGATATGGCAGAAGGCAAAGAAGTACTCTGGAACAAGGAATACATCAAGGTGATGACGGCGAATTTCTCGCTGTTTTTCGCCTTCTATATCCTTACGCCACTGCTGCCGATCTACCTGAGCGAACATTTCGGGGCCAGCAAGGATGTTATCGGGCTTACCCTTTCGGGATACGCGGTCGCGGCACTGCTCTTCCGACCGTTCAGCGGCTACATCGTGGATACCTTCAACCGCAAAAAGGTGCTGGTTTTCTTTATGTTGGTGAGTTTTATTTTCTACGGTCTCTACTTGCTGGCGGGCACGCTCTTGCTATTCGCACTGGTACGCACACTCCACGGAGGACCGTTCGGGGCAAGTACGGTGGCCAACTCCACCGTCGCTATCGACGTACTGCCCTCCTCACGACGAAACGAGGGCATCGGATACTACGGGCTGAGCAACAACATCGCCACCGCCATCGCACCCACCGTCGGCATCGCCCTCTACAAGTGGACAGGCAACTTCAACGTACTCTTCGTCGTCGCGCTGCTTTTCGCCCTTCTGAGCGTGATCATCTCCGCCTCCGTAAAGCTCCCCAACCGACAAATTCTCGCCGACAAGAAAAAGATTTCCCTCGACCGATTCTTCCTGCTAAGAGGCTGGTTCATAGGCGTGAACATGATCTTCTTCGCGTTATGCTACGGTGTGCTAAGTAATTACTTGGCCATCTACGGAAAAGAGATACTGGGCATTACCAGCGGTTCGGGCACATTCTTCCTATTGCTCTCCTTGGGATTGATTCTGTCGCGATTGCAAGGCGGCAAATCCCTGAGAGAAGGCAAGTTGACGCGCCATGCAGGCATCGGCATCCTCATCTCCACTATCGGCTACACCGTCTTCGTCATCTCCAAACATCCAGTCTGCTTCTACGCCACCGCCATCTTGGTGGGTTTGGGCAACGGACACATGTGGCCTGCTTTCCAAAACATGATTATCTCGGTGGCACACCACAATGAACGCGGTACCGCAAATTCCACCCTACTGACCAGCTGGGACTTAGGGATGGGACTCGGCATCGTGCTCGGCGGTGTCATCGCGGAATATTTCGGCTACACAGCCGCTTTCTGGACCGTGGTGGCCGTACATGTTGTCGGGTGCGCAATGTATTTCCTCGTCACTCGGAAAATGTTTGAGCAAAGACGATTGACGTAGAGACGCAATGCATTACGTCTCTACAATTCCTTCGCCAGAAATATTGAGGTAAAACCAACTCCTTGTCGAACAATATCTTCTGGGGTTCCCGTGGCCACGACTTCGCCGCCACTGCGACCGCCTTCGGGACCCATGTCGATAATCCAGTCGGCCATCTTGATCACGTCCATGTTGTGCTCAATAACGATGACCGTATTCCCTTTTTCCACCAAACGGTTCAAAACGTCCAACAGGATGGAGATGTCCTGGAAATGCAGACCCGTGGTGGGTTCGTCGAGGATGTATAGCGTTTGGCCAGTGTCTTTTTTGGAGAGTTCCGCCGCCAACTTGATGCGCTGCGCCTCACCACCGGAAAGCGTCGTGGAGGGCTGTCCGAGCTTCAGATAGCCGAGTCCCACATCGTCCATGGTTTTGAGCTCGCGCACGATAGTCGGGATGTTCTCGAAAAACTCTATCGCCTGATGGATGTCCATCTCCAGCACATCGTTTATGGACTTGCCCTTGTATCGAATTTCTAACGTCTCGTCGTTGTAACGTTTGCCGCCGCACTTGTCGCAAGTGACATACACATCGGGCAAAAAGTTCATCTCGATAGTCTTCACGCCCGCGCCCTTGCACTCCTCGCAGCGACCGCCAGTCACGTTGAAAGAGAACCGTCCAGGTTTGTAGCCACGGATTTTGGACTCCGGCATCTGTGTGAACAATTTGCGAATGTCCTCAAACACACCGACATAAGTGGCCGGATTCGAGCGCGGCGTGCGTCCAATGGGCTGCTGGTTAATGTCGATAATCTTGTTGATATGCTCCAAGCCGACCACATCCTTGTAAGGAAGCGGTTTCTTTTCGGAACGGTAAATATAATGACTGACAATGGGATACAACGTCTCGTTGATGAGGGTTGATTTGCCGCTACCGGAGACACCCGTCACGCAGATGAGCGTTCCCAACGGAAACTCCACGGTGACGTTTTTAAGGTTGTTGCCAGTCGCGCCCACCACAGAGAGCCACTCGCCATTGCCCTTGCGCCGTTGCTTCGGCACGCTGATTTTCTTCTTTCCTTTCAGATAAGCTGCTGTCAATGAGCCGCTTTTCAGGATTTCCTTGTAGGTACCCGCTGCCACAATCTCGCCGCCGTATTCGCCAGCCGCAGGACCCACATCCACGATATAGTCGGCCGCCTTCATCATGTCACGATCGTGTTCGACCACGATAACGGAGTTGCCCATGTCGCGCAGATGTCTCAAGGATTCAATGAGATAGTGGTTATCGCGCTGGTGCAAGCCAATACTCGGCTCGTCAAGAATGTACATCACGTTAACGAGTTGGGAGCTGATTTGGGTAGCCAGTCGGATACGTTGTGCTTCACCACCGGAAAGCGACGCTGAGGAACGATCCAACGAGAGATATTGCACCCCCACATCGCAAAGGAACTCCAACCGGAAGATGATTTCCCGCAGGATTTCACCGGCAATGAGCTTGCGGCCTGGCTCCAGATGGGCGGGCAAGGCCCTGCACCACTGTAGCAGCTCGGCCATGTCCATGTGGGCAAGTTGCGCGATATTCTTGTCTTTGATACGGAAATGTAAAGATTCCGTGCGCAAACGCGCCCCTTGACAGTGCGGACAAGGTATCGTATTCACAAACTGGGAAATCCACTTTTTGAAAGAGGCCGGCATATTCTCCTCACTGAGATTGCCGAGGAAGTTCACCACCCCCTCAAACGTCTTCCGCATGGGGGAAAGCCCCGCCACCTCACGTTTCACATGCAGAATTTCCGTGGTTCCGTACAGTACCGCGTTCAACTGCTGCTCGTTGAGGTTCTTGATGGGGTCGGACAACGAAAAGCTGTACTTTTCCGCCAATGCATCCAATGTTCTGAACAGCAGCGTGTTCTTATATTCTCCCAAGATGGCAATGCCGCCAGCCTTAATGGACTTGTTCTTGTCGGGAATCACCTTGTCGATGTCAATCTCCGTGATATAACCCAACCCGTTGCAGTACTCGCATGCGCCGTACGGGGAGTTGAACGAAAAGGTGTTCGGCTCCGGCTCGGGATAGGAAATGCCCGTCGTGGGACACATCAGGAACTTGCTGTAGTTCTTCACTTCCTTGCTCTCGTTATCGAGAATCATGATGGCACCCTTGCCATATTTCATCGCAATCTGCACGCTGTTGGCCAGCCGTTTCTGCGAATATTCCGAGACGGTGAGGTTATCGACCGAGAGTTCGATATCGTGAATTTTGTAACGATCCACCTGCATTCCCATCATCAGCGGCTTCATCACGCCATCGATACGCACACGGGTGAACCCCTGCTTGCGGATATTCTCGAACAGCTCGCGATAATGCCCCTTACGGCGTTTCACCACAGGCGACAGCAGCGTGACACTGCGTCCCTTGTAACGTTCCAAAATCAACTCCACGAGCTCCTTCTCCGAATAATGCACCATTTTCTCCTCCGTGTTGTAGGAGTAGGCATCCGCCACGCGAGCGTAAAGAAGTCGCAGAAAATCATACACTTCCGTGACCGTGCCCACAGTGGAACGCGGGTTCTTGTTCACCGTTTTCTGCTCTATGGAAATGACAGGATTGAGGCCGGAAATCTTATCGACATCAGGATGTTCCATATTGCCGATGAAGTGACGAGCGTAGGCGGAATAGGTCTCCATGTAGCGACGCTGCCCCTCAGCATAAATTGTGTCGAACGCCAGCGACGACTTGCCGCTGCCGCTCAAACCGGTCACCACCACCAGCTTGTTCTGCGGGATGGTGACGGAGACATTCTTGAGGTTATTTTCGCGCGCGCCGGTGACTACCAGAGCGTCCTCCGCCTGTACATTCTGCTCCTTTTTCACAATAGGTTCCTGATTTTTTGAGGGCGGCAAAAATACAAAAAATATCCCTACGAACTGTAGGGGGCTACATCATACCCCACAAATTCGCCCTTCAGGTATTTGAAATAACCGCAGACAGCCACCATGGCGGCATTGTCGGTGGTGAGATCCAAAGGCGGAAGGAAGATATTGCGATGATAACGCCGCGCGAGATCAGTCATGGCGTCGCGCAATCCGGAATTGGCCGACACACCGCCCGCCAGCACCAGGTCTTTGCAATTGCTCTCCTTAAAGGCCTTCTTCACCTTATCCGTCAGCGACTTGACGATGGCATACTGCATGGAGGCCGCCAAATCGTGGATATTCTCCTCAATGAAGTTGGGGTTCTCCTTGAGGTTGTCGCGGACGAAGTAGAGGAACGAGGTCTTGAGGCCGCTGAAGCTGTAGTCAAGGCCAGGAATGTGCGCAATGGAGAACTGGAACCGCATGGGGTCGCCCTCTTTGGCGTATTTGTCGATAACAGGACCGCCAGGGTACGGCAGACCGAGGATCTTGGCCGCCTTGTCGAAGGCTTCACCGGCCGCGTCGTCGATGGTGCCACCTAACTTGGTCATGTCGAAGTAGTCGTTGACCTGCAGCAGCAACGTGTGACCACCCGAAACCGTCAGGCAGAGGAACGGGAACTGCGGCTTCGGCTTCTCCTCGCCGGGTTTGTCGAGGAAGTGCGCCAAAACATGTGCCTGCAGGTGGTTGACCTGCACAAGCGGGATGCCTAGCGTGTAGGCCATCGACTTGGCGAAGGAGTTGCCCACCAACAGCGAACCTAACAGTCCGGGACCGTTGGTGAAGGCGATTGCCGCAAGCTGTTCCTTGCCGATGCCAGCACGTTTCAACGCCGTGTCGATCACGGGGATGATGTTCTGCTGGTGCGCACGGGAGGCGAGCTCCGGCACCACCCCGCCGTATTCCGCGTGGATTTTCTGACTGGCGATCACGTTCGACAGGATGACATTGTTCTCGATCACCGCCGCCGAGGTGTCGTCACAGGAAGATTCTATACCTAATATGTACATTGACTTTGACTTTTGACTTTGACTGACCCCTCACTGCGCGACTTCGTCGCTTGTATGGGGTTAATTGCGCTTCGCGCGTTTTGCCTCTCCGAGGCTGCTTAAGGAATTATGTTTTAAAATATGGGGGTTGACACATTCATAATTCATAATTCATAATTAATTTCTCCAACATGTCCATTGCCTGCTCCGGCAGCATCGGTTCCGACACCCGCTTCTTGCCTTCATAGACGCAGACGAGCCCGTGGGAGGCGCCCACAAGACCGTAATCGGCATCGGCCATTTCGCCGGGACCGTTGACGATGCAGCCCATGATTCCGATCTTGAGACCGGGATAGCCTGCAAAGCGCTGTTTTACAGCAGAGAATACCGACTGTATGTCATATTGCGTACGTCCGCAGGAGGGACAAGCCACAAACTCCGTGTTCAATATCTTAATACGGCAAGCTTGCATGATAAGAGATTCGTAATCAGCAATTTGCTTTTCGCTGAAATGCGGATTACGCAATTGGAGGTTCTTCAAGCCGTGTTGGAAATGGGCGTAACCAGTGATAGCCGCCGCCCGACAGTACCAGAGTTCCTCATCTTCGGAATCGTCTTCGAAGATCAAGGTTCCGTCTTGGATATTCAAATTGTTAACATCCAGATTTTCAACCGATTGAATCAGCTTTCGACCGAACGGGCTCTCGTTCTCCGGCGGTTCGGTGAGCGAGACACGGATGGTATCGCCGATGCCCATCAGCAACAAGGCGCCGATGCCCGCCGCCGACTTCACCCTACC
>Ga0310694_10004328_pt1 | contig 13745 bp, 12 predicted proteins | sample 174DNAGHGhighgp2_FD_203884 | JGI IMG/M metagenome (GOLD analysis project Ga0310694, IMG submission 203884) | Sheep rumen microbial communities from Palmerston North, Manawatu-Wanganui, New Zealand - 1742 DNA GHGhigh gp2 (v2) (version 2) | ecosystem: Host-associated > Mammals > Digestive system... | reverse complement strand
AGAACATAAAATTAAGCAAACGGTTCACGGCTCTGGAAATCAACACATGGTTGGAAGCGAATGTAATGCAGGATTATCGCTATGCCATCGTCGATTTGAGCAACGACTTCTATCTTGAACAGGAAGACCACCTCGTAGTCATTGACAAGGAAAAAGGATTGACGTTGGCAAAAGCTAATGAAATTGTCTGCCTGCTGAATAATAAAGAGTAAATTTAATATTTTTTGTTTCACATTTAATCGCTAGCATTATGAGCAAAGTTTTTAGAATTACGCCGAAGCGCACAAAGCGCGTCAATGGTCAAGTCATCACGCCCGAAATGGTGATAACGGTAACAACCCGCCAGCGCTGTCTCAACCCGTTCTACAACGGGGCGGTTGAGATTAAGGAGCAATACATGCGTATGTACCAGTTCGACTACAAGAAGGCTTGCATGAGTGTTGCCGACTTCACCTACCAGGCACTCGACTGAGCACTTTTTTCAGAAAAAACAACTTTAGATTGCGCCTCTGCCACAGATTGGCAGGGGTGTGTTCTACTTTTGTCTAACTGTAAACCAGTTTAGGCAAATGATATAATTGAGTGTAAACCAACTTAGTTAATCGCTCTCAAATCTGTCAACCTTTTCTATGGATAGTCCCACTGATTAAGGCGCTTTTTATCAAATTAACGTTGTAATGCCTAAATATGGCACTGTATTATGTTTTCTTTGCAAGACGCTATAGAATGTACGAATGAAAAACCGAATCAAAGAATTAATAGAATCGATGTCTGTAGGGACCATTGAACGAGAGGAGGTCCTTGCATTGGCTCTGTTGAGCGCTCTTTCTGGAGAGAGCATTTTTCTGTTGGGTTTGCCTGGCGTCGGGAAGTCGATGGTCGCCAGACGGCTCAAAACTGTGTTTCAAGATGCAACGGCATTTGAATACCTGATGTCAAGATTCTCGACCCCAGATGAAATATTTGGTCCGGTGAGCATCTCCAAGTTGAAGAATGCAGATTGCTACGAGCGCGTTACGGCTTCTTATCTGCCCGAGGCAGAGGTTGTCATCTTGGACGAAATATGGAAAGCGGGACCGGCAATCCAAAACTCTTTGTTGACCGTGCTTAACGAAAAAATCTATCACAATGGAGACCATGACATGCCGTTACCCCTCAAGGGCATCATAGCCGCCTCAAATGAACTGCCTGCAGAGGATGAAGGGTTGGAGGCTCTATGGGATCGTTTTCTGTTACGCTATATTGTTAATCCTATCCATCAGAAGAAGAACTTTTTCACTCTAATTGATGGTGATGAAATCGTTCGGCCCGTAGCCGTTCAAGCAATCACTCAGGCAGAATATGACGAGATAGTGGCATCAAGCAAGAAGGTTGTTCTGCCCAGCCACATCAAGGAACTACTGTACACCCTTAGGCTCAAGATGAACAAAATGGGGGACGAAATCAATAATGACAGTCGCCGTAACAATGATGACGACAACGTCGATGCTTACTATGTCTCGGATCGCCGTTGGAAGAAAGCTGTGGGCGTTATCAAGATGTCCGCCTTTCTCAATGACCGTCACGAGGTCAATATGAGTGATGTGTTGTTATTGTCTCACATGCTGTGGAACGATGAAACTATGATTCCGACTGTGAATGAGCTGATCGCTAATCAGGTTACGGCTGTATTTCTCGCCAAGCTTGTGGAACATCACAAAAGCAACAAACGTCATGTAGCAAAAAAGTCTAATGAGGGCAACTATTATTCGCCGGATGGAACTCATTATGTTGTGCAATGTACCAGTTGCTCTTTTAGGCTGAAGATAAGCAATTATGAACTCATGGCTAACCATCCTAACGAATTCTATTATGCTTCTGAGGTTACCGATGGACAATTGGAGATGAATCAGATGGGACAATATGTGATGTGTGTTTATAAAAAAGGTCATGTATGCATCAATGGTTACAATTATCCATTGCTCTTAGAGAGCGAGGCTGAATTGGGCAACAGTTTCCTTGCTGATGTTAACGAGGAGTTGACGCAAACAGTGAGTAAGCTTAAAAAGGAGATTGCTGAAAACATCTTTGTCAAGGATGCTTCCATAATCCGCAGTTTGTCTCATGCCTTATCGATGTATAAACGCCAGCTGGAATATTGAGGATGCTCAAGAGCCATATCAAATATCTCACTACCGTTGTCAACATTGCTGTAAACACCAGCAAAATGGTCAATGTCGTCACTGCTGTGAACAGTGTGCGTTGCCCAGGCAAGCCTGTTTATAACCTCATCAAAGACATCGTGTGCGATATCCGTTTCTACGGCGTCACTCATCCTGATGTATTTTGGAAACGCTATGGTGTGTATCGCATTCAGCAGTTCATTGATGGCCTTTGTGAAGAAGACTGGCGTGATGAACTACGGTTAACCGAAAAGAAAGAAGACTTTCTTAATGCCTGGTTTTTGAGATTTATTCTCCCTTTGTCTGATGAAGAACAGGCAGAACTCATTGCCGAAATGGGCATTGATGACAAGAATATAGGCGAACTTCAAGGAGACTTTGGTCAAGAAGATGAAGAAGACATCGATACAAATGAAGGATTCAGTACGAATGTATGTGATTGCTCAAAAAGCAACTATGGAAATATCGAGAACCTTCCTCCTGTAATGCAGGACTTTGCTGGTTCACCGATGTTGTCATCTGGCCGAGGAGAAGCTCTTGGACATGATGCTCGGGCAAAATACCTTGACAGCATATCTCCCGAACTGGTTTCTCTCGCTGAGGAGATTGGGCGAACTTCCCGCATTCAGGCTTTGGCTATTTCTGGAAAGTTTCAGCACAGTACTCGCAGCGACATTAGCGGAGTAAGTGTCGGTAATGACTTGAGTAGCTTGTTGCCTAATGAAGTGGCGCTGCTTTCATCCCGTGATACAGAGGATGTTTTTTATCGCAAGTATGTCCAAAAACGTCTTCAAGTGTTCTCGTCACGCTCTGATTCGAGTCAGCAATCCCGCAACTCCAATGGCCCGATATTTATGTGTATCGACACAAGCGGGTCAATGGAAGGGGCACCCGAAACGATGGCCAAGACTCTGGCTCTTGCAATTGCAATCATAGCCCAAAAGAAACGACGCCCCCTTTGCGTCATCAATTATTCTCATACCGTATCTTTCTTTGTGTTGCAAGATCTTAAGCGCCAGAAGATGAGGTTTCTGCGCTTCTTGTCACATTCCTATTCAGGTGGTAATAATGAAGATTTATTGTTCCGATTTCTGTTTAAGGAATTGCCAACATCGAATCGCTACCAATGTTTTAAGAACGACTTCATTAACGCCGATCTGTTGGTCATCTCCGATTTTGAATGGCAGGTACTAAATCACCAGACTTGTGAATTGCTTGATAAAGCCAGGCAAAGAGGAATGCGTTTTTTCGGACTGTTGGTTGATGAGTTTGGGCATAATAAGGATAGTTATTCCAATATAATATCACTACTAGACAATAGATGCCTTTCTGATTGTAAATATGTGTCAGGGTATGATTTCTTTAACTCATGCGATGAACATTATACATATACGTCGGGCAATTGTACAAAATTAAAGAAATGACTAATATACGTATAGAAGAATCCATCGTTTTGGTGCTTACATTACTCGGTCGGGGAATGACCACGGAACAAATCACCAAAGAAATCAACGACAAGCGTCTCCACACAAGGCGTGACGGAGAGCCCGTTTCCATAGCTCAAGTATATGCAGCGGTAAAACGTAATCCCAGTGTTTTTTCTATTGAAGGAGGGTTGATTCGCTTGGTGATGTGAGTCGTTTTACGGGAGTTAATATGTCAAACATTTTTCCAATTATTATAATTTAGATTGCACCTCTGCCACAGATTGGCAGGGGTGTGGTTTTATTTTGCAGCGAGAAACAAAGAATGAATGATTAGAATGAGTGATATGTGTAAAAACAATACAACTGAGCAGGCTGAACAAGAATGGAATCAACTGATTGGCATGGATGCTGTCGGAGAGGCTAGTCAAGCTATGCTGAACCGGCTGACCAATGAATTACCATTTAATGCGAGAGAAAAGGCTGTGCTGAGCAAAGTCATCTTGTGCGATAGCAACGTAGATGTCGAACCGTTGATGGGGCGCTTACATTTCATTATACGTCTCATAAAACCGAATCACATACCAGCCATGAAAAAAGGAGTTATTACGGTACCAAACAATGAGCAGGGATATAATGATATCAAAGTTGCACTGACTACGCTTTATCGGTCAATTTATTTGAAGCAAACTCCGAGAACTTGCTTTGATTTTAATGATGTGAGATGGTTTCTTACTCAGGGTGGACGACTCTATGTTAACCAATGGAGTTATGATGAATTTCTGGCAATGAGTGAATTACCAGCTCATCTGCTAACCAATGGTAGTAATGATTACTTGTTGCACATTGAATACCATGATGAAAATCTATCAAATATTGAAGAAACTAAGTTGGTTAGCATATATGCACACGCCGGTAATTTCTTTTACCGTAGGGATGACAAATATATTTATTGTTTACATGGCAATTATTTACCAGAGGCCGTTTTCTCTGATGCTGATAGTGTGACTTTACTGACACTCATTAGAATAACAAAAGACTGAACTATGATTGAATTACAAGACTATGAGATTCGTTGCATTGAAGAAGAAATTCTCAATGTGTTCAATGACAACTGGCGCAAATATCCAGAGTGTGATTGTTTACTGACAGTTCGGAAAGACATTATTAATAAGCGAGCCTTGGCTCATCAGGAGGAGATCCTGCCAGACATCATCGCATTTAATGATGCGCTCACGGCTGCTTTGCGGGAAATGTATGACCGTGCACATCGCATCTGGGACGGTATAAAGGACAAGGCAGAGAATCCTGACCACATACATTTGACAGCGAAATGCTATTTGGGTGACGATTATCCGCCACTTCATCCGGTCCAAGGGACAGATCGCCAGGAACTGTGGAATGCGCTGTGTGACTGGGGCTGGAATCGTATCTATGATGATGGGGTTACACATGGGCATCTTATCATCCCAATGGATGAAGAGTACAGTTTTGAGCGTTTGACTGGCATGGACTGCGCTCCGCCCAACTGGAACGAGGGTCTGGACCAGGAACTAACCAAGGACTTGCATCTCACGTTGCCTTTCCACCACTTGTTTGACCACATGAAGTTCGCCATTACCGACTTCATCTATGTGCGCCAATTCGAGACCGAAATCAATATAGAAATCAAGAAATCAGTGTAACATTATGGACAAGAAAGAATCATCAAAGACGGTTCACAGTGAGTTAAGTGAACGTGATCCTCTGTTTGAGGCGGCAGCACGGAAATTTATTGCAGACGGCTATGTGACTATATCTATGTTTATGTTTGACAACGGTATTGGCTACAATCGCGCCAAGCGAATTGTAGAGCAACTCGAGGCGGCAGGTATCGTAGGGCCAAACCGAGGACGCAAACCCCGTGAAGTGCTCGTTGACCTTCCAACCCTTGAGGCCATGCTTAAAGAAGAGTGATATGGCTAAGAAGAATGACAAAGAGGCCCAGGAGAACTGGAGCCACAAGAATGACTTCCCGATTATCGAAGTCTGGAATACATATCAAGCAATAGCCGAATTGATCGTTCCACGATTGCGTACCTTTAAGGAACACGACAAGCATGGCTTTTGCCCTGACTTCAAGGGTATGAAAGAATGGAATGAAGCCATCCAAAAGATGATAGATGCGTTCGAGCTATTAGTTGACGAAGAAAAATATGGGGTATTTACAGATGAAGAGGAGCAAGCCATTGACCATGGCCTGGAACTCTTCAGCAAATACTTCCGTTACCTTTGGGACTAACCTTTTTGTTATAAGCTACTACAATATGGAAGACAAGAATAATAATCAAGTGATAAACGAGACTGAGCTGGGCATCCTGTCAACATTGGACAAGAACCAGAAGTTCACCATTATCAAGGCAATAGGCGTTGGCGGTGGTGGCATCAATGCAGTCAATCTTATGTATCAGAGCATCAATGGCGTCACTTTCGCTGTTCTAGACTCTGACCGCCAGCAACTCATTGACTCGCCAGTACCCAACCGTGTGCTAGTGAGAGCAGACACGACACATCGTAGTGCTGCTGAGGAAATTGAGGCCGATATCGCTACGCTCTTTAATGATGATACCAAGATGGTCATCATTGTAGCAGGCATGGGTGGGGAAACCGGAACCGATGTGGCTCCAGTCGTGGCTCGCATTGCTCGCGAGAAAGAGGTGGCACTTACCGTAGGCATCGTGACAATCCCCTTCCTTTTTGAAGGAATTGATAGGATTCAGATGGCTCATGCTGGTATCAATGAGTTGAGCAAGTATGTCGATGCTTTGTTCATCATAGACAACCAGCGCCTGACCGAAATTTTCAACGACCTAGACCAAACCAACGCATTTGCAAAATCCGATGAAACGCTTACCACAGCCGTTGGCAGTCTCTGCGACTTTGTTATGGTCGTAAACAAAATTAGCATTGACTTCAACGATGTTTATACCACCCTGCACAAAGGCTGTCGGGCAATGGTCTTTTCGGGATACGCTTTGGGTGAGCACCGCGTGACCAAGGCACTTGAAGATGCCTTTGAGTCACCTTTGCTCAAGGACTGCGATATTTATAGTTCCAGAAAGATGATGATGAATTTCTATTACAACCCCGACAGTGAGTCTCCAGTTCTCATGGAGGAGATGAGTGAGATCCAGGAGTTCATGGAAAACTTCGACAAGGAAGTGGATGTGATATGGGGTATGGCATTCGACAACACGCTTGAGGATCAAATCAAAGTGACAGTATTAGCCTCAGGATTCACTACCACCTATGGACAGTATCTTGCATCTCTAATGCAAGACAATTCAGATAAATAAAGGCTTAAGAACCATCAAAAAGCCTCGGAAACGTTTAGTGAGTTTCCGAGGCTTACGCCTACAATTATCTATCACACAAGGTGATGTTTCTTATCACGATATTGCTTAACATCGCTAAGTAATTGCGTCATCTTTGCAACTATGTCCTCATCGTTGGTCTCGATGGGGAGCTCAGCAAACTAATGGCGGGTATATGAGAATTACGCTCCTTATACTTACAATAAGGGTGTCATATAAATCGGAAGATAGGTGATACCATCCTCTACCTTATAGTCGGCTGCATGTAATACAGTAGGAGTGGTCATGTACTCTCCAAACTTCTTCATACACTTCGTTAGGGAAGATAACGTGTAGTTCTTGCCGCTCTTGACCTCTATCGGACGGATATTATGGCGGCTGGTCACTTTGTCCTTCTGTAGTAGGAAGTCGATTTCCATACGGTTCTCCGCTTCCTCAGATGATTTGCTGTAGAAGAACAGTTTGTTGCCGCTGGCTGTCAGCATCTGGGCCACTATATTCTCAATCAGCATTCCCTCGTTTACCTCTAGCTTTCCAAAGAGTAGCTTCTGGTAAATCTCAGACGAGACGACACCCTTTTCATCGAAGGCGTGACAGATCAACAACCCGGTATCGTTCATGTAGCATTTCAGAGTAGTGCGGTCTTCGTTCATCTTCAATCCGACGTTAGGTTCCGTCGAGTTATAGCAGATGTTGACAACCCTTGCGTCCTTCAGCCAGAAAAAAGCATCATCCCAATCGCGATATTTTGCACCAGGCTTCAGGGCTGACAAGCGGAACTTCTTTTCATGCTTGGAGAGTTGAGGAGGGATCTGATCAAAGATAGATACCACCTTGTCTGCCATCTCACCTGCATAATTGAAGATGTCGTTACGATAGACGGCCAGCACATCACGTTTGGCAGCATCTACGGCCTCAAAGTCCTTTGTCTCATCATACTTCTTGACGGCCTGCGGCATTCCTCCTACTATCATATAGAGACGGAAAGCATCCATAGCCTGACGATGGAAAACCTGGCCCATCGGCTTCCGTTCAGCATACATCTTCCTTATCAAGTCCATCAGCATGTCGTTGCCTGTAGCCCATAGGAACTCTTCAAAGTCCATCGGGTACATCTGAATGGGACGCTCTTCCGATGGAAGAACGATGCCCTGTGTATTTTTCTTAATGCTTACAAGCGATCCTGTCTCAATGTAGTCATATCGACCATCAGCCACCAAAAACTTGATGGCTGCTCTCGCTCTTGGACACAACTGTACCTCGTCAAGAATGATGAGCGACTTGCGTTCATGGAGTCTCGTCTTGTAGTGCTGACTCAGATAAAGGAACAGCGTATCAAGGTCTTCCAGATAGAGGTCGAACCAGTCTCTGACCATTTGGGGAGCCTTGTTGAAGTCGATAAGGATATACGACTCGTACTCATTCTTGGCGAACTCCTCGACGATATAACTCTTTCCGATGCGTCGCGCTCCTTCAACGAGTAATGCCACTTCACCTTTTCTTTTCTCCTTCCAATCAAGGAGTTGCTGATATATTTTACGCTTCATGGTGATACCGTCTGCACCTTTTTGAGATTTTTGCTCTACCATAATTTTCACCTTTTTGAGATTTCTGACGCCGCAAATATACACCTTTTTGTGATTTTTTGCAACATTTGTCGAAACTGTTTACTAAAGAACTTTTTACATTTGACTTGACAAATCTCTATTTGGTGTTTTGGTTGAATTTGGTTTGACCTACAGATTTGTAGTCTGTTGCTTAAAATGCTTGTATTTCTTCTTTTGCGACTTTTGAGGAGGTCATTATTTGTGTCACAACCTATAAAAATTAAAATGCGACTCGCGCAAAAAAAATTGCGCGAGTCGGCATTGTTTTGTATTTTTGTGGCGATTTAAGCGTCACTGACGCAAAAATATTTGCGCGAGTTATGATTATCGACAATTTTTCATTGGATATCCAATATTGGACAAGCGCATCTAGACGTTAGAGGGATGAAAGCATCTGGAGGTCGAAAGTTCAAGCCATAACTGGTCTACACTGAAAGATTAAGGAGTTACAAATCAATTGCGACTCCTTTTACTTCAATTTGCGAGAGACTACTTAATGGGCATCAACTTCCCAATGGCCGCTATATCCACTACCCACATAACGAATGTGAGGCATTTTAGCAATATGCCGCTTGATCGTTCTAAGTCCCTTTTTACTCATTTTGGCTAGTTCCTCTGTTGTTATTTGAGGATTCTCTCTGATTTGGTTTTCTATCCATTTATCAAGATTATCTTCTTGAGTGCCACTTTGGGTGCCACCTTGAGTGCCACCTTTGGTGTCACCTTGAGTATCACCCTTTGTCGGTCTCATAAATGTAACTACTACAAAACCGCCATTAATAGACCAAGTAGGTGCTGCAACGCCTCGCTTCTGGCAAGCCTCAATGATGCGTTTCACGCCTGAGCCCCAGTTTTCAATATAGGTTGTGCTATACAGTACATTGGCAATAAGAGGATTGTAAGGATATGATATGTGAGGCTCGCGGATATTCTCCGGCGTAATCTGAGGAGGCAAGATACCAGGATTCTCGATTTCGATGCGATCATCGTAGATGGCGATGCCTATGGTCAGATTATACCGCTCATATTGACGATGACAAAGTGCATTCAAGACGGCTTCACGCAAGGCTTCAGCAGGCACTTCCAAATACTCATCACGAACTAGTCCGACAATCTTCCCGTGCATATTAAGGTGCTTGCGGAAAAAATTCATCGCCTCATTAAGCAGCACGAAGATGTTCCCCTCCACTCGCTGATTATCGATAAACTCATTCTTGTCGTTTCCTTGGAAACGGGCCAAACGCATAGTAAACTGCGTGTACATGCCGGTATCTTTCGTGAAGAGAGCCGTTGCAGCATTCAGAGGTCTGTCTCCTGTAGTCAATTTCCATTTGCCTAACACATCCCCAATGGGTTCGGTAAGAGCCAGATCTGACAACCTTCCCCTTTCAACACCAAGACGGACGACACCACGTATCAGTTTCTCATCCAGAGAACTGATATCGGTAAACTCCGAAGGTTGCCGTTCCCAAGCAAACATGTCTGGCTTACTCCTGCGCAACCGTTCATCATACATGTCGCGCGGCATCTCCTTCGTCGTACTCTCTACCTTGTAGTAAGGACAACCATGATAAGTATAAGGCACCATGCCCCAAGCCCATCCATCAAAGTGCATAGCAATCACCTTATGGTCAGGACGATCAGGAACATCAATATACTCTACTCGCACATCAACTTGTGGTTCCATATAACTCAGAGCCTGGGCTATCTCCCGTTGAGTATTGTCCGTGACCTGCTGCCCCAGAATCTTCAGTGATGTTGGAGCTACACCAAAGATGAGCCAGCCACCTTCGGTATTCAAGAAGGCACAGGCTGTGCGCATTCCGTCCTTAAGCTCACCAGTGGTCTTCTTCAGTTCCAGCTGACGATGCTCGTCATTCTGTATCAATATTTTTAGTTCTTCTATTGTAAGTGCCATATTCCTATAACGTTTTAATTCTTCGCAATATTTACATCTTTTAAAGCCTGACAGTAGGGGCTTATACTCCTACCATCCTGCTTTTTATTTATTTTTTTCTCCTCATTGAAGGAATAACCATTATATTCTAACCTAAGTCGCTTTTGAATATCTGCCATTGATTCAATATGAGCGTCTAAGGCTTTCTAGAGACCATCAAAAAGAACTTTCCCTTGATTCTTCACATTCTTAATTTCTATAGAATCAAGTGCAAATCCCTTTTCTGAAATTACCCACTGTCTCTATTGCATTTACCCAATACGCTCTTTAGATTAACCCTTAACATTTAAATTAGATAATTAACACAGCCACTATGATTCAATAATTATTTTGATCAAATTCAATGTTGGCTCGAAATTGAGAAATAGTTCTTTATTTGTTTCCATTTTTATCCTTTCTGCAAATTCATTCTTCTTACATTCTAAAACTTTAAATGGCCTTAAAGATGTTTCATGTTCAAACTCAGTGACTATATCTTTATCTTCTTCTGGTGAACTGCCTTTAAAGGTTTCCTTGTATTTATTGTAATTTCGTTTCTCTAACATATTATTAGATTTCAAATAATCATAAGGATACAAGAATTCAATGGGACAATACTTCTCTAAACCTGATGGTGGTTGAAGTGTCATTGCAAAAGATCGTTCTTCGGATTGTGCTGAAGTTAGTTTTTTAACACCAGGAATAATTGTTTCATTGCCAGGAATACTATTATATTTTTTTTGCCCTTCTTCATCACAATCAAACAATGCTATCATTTTCTTTCCATTTAATAACTTCGCAGGAGTTGAACGTATAAAATTGCATAATGCTCCAGCATCATGCATGTCAATGATAACAATGTCCAAATCCATCCCAAGTATTTCCATTGCTTTGTATAAGTGGTTTACATCTGTTTTCCCTTCTACGAATAGAATAACACTCTTTTCTGTATTTACAGCCAAACTAAACCTATAAATGGCTTTCTCAAAAGTAAAAATACCATCACTTAGTATGTTTACTGCTTCTTCTGTAGTTGCAGACCTGATAATTCTATTATTATTCACATCCTTTTCCATCACAAACAAAGACTCTTCTGGAGCAAAGGCTACTGTTGACGGTGAGTGTGTTGTCATGATTATACGTATACCACTACCACCCAATTCCTTATCTCTAGAAATTTCAGACAAAATGTCTATCATCATCCTGCACATAGTAGGATGTAAGTGTGCATCTGGTTCGTCAAGGAGCATCGTATTAATTCTATTTCCTCTAATATCACGTCCCATAGCCCAGATGATAAATTTGACTATCATTTGTTCTCCAGAAGACAAGGCTCCGTATTCAACAATCTCATCCTTCTTTCCCTTAAATCTTATTTCTCCATTTCTGCTTTTATCTGCAGGGAAAGGGTCAAGCATCTCAAAATAATCGAAATGATACCTTTTAAATAAGATATTTATTCTCTCATACGAGTGTTTTATATTACGAACTTCAGCAATTTCAGACTCACGACCCTCTTTTGCAAGTTTTATATAGCGTTCATTACGTTCTTGCTCTTCTTGTTTTAAGAATGCTTCGTAATCATTGACTTCAGAAAGAGTATTAAAGTATGGATTAGCATATTCCCTAATTTCATCATCAGTGATATTCTCCCTGTTTTTTCCTAACAATTCAGACAAATTATTTAACTCTATCTCGTAGTCAAAAATAGTTAGACTTTCAATTTGATTTGCGAGATTCTTTATCGATTGCTCATAATTTCTTGCAATGTTACTAAGTCTTTGTTTTTCTACTGGGTCTTGTACATTATTCAATTGCGTAATTGTATTTTTTAACCATTGGCGATGATTATTTATATTATTCTGAATATCTTTCTGTTGTGCTTTTCTATCCATCTCTTGTTTTCGATATTCAATAAGTCCATCTATGCTAAGGTTTTGCCGGTGTGATGATGCTAAAAAAAACCGAGAAATATTTCCTTCTTCATCATAAATAGAAAAATCCTTAAATCTTTCAGCTTTGAGGATTTGAAGCAATTGGGTTTTCCCAATTCCATTAACTCCTGTAATGATTGAAAAATTGGGAATGTCTTTCCATTCAAAGCCTTCTTGAATGGAAAGATACTTAGAATTAACCTTGAGTTGTAATTTTTTCATGTTTTATATATGTTACATTGTTTGACATTGCTCCTTGTTCACAACCCTATCGCGGAACAATTTCATGTTAGTGAAGTTTCGTGAGATATTTTGAACAAGCTCCAGATAATTGTCGCTGCCATCTTCCCATTTGTGATAGAAGGGCTTTATAGAAACGCAGTTCTCATGCTCAAAGACTGTGTTAAGCAAAGTCCTGTCAGAATTGCCGCATGAGTGTCCCATAATCAGCACTTGGAACGGTGCTGCCATTAAAAAATCTAGCATTTTGTGGTAATTCCTCGTTTCCAAATACTTAACAGACTTGACGTTTTTCAACAGCTCATTGTCATTCTTCTCAAGAATGCCCTGATAGTCCTTGTCTAGTTCATCGCCATAGCCAAAGATGATATGCTCAGGATGCTCTAACTCGCCATGAATGTAATTGAGGATAAGACCACCATATTGTTCATATATCTTGGCTGTCGCAGTATAATTGAAACACAATAGCATGGTACGTTCAGGAGACAAACCAGAAAATTGTTCTGCCATGTAACGATTATCATCAAAGGTATTGGTATCAAATTCAATAATTCCCATTCTCTTCGCCAATACTTTACCTTCAATTGATAAATCTTCTACGCAGATATTATCTGTTAGGGCATTGCTTATGGCTCCGATTGCTTCAGGGTCTTCAATTGTACGAAGGTATTCTACCAGCTTTTCCTGTAGAAAGCCCATCTGCTCATTCAGATCCTCGATGGTGTAATCAATCGGAGAGACTTCTCCAATCATCTTTTTCAAGATATAATAATAGTCGTTCTCTATGTCCACCCATCTTTTGGTTTCAAAAGATTCCATGATTCTCTTGAAAAAAGGACAATAATCTATCGAAAAGACTTCGGGATGTTTTTCGAGTTCCTTTATAACTTCATAACCCGAACAAGTTCTGTTGCCTAGAATATCCCTGAAGTATGATTGTTCGAACGTTAACACATTCCAGCAACTTACGTTGGTGCCATCTTTGATGGTCAGTTTGCACAAACGGTCTTCTGAAACCTTTGTTGTGTTACCCGCAAAGGCATCTATGCGTTTGTTCCAATACCAGTTAATGAAGTCCATATAACTGGT
>Ga0310694_10004327_pt1 | contig 13746 bp, 13 predicted proteins | sample 174DNAGHGhighgp2_FD_203884 | JGI IMG/M metagenome (GOLD analysis project Ga0310694, IMG submission 203884) | Sheep rumen microbial communities from Palmerston North, Manawatu-Wanganui, New Zealand - 1742 DNA GHGhigh gp2 (v2) (version 2) | ecosystem: Host-associated > Mammals > Digestive system... | reverse complement strand
AAATGTGGAACAAGGCTGAAAGCGCGCTGCGCGAAGTGCTGAACCAGCTTGGCATCAAGTATACGGAGGAGATCGGCGAAGCCGCCTTCTACGGCCCGAAGCTGGATGTGAACGTGAAGCCCGCTATCGGCGCCGAATATACGCTGAGTACCTGCCAGCTCGACTTCTGCCTGCCGGCGAAGTTCAACCTGAAGTATATTGACCAGGACGGCAGCGAGAAGACACCGGTCGTGCTGCACCGCGCGATCCTGGGCTCCATTGACCGGTTCATGGCCTACCTGATCGAGGAAACAAAGGGCGTCTTCCCGCTGTGGCTCGCGCCTGTCCAGGTCAAGGTGCTCCCGGTCAGCGACAAGAGCATGGATTATGCCGCGAAGATCACCAGGGAGCTGATGGTGCAGGGGATCCGTGCCGAACTGGACGAACGGAACGAAAAGATCGGCTACAAGATCCGCTACGCACGCCAAGAGGACAAGGTGCCTTACATGCTGATCATCGGCGAAAAGGAAATCACGGAAGGGACGCTGGCTGTCCGCGACCGTGCCACGGACCAGACGACAAGCATGGACATGGATGCGTTCGTCGCGAAACTGGAGAAGGAAATCACCGAACGCGCCTGACAAGCCTGGCTTATACGGGCCGGCGGCCGGCAGCCGCGGCCTGCGCCGGGAAAGGGGCAGGGATCCGGAAAACGGATTCCTGCCTTTTTTTGATGAAAAATCCGGGAGCTTTCAAAACCTTATAAAACAAACAAAAACCGCAAATATTATATTTTTGTTACGAAGCAGGAAATAGGGGGGAATTGTTGAATTTAAGAAATTGGGTCAGGTTGGGGCATCAGGCTCGCCGGCCCTAATGGAATAAAGGAGGTACCCCTTAATGGCAGCTCTCGATCTTACCAAGTACGGCATCACCGGCGTAACGGAGATCCTTCATAATCCGTCCTACGAAGTTCTTTTCGACGAAGAGAACAAGCCCGGCCTGGAAGGCTATGACAAGGGCCAGCTGACCGAGCTGGACGCGATGAACGTCATGACCGGCATCTACACCGGCCGCAGCCCCAAAGACAAATATATCGTCATGGACGAAAATTCCAAGGACACCGTGTGGTGGACCACCGACGGATACAAGAATGACAACCATCCCCTGAGCGAAGAAAACTGGGCCAAGCTGAAGAAGCTGGCGCAGAAAACGCTGAGCAACAAGCGCCTGTTCGTCATGGACGCCTTCTGCGGCGCCAACAAGGACACCCGCATGGCGATCCGTTTCATCATGGAAGTCGCCTGGCAGGCCCACTTTGTCAAGAACATGTTCATCCAGCCCAGCGAAGAGGAACTGGCTTCCTTCGAGCCTGACTTCGTCGTGTACACCGCCTCCAAGGGCAAGGTTGACGACTACAAGGAAATGGGCCTGAATTCCGAAACAGCGGTCGCCTTCAACATCACCAGCCGTGAGCAGGTGATCCTGAACACCTGGTACGGCGGCGAGATGAAGAAGGGTATGTTCTCCATGATGAACTACTACCTCCCGCTGAAGGGCATCGCTTCCATGCACTGCTCCGCCAACACCGATATGGAAGGCAAGAACACCGCGATCTTCTTCGGCCTTTCCGGCACCGGCAAGACCACCCTGTCCACCGACCCCAAGCGCCTGCTGATCGGCGACGACGAACACGGCTGGGACGATAACGGTGTGTTCAACTTCGAAGGCGGCTGCTATGCCAAGGTCATCAACCTGGACAAGGATTCCGAGCCCGATATCTACAACGCGATCCGCCGCGACGCGCTGCTGGAGAACGTGACGGTTGACGAAAACGGCAAGATCGATTTCGCCGACAAGAGCGTGACCGAGAACACCCGCGTCAGCTACCCGATCGAGCACATTGAGAAGATCGTCAAGAACGTGAATCCCGTGTCCGCCGGCCCCGACGCCAAGAATGTCATCTTCCTGAGCGCTGACGCTTTCGGCGTCCTGCCGCCCGTGTCCGTGCTGACCCCTGAACAGACCAAGTACTACTTCCTGAGCGGCTTCACCGCCAAGCTGGCCGGCACCGAGCGCGGCATCACCGAGCCCACCCCGACCTTCTCCGCCTGCTTCGGCCAGGCCTTCCTCGAGCTGCATCCCACCAAGTACGCGGAAGAGCTCGTCAAGAAGATGGAAAAGAGCGGCGCGAAAGCCTACCTGGTCAACACCGGATGGAACGGCACAGGCAAGCGCATCTCCATCAAGGATACCCGCGGCATCATCGACGCGATCCTGGACGGGGATATCCTGAATGCTCCCACCAAGAAGATCCCGTACTTCAACTTTGAAGTGCCCACCCAGCTGAAGGGCGTGGACAGCGGCATCCTGGATCCGCGGGACACCTACGCCAATCCTTCCGACTGGGAAGAAAAAGCCAAGGACCTGGCCGGCCGGTTCATCAAGAACTTCGCCAAATACGAAAGCAACGAAGCCGGCAAGGCGCTGGTTGCCGCAGGCCCGCAGCTGTAATAAACCCCGTTAACCCCGCAGGGATGCCGCCCTTAGAGGCGGCATCCTGCGTGTGTAAATAAACAAATTATTCGGAACGGAGATTCACGGATATGAAAAAAGTACTGTTTACCGAAACCGTTATGCGGGACGCCAACCAGTCCCTGATGGCGACCCGGCTGCCTTATGCAGATTTTGAAGAGATCCTGCCGACGATGGACAAGGCCGGATACTATTCCGTCGAATGCTGGGGCGGCGCGACCTTCGACTCCTGCCTGCGTTACCTCGGGGAAGATCCCTGGGAGCGGCTGCAGAACATCCGGAAGAACATGCCGAACACCCGCCTGCAGATGCTGCTGCGCGGCCAGAACCTGCTCGGATACAAGCACTACCATGACGACGTGGTGGAAAAGTTTGTCGAGCTGAGCATCAAAAACGGCATTGACATCATCCGCATTTTCGACGCGCTGAACGACTTCCGCAACCTGGGCACAGCCCTGGACGCCGTGAAGAAATACGCGACGCCGAGGACCGTTGCTTCCGGCTGCATCAGCTATACGCAGAGCCCTGTGCACACCGTCGAAAAGTACGTCGAAATGTGCAAGGAACTGGTCAAAATGGGTTTTGACACCCTTTGCCTGAAGGATATGGCCGGCACCATGAGCCCCTTCGAAGCGGAACACCTGATCAAGGGCATCAAGGACGCCGTGGGCGACGTGCCCGTCGTGCTGCATACCCACTGCACCACCGGCATGGCCTATATGACGCTGACCAAGGCGATCGAGAGCGGCGTCGACGTCATCGATACCGCCACGAGCTGCTTCTCCAACGGCACCAGCCAGGCAGCCACCGAAACCATGTTCTATGCCTGCCAGCAGTACGGGATTGAAACCGGCCTGGACGAGAAGGTCATCAACAAGGTGAACGACTTCTTCAAGCCTGTGAAGCAGAAGTACGTGGACAACGGGATGATCAATCCCAAGAGCATGGCGACGGACAGCCAGGCGCTGGTTTACAAGGTTCCGGGCGGCATGCTGAGCAACATGATCGCCAACCTGAAGGACATGAACGCCATGGACAAGTTCGACGAAGCCCTGCTGGAGATTCCGGCGGTCCGCAAGGATCTCGGATATCCGCCGCTGGTTACGCCCCTGAGCCAGATGGTCGGCAACCAGGCCGTCACCAACGTGCTGGTCGGCGAGCGTTACAAGAACATCTCCAATGAAGTAAAGAACTACTTCAAGGGTGAATACGGCATCGCTCCCGCGCCCGTGGACAAGGCCCTCCAGGAAAAGATCCTGGGCGAAGGCGGTCAGCCGACCGACTGCCGCATCGAGGACGCCAAGCGGACCGGCGAGGATTTCGAAAAGGCGAAGGCTGCCCTGGGCGACCTTGCCGAAACCGAAGAAGACCTGATGAGCTGGATCTGCTTCCCGAAGCAGGCTGAAGATTTCCTGAAAGCCCGCAAGGCAAAGCGTGAACAGGTTGTCAAATACACGATTGAAGAAGCATAAGGAGGACGGCACAGATGTCAATTGCTATGGCTGAAGAGGCTGTCAACGAAGTCGCCGAACAGGTTACTGAGGCAGTCGAAAAAGCTGCCGGCGGCCGCCTGAGGCTCGATGTCGGAGGAAATCTCCTTGATGCCGTGCTGGGGTACGTGGTCGTCTTTATCGGCCTGAGCCTGCTGATGCTGGTTGTGATCCTGGTCGGCAAGGCCATGGTCGCGAAGACGAAGAAGGCTGAAACCGCACCGGCGGCTGCTCCTTCCGCAGTTCCCGCCGCGCCCGCGGTGAAAGCGCTGCCGGCCGCTCCCGGAACTGCCGGTGAAGTCAAGATTTACGATACGGATCCCAAGGACGCGGCGATGATCATGGCCATTGTGGCGGATAAGCTGCAGAAACCCCTGAACGAGCTTCGGTTCGTATCCATCAAGGAGGTCAAGTAAAGATGAAGTACAAAGTAACCCTGAAGGGAAAAACATACGAGGTTGAAGTGAATCAGGGAGAGGCGATGCTGCTGGACGAGTATGAAGCATACGCCCCGACGCCCGCGGCGGCCCCCGCTGCCGCTGCTCCCGCTGCCGCACCCGCCGCAGCGCCTGCTGCCCCGGCTGCCCCGGCCGTTGCTGCCGTCGCCGGTGAACAGGTTGTTTCCCCCATGCCCGGCACCATCGTCAAGATGAACGTGAAAGCCGGCCAGGCCGTGAAGGGCGGGGAAGTGCTGGCAGTGCTGGAAGCGATGAAGATGGAAAACGAAATCATGGCGCCCCATGACGCTACGGTTGCGCAGGTGCTTGCCGATGTCGGAGCGAAAGTCGACACCGGTACGCCCCTCATCGTACTTGGTTAAGGGAGGAGACAGCGATGTTAGAATCCCTCGGAAAACTGGTTACTGAATCCGGTTTTGCCGGCTTTTTCAGCAACCCGGACGGATGGCGGAACCTGGTGATGATTATCATCGCCTGCGTCCTGCTGTACCTGGGCATCAAAAAGCAGTACGAGCCCCTGCTGATGGTCGGCATCGCCATGGGCTGCCTGCTGGCGAACGTATCCTCCGTGTTCATGACGACGGACGGATCCCTGCCGGACGCCCTGTATCACCAGGACCTGTGGGACCGTTTCCTGAATACGGGCGCGTATACCACCGGATATGAACAGTACCTGCATAATTACGGGTATATCCTGGCTGAAGGCGGGCTGATCGATATCCTGTATATCGGTGTCAAAGCCGGTATTTATCCCTGCCTGATCTTCATGGGCATCGGCGCGATGACAGACTTCGGTCCGCTGATTTCGAACCCGAAGAGCCTGCTGCTCGGCGCGGCCGCTCAGTTCGGCGTATTCTTCGCCTTCTTCGGCGCGAACCTGCTGGGCTTTGACGCGCAGCAGTCCGCTTCCATCGGCATCATCGGCGGAGCGGACGGCCCGACCGCGATCCTGACCACGACCAAGCTGGCTCCCGAACTGCTGGGGCCGATCGCCGTGGCTGCCTACAGCTATATGGCGCTGATCCCGATGATCCAGCCGCCCATCATGCGCGCACTGACGACGGAGAAAGAGCGCAGCGTCAAGATGACCCAGCTGCGCGAAGTCAGCAAGACCGAGAAGATCATTTTCCCGATCGTCGTGACCATTTTCGTCGTGCTGCTGCTCCCGTCCACCGCGCCCCTGATCGGCTGCCTGATGTTCGGCAACCTGCTGAAGGAAACCGGCGTAACGGAGCGCCTGAGCGACGTCGCCCAGAACGCCCTCATGAATATCGTGACCCTGTTCCTCGGCATCAGCGTCGGCGCGACCATGGTCGGTTCCCGTTTCCTGACGCTGGATACGATCAAGATCGTCGTGCTGGGCCTGATTGCATTCGCCTTCAGCACGATCGGCGGCCTGCTGGTCGGCAAGCTGATGTACAGGCTCAGCGGCGGAAAGATCAATCCGCTGATCGGCTCCGCCGGCGTGTCCGCGGTGCCGATGGCTGCCCGCGTATCCCAGAAGGAAGGCCAGAAGGCGAATCCTTCCAACTTCCTGCTGATGCACGCCATGGGCCCGAACGTGGCCGGCGTGATCGGCTCCGCCATCGCTGCAGGCTTCCTGATCAGCATGTTCGGCGGCTGACGGTACCCTATAAACCGTGTTTTACTTCCTCCCGCTTCGGGAGGAAGTTTTTTTTGACTTTCCCTGACGAAAAAAGATTTGAAATGCTTGACAAAGCATGCGGTCGGTGATAGAGTATGCATGTGGTTAGCACTCACAGGCTGCGAGTGCTAACAACCACAGAAAGGAGGCAGGTTTATGGATATGGATGAGCGAAAGCTGCGCATTCTGCAGGCGATCATCGATGATTACATCCTGACCGGCGTTCCCGTCGGAAGCAGGACCATCAGCAAGAAGTATGACATGGGCCTTTCCTCCGCCACCATCCGGAACGAGATGAGCGACCTGGAGGAGCTTGGCTTCCTGGACCAGCCCCATGTGTCCGCCGGCCGTATTCCTTCCGCGAAGGCATACCGCCTGTATGTCGATACGCTGCTGAAGGCAGGGAAGATTCCGGATACTTCGGATGCCAGCATGCGCAGCCTCTTTACCGGCAGGGTCCGCCAGATGGAGGACGTCATCGACCACGCGGCCCAGGTGATTTCGAACCTGACGCATTATACCGCGGTGGTGCTGTCGCCCAAGAGCATCCAGCCGCATATCCAGACGGTGCAGCTGGTTCCCGCTTCCGAGGGGACCGCGCTCGTCGTCATCGTGACGGACCAGGGCATCGTGCGGGACAGCGTGATCCGTATCAGCCGGGAGATGGACAGCGATACGCTGTACGCGATTTCCAGGACGCTGACGTCGGAGCTGCGGGGAGCCACGCTGCAGGAAGCCTGTGAAAAGATGCCCCTGATTTCAGAACGGGTCAACGGGAACGACCGGATGCTGCAGGAGCTTTACGGATTCCTCGAGGAAGACCGGAATTCGCCCCGGCGCAGCCATATGGCGGTCGGCGGGACGAGCAACATGCTCGCCTACCCGGAATACAGCGACGTGGACAAGGCCAGGAATTTCCTGAGCCTGATGGAAACGAGGGACAAGCTGGCCGAAATCATCCGCGGCAACGGCGGGATGTCCTTTACGGTCAGGATCGGCCCGGAAACCGGCGTACCGGAGATGACGGACTGCTCCATCGTAACGGCGACATATTCGACGCGCGGGGGCCAGCAGGGAACCATCGGCGTCATCGGGCCCACGCGCATGCAGTATTCCCGGGTACTCTCGATCCTGAACATCATCGGCCACCAGCTGACGGATATGTTCAGCGGGGAAGAGCATGACACGTAGCAGGCATACGGGTTCCATCCCGCGCCCGGGGGCCTGTCCCGGGGCGCAGGGCAAATCAAATAGGGAAAGGCATAAACGATGAGCAAGGAAAAGAAGAACCGGGCAGAAGAAAACAAGCTTTCACCGGAAGCTGCGGAAGAAGCGCTGAAAGAAGCGCTGGAGCCGAAGGCGGAAGAAAAACCCGAGGAGCCGGCAACGGAGCCGGAGGCCGCGGACGCCGCGGAAGAGGCTCCGGACAAACAGCTGGAGGAGGCCAACGCCAAGGCGGCTGAGTACCTGGCCATGGCCCAGCGGATCCAGGCCGATTTTGAAAACTACCGGAAGCGCAATGAATCCGTCCGGGCGGACGCGTTTTCCGAAGGGCGGAGGGACGTCGCCGCGGCCATGCTGCCGGTGCTTGACAACCTCGAACGCGCGGTAGGCGCGGCGGCCGGTTCCGAAAACGACGCGCTGAGGAACGGCGTGGAGCTGGTGCTCCGGCAGATGAACGACCTGTACCAGAAAATGGGCGTTACCGCCATTGACCGGAAGGGCGAGAAATTCGATCCGAACCTCGAAAACGCGGTCCTGCAGGGCACGGAGGACGAAGGTGAGCCGGGAACGGTATGCCAGGTGCTCCAGAAGGGGTACATGATGGGCGACAAAGTGCTCAGGCACGCGATGGTGAAAGTCGTTCCGGAATAAACCGCCCGGCGGAATGAAAAGCTGTCAGTCAGTCGTATATCCGGGAGTTGCCGGAAAACGAAGGATTAACATAAAGGATATCAGGAACAGATAAAGGGAGGAAACAATTATGAGCAAGATTATCGGTATTGACCTCGGTACAACCAACAGCTGCGTTGCTGTCATGGAAGGCGGACAGCCTGTTGTCATCGCGAATGCGGAAGGAAGCCGCACAACGCCGTCTGTCGTGGCGTTCACGAAGGACGGGGAGCGCCTGATCGGCCAGGTGGCAAAGCGCCAGGCCGTGACCAATCCGGACAGGACCGTGATTTCCATCAAGCGTGAGATGGGTACTTCCTATAAGGTAAACATTGACGGAAAACAGTATACGCCCCAGGATATCAGCGCGATGATCCTGACCAAGATGAAGGAGACCGCGGAAAGCTACCTGGGAGAAAAAGTGACCCAGGCGGTCATCACGGTGCCCGCATACTTCAACGACAGCCAGCGCCAGGCGACCAAGGACGCAGGGCGTATCGCAGGCCTCGAAGTGCTGCGTATCATCAATGAGCCGACCGCCGCGTCGCTGGCGTACGGCCTGGACAAGGAAGAGAACCAGAAGATCCTGGTGTACGACCTGGGCGGCGGCACCTTCGACGTCAGCATCCTCGACATCGGGGACGGCGTTTTCGAAGTGCTGAGCACGAACGGCAACACCCGGCTGGGCGGCGACGACTTTGACCAGCGGATCATCGACTACGTCGCGGAACAGTTCAAAAAGGAAAACGGCATTGACCTGAAGCAGGACAAGATTGCCTGCCAGCGGCTGAAAGAAGCGGCCGAAAAGGCGAAGATCGAGCTGAGCGGCACGACCACTGCCAACATCAACCTGCCTTTCATCACCGCTGACGCCACCGGCCCGAAGCACCTGGATGTAACCCTGACCCGTGCGAAGTTCGACGAACTCACCGGCGACCTGGTCGAAGCGACCATCGAGCCGATGCGCAAGGCGCTGAAGGACGCCGGCCTTTCCGTGGACCAGATCAACAAGGTGATCCTGGTCGGCGGCAGCACCCGGATTCCCGCCGTGCAGGAAGCCGTAAAGCGGATTACCGGCAAGGATCCCTTCAAGGGCATCAACCCGGATGAGTGCGTCGCCATCGGCGCCGCGATCCAGGGCGGCGTGCTGGGCGGGGAAGTCAAGGACGTCCTCCTGCTGGATGTGACGCCGCTGAGCCTCGGTCTGGAAACGGAAGGCCACATCTTTACCCGCCTGATCGACCGGAACACCACCATCCCGACCAGCAAGAGCCAGGTGTTCTCCACCGCCGCGGACGGGCAGACCACCGTCGAAATCCACGTGCTGCAGGGCGAACGACAGATGGCTTATGACAACAAGACGCTGGGCCGCTTCCAGCTGACCGGCATCGCGCCCGCACCCCGCGGCGTGCCGCAGATCGAAGTTACCTTCAGCATCGACAACAACGGTATCGTGAACGTATCCGCCAAGGACAAGGCGACCGGCCACGAACAGCAGATCACCATCACGGCCAGCACGAACCTGACCGAGGAAGAGATCAACCAGCGCGTGAAGGAAGCCGAACAGTTCGCCGAGCAGGACAAGAAGCGCCGTGAAGAGGTGGAAACCCTGAACCGCGCCGACAGCCTGATCTACGAAACAGAAAAAACCATGCGCGATAACGGCGACAAGCTTTCCGACGAGGACAAGAACACCGTCCAGGCCGAGATCGACGCCTTCAAAAAGGTTCGGGAAGGCAACAACGCCGAGGAAATCAAGAATGCGATGGAAGGCTTCACGCAGAAGGTGTACGCCGTGTTCGGGAAGCTGTACCAGCAGCAGGCCGGCGCGGAAGGCAACCCCATGGATAACGGCGGCGCCCAGCCCGGATCCACCAACGCGGACGGCAGCGTGAACGCGGACGGCAGCGTTGAATAACCGGCAGGCAAAGAAACAGCAGCAGGCCCGTTCCAACCGGGAACGGGCTTGCTTTTCAGGAGGAGGTGAGACAGCATGGCTGAAAAACGGGACTACTATGAGGTGCTCGGCGTAAGCAAGAACGCGACGGATGAAGAGATCAAGCGTGCTTACCGAAAAAAGGCGAAGGAATGCCATCCTGACCTGCATCCGGATGACAAAAGCGCTGTGGAACGCTTCAAGGAACTGAATGAAGCCAACGAGGTGCTGTCTGATCCGGATAAGAGGGCGCGTTACGATCAGTTTGGCTTTGAGGATCCCATGGGCGGCATGGGCGGCGGCGGGAACCCCTTCGGCGGATTTGACTTCGGCGGCATGGGGGATATCTTCGACCAGCTGTTCAACGGCGGCATGGGCGCCAGGAGCGCGCGGAGCCAGGGCCCTGTACAGGGGAACGACCTGCGGTACGAACTTCGGATCACGTTCGAGGAGGCGGCCAAGGGCTGCGAAAAGAGCTTTGAGATTTACCGGAACGAGCTGTGCGATACCTGCAAAGGCTCCGGGGCAAAACCCGGTTCGTCGCCGGTCACGTGCCCGAACTGCAACGGCGCGGGGCAGATCCGCCAGTCCGGCGGATGGATGACGACCGTGCGCACGTGCCCCGGCTGCGGCGGCACCGGCAAAGTGATCCGGGACAAGTGCACCGCCTGCGGCGGCAGCGGGAGAATGCGCCGGAAGCGCACCGTGACGGTCAAGGTGCCGGCGGGCATTGACAACGGCCAGACGATCATTATGAACGGCCAGGGCGAACCCGGCATGCGCGGCGGCCCCAGCGGCGACCTGTATATCGTGGTGGGCGTAAAACCGCATAAACTGTTCAGGCGGGAAGGCTACAACCTGATGCTCGATTTCCCTGTCAGCTTCGTGACGGCAGCCCTGGGCGGCGACGTCGAGGTGCCTACCCTCAGCGGGCCTGTCAAATACAGGATCCCGGAAGGCACGCAGCCCGGAACCGAGTTCCGCATCAAGGGCTCGGGCATCCAGATGCTGCGGAGCACCGGCAAGGGCGACCTGATCATGAAAGTAAAGGTCGAGATCCCGAAACGGCTGAACAACAAGCAGAAGGAGCTGCTCCGGCAGTTCGACGAAACGACGTCGGACAAGGAATACGACAACCGGAAAAGCTTTATGGACCGGGTGAAGGAGCTTTTCCAGTAACATACAGGTGAAAAACAGGAGGACAGTCTTCTCCTGTTTTTCGTGGTGAAAAGGAGCAGGGATACGCATATGGCGCGGACGGGACTGCAAAGGATATGGGCCAGGATTCTGCTTACCGGCTTGACAGCCGCCGTCATGGCCCTGATCTTCTTTTTTTCCATGGAACCGGCGGAAAAATCCGACCGGACCAGCGGGCAGGTTTCCATGACGGTCATTAACGTGCTCCATCCGGATTACAATACGTACACGAAGGAAAAAAAAGAATCCCTGTTCGGAAATGTCCAGCACCTGGTCCGGAAAACAGCGCATTTCACGGAATACATGATCCTGGGCGTGCTGCTCCGGCTGTGCTTTGAAAGCTGGTTCGGAAAGAAGCGGTTCCTGGCCCCGGGAAGCTGGGCGGCCGGAACGCTGTACGCCTGCACGGACGAGCTCCACCAGCGGATCATTGACGGGCGGAGCGGGCAGTTCACAGACGTGCTGATCGACAGCAGCGGCGTCCTGATCGGCGTCCTCCTGGCAGTCCTGGTCCTGAAAGCCGTCCGGAAAAAGGGGAGGGGAAAGGCATGCCCATGAACATCGTGCTCGTCCAGCCGGAAATCCCGCAGAACACCGGAAACATCGCGCGGACGTGTGCTGCGACAGGCACAGTGCTGCACCTGATCGAACCCCTCGGGTTTTCGCTGGACGACCGTTACCTGAAACGGGCCGGGCTTGATTACTGGTACCTGATGGAGTATCATGTGTACAGCAGCCTCGGGGATTTCCTGGAAAAACACCCGGGCATGCGCGCGCATTATGCGACCACGAAGGCTCCGCGCGGATACCATGAAGCGGAATACCGCGACGGGGACTACCTTTTTTTCGGATGCGAAACAAGGGGGCTGCCCGAGAACCTCCTGCGGAAGGTCTACGGCCAGTGCATCCGGATCCCGATGCGGGAAGAGGCCCGGAGCCTGAACCTCGCGAATTCCGCCGCAATCGTGCTGTACGAAGCGCTCCGGCAGACCGGGTTTCCCGGCCTGTGTGCGGAAGGCAGCCTGACCGGGCGGGAGGAACAGGACGGCCCCTGGCTTGATTACGTATGACAGGAGAACGCAGATGGCATATTTCCGTGAAAACGAAACGGAAGAAACACGCAGGCAGCCGGCCGTGAACGTTCCGCCCGAAACGGACGGAGACGAGGCGGGCGGCTATATCGAATCCGATTACGACGACGGGTTCGACGATCCTGCGGACGAAACGGAAGAGGAAATCTCCGGGGAGGAAAGGAAAGAAATCCGGAGGCAGCGCATCCGACTTGCTTCCGGGGCGGGAAACCTGGCGGCAGTGATCGCAGGGACACTGCTGATCCTGATCCTGCTTGCGTTCCTGCTGAATATGGTCGGCTTTGTGCTGAATGACGCAGACAGGAATTTCACCCTGTTCCAGACGAGGTTTTAAGATCATGACGGACCGCATTTATATGGATTACGCAGCAACCGCGCCGGTGCTTCCCGAAGTGCTGGACGCGATGCTGCCTTTTTTTACGGGGAAGTACGGGAATCCTTCCGCGGTCTACGGCGAAGGCCGTGAAACGCGGAAGGCGGTGGAACGCGCAAGGCGCCAGGCCGCGGAAGCGCTCGGTGCGGAAAGCAGCGAGGTCTGTTTCACCTCCGGCGGAAGCGAAAGCGACAACCTGGCCATCCAGGGAACCGCCTTTGCCCTCCGGGAAAAGGGCCGCCATATCATTACCAGCCGGATCGAGCACCCGGCCGTGCTGAACACGTGCCGCTGGCTTGAAAAACAGGGCTTTTCCGTGACATATCTCGGTACGGATGCATTCGGCACGGTGGATCCGGAAGCCGTGGCGGAGGCGATCCGGCCGGAAACGATCCTGGTCAGCATCATGACAGCCAATAACGAGATCGGCACGGTGGAACCGACGGCGGAGATCGGAAGCCTCTGCCGGGAAAAGGGAATCGTGTTCCACACGGACGCGGTCCAGGCGGTCGGCATGCTGCCGGTCCGCGCAGATGCGCTGCACGCGGACCTGATCAGCCTGAGCGCACATAAGTTCCACGGCCCCAAGGGGATCGGCGCCCTGTATATCCGGAAGGGTACGCGCCTGGATGCGCTGGTCCACGGCGGCAGCCAGGAGCGCGGCATGCGCGCGGGAACGGAGAACGTGCCCGGCATCGTCGGCCTGGGAAAGGCCATTGAAATCGCCGAAGCGGAACGGGAGGAAAACGCGGAGAGGATCCGCGGGCTGCGCGACCTGCTGGCCGGGAAAGTCCTTGCAGGGGTACCGGGGGCCAGGCTGAACGGGCATCCGGTCAAACGCCTGCCGAACAACTGCAGCTTTTCCTTTCCCGGTATTGACGGGGAAGCCCTGCTGCTGCGGCTCGACCTCGCCGGGATTGCGGTATCCGGCGGCAGCGCGTGCACGGCCGGGAATACGGAACCGAGCCATGTGCTGCAGGCGATCGGCCTGGACGGCGAAATGCTGAAGGGAAGCATCCGGATGACGCTGGGCCGGGAAACCACGCGGGAAGAAACAGAAAAAGCCGCGCAGGTGCTGTGCGGGATCGCGGCGGATCTCCGGGCCATGCGCGGCCTGTGAAAACAGGATCAGGCCTTTTTGAGCAGGAG
>Ga0310694_10004326_pt1 | contig 13748 bp, 12 predicted proteins | sample 174DNAGHGhighgp2_FD_203884 | JGI IMG/M metagenome (GOLD analysis project Ga0310694, IMG submission 203884) | Sheep rumen microbial communities from Palmerston North, Manawatu-Wanganui, New Zealand - 1742 DNA GHGhigh gp2 (v2) (version 2) | ecosystem: Host-associated > Mammals > Digestive system... | reverse complement strand
ATCCATTAAGAAGAAGTCATTTCTTTGTCTTGCATCTAGATGATCTGTCTCTATAATGTGTGCAGTAGCAACATTTGCCTTATATTGAGTCAAGTTCTTATATTGTATATTTTTCAATCCCGTTTCATTATCGATTAGAGTAATCTTATCTCCACTTTCTATAAACTTATATGTTGGAGCAATATCATCTATTCTAGTAACATTAATATTTAGAACCGTTTTTTCATTTTGAGGTGAAACAGCTAAAATACTATAAACACCATTTCTCTTAACTATTAATTTATCTCCATAATTAAATGAATTTCTAGCAGGAAGTTCTTCTAATTCTTCAGCGGTTTTAGGACCAAAATCCCACTTAAATTTCCAATCACCAAATCCCTCACTTTGTCTTGGAAGAATAACTCTAAGTTCACCTTGAGCAACCCAAGTTTGAGGATTTCCTGCAATTTTTATTTCTTCTTCTTGACTCTTAAACGATTCTTGTCCATTAACTAAATTATATGTAAGAGTATAGTATAGTTGATCTCCACTAATTCCTTCTTGTTTATACTTAACACCTTTTTCAACATATACTTTTAAAGAACCTTCATTAACTATATATCCGCTATCTACTCCATTTATACTTCTTTTTGGTTCCCTTAAAGCAACTCCACCTAATCTATTTACATCTATGTAGTAATAGTTTTCATTATCATATTCTGAAAGTTGTGATTTGAATGCATTGCCATCACCATCGTTAGCAGTATCATTTGAAATACGAGCTGCTAGATCTTCGATATTAATAACTTGTTTAGTGTCTGTTGGCAAACTTCCATTTTGAACATAATAACTTTGAACTTTTTCTTCCATAGAATTCATATCAAATATAAAGTTCATCATTTCTGTTCTTTGTCTAGAAGTTGTCAATGATGTTATTGCTGCAGCAGCTAATATAATAATAACTACAATAGCAATTACAAGAACGATTAACGAGTACCCCCTATTTGATTTTGTTTTTTGGAATTTTTTTAACATTTTTCTCATTTGAATCTCACCTTATTTTTATTTTTTAAAATGTGATTTAACTATAGATTGTGATACGCTTTATATAATGCTCTTGCTGTTTCAGGGCTATCCGCTCCTTCAGCATTTTTGATTGGTGCAAAGCATTCTTCCCTCTTATATCTAAGAACACCAATCTTTGGCAATCTCTCATAAGCATCAAAAATAAATGTTTCAAATTTATATGCATTTGGTGCTTCTGGTTTGTGAACTATTCCCTCTTCATCTACTATATCTGATTTTTTATGAGCTACATGATATGGAAGATTTTCTTTTGCTATTTCAGAAATAACATTAATATTAAATAAACTCATCATAATAAATGCTTCTGAAAGTAGTAACTCTCCGTTTTCTTTTCTAGCATATCTTAGATCATCTGTAAGTTCTGTATACTCTACAACAGAAGGTTTGCCATTTTTCAAACAAAGCATTCCAACTTTTTCATCAGGATTTTCTTTAATACAAGAATATGGTGTAGCTAAATAATTATTATCTATCGAATATCCTAGTAATAAAGGATCTACTAGCGGAGCTAAAACATTATCTACTCCACTCGTAAAAATCCATTCTATTCCCATATCTTTAAGTTGTTTCAATACTCCATTGGTAACCAATGCATCAAATACACCACCATGTCCATTGGCTGCTTCTTTTACCAATCCATCTTCACCAACTATTAATTTTCCAGATTCATCTAACATTGGCAACTCTTTTTGACTAAAAAACGTTCTTATTCCTTCTTCATAATCAAAATAATTGTGTTCTTGGAAGAAGGTAATTGTATCTTTTATATTTTCTCTACTTGTCATTATGTACCATGGAACAGAAACTCCATATTTTTCCTCTGCTTCTTTAAATTGTTTTACAAATGACTCAAAAATAGATATATGACTATCTAATCCAAAATCAAATGTGCCTTTAGGACCATTGTGTCCAAGTCTAGTTCCTTGTCCGCCTGCCATCATAACAACAGCTAATTTTCCTTCTTTAATTGTTTTTATTCCAATATTGGTAAGTCTTTCTCTCTCTTCATCTGAAAGACTACTTGCATCACAGGCTTCTATTGGTTTAATTTCTACATCATTAAATTCTTTCTTTTCTTTTGTAAGTTCATATAATCTTTTGGTTTCTTCAAAGTCGATATCAGCTACTTGTTTTAAAAGTCTTTCTTTTCCCTCTTCATCTAATCTTTCGTATAACTTAATCAAATGCTCTTGCCCATATGATGTTACTTTTTGAACAAAATCCTCGTAGTTCATTTAAAAACTCCTTCCTAAAAATCAAATCATACTATATGCCTGACAAATCAAATTTTGGTACATACTCTTCTTCGTGACTACCGAAGTTCTTGTATATATCCATTTTTAAACTTTTCTGCTATCGACAATGCCATATCATACTCACGACTAGTTAGTTTTCTGTTAATAACACTATCCTCTTTTGCTTTAAACGTTGGGAAGTATTGAGCCATTATACTTATGTACGTATCAACCCCTAAGTTTTCTTCTATCCAATTTAATATTTTCTTTGTTTGTAAAACATTACCCGGCAGTATTAAATGCCTAATAATTAAACCTCTTTTGATTATTCCTTTTTCATCAAATTGTGGATTTCCAACTTGTTTATACATTTCAAAAATTGCTTTGCTTGACGTCTCGAAATAATGCGGAACTTTTGAATACTTCAATGCAACTTCATCATCAAAATACTTCAAATCTGGTAAGTAGACATCTACATATCCTTCCAATAATTTTATTGTTTCTACGCTATCATATCCATTTGTGTTGTATACGATTGGAATTTTTAGACCTTTTTCTTTAGCTATCTTAATAGCTTCAATTATTGAATATACATATGGTGTTGGAGACACAAGATTAATATTGTGCACTCCTCTTTCTTGTTGCTCAATAAAAATCTCAGCTAATCTTTCTATTGTAATTTCTTTGCCAAATTCATTTTGACTTATTTCATGGTTTTGACAAAAAATGCAAGAGAAATTACAACCGCTAAAAAATATTGTGCCGTGAACCATTTGTACCTGAGATGCATGGTTCTTCCCACATATGTTTTGAAACAAGTGCTAGTTTTGGAAGTGTTTTGCACTTGCAAACGCCAAGTTTTATATTCCTATCAACTTTGCAGTTAAATCCGCAAAGCGTACAACATTCATACATTAAAACTATACTCTCTTTCCAAATAAATACGTTACTCTTTCTCTTGGTTTAATTAGTCTTCGAGCTTCTTTGCAATACTTGTTTAATTTTACAATTTCCGTTTTGTAAAATTTTATATCTTTTTCTAAGCTTTCTATTTTAGCTTTTGTTCTAGTTAATAAAGCTGTATTAGTAGTCATATCATAGCCTGGAGAAAGATTATATCTGTTTAGCTTATTGGCATACTGAGTTGAATAACCTCGATCATATATTTGTTTGTATATCACATCTAATTCCTTAAGTGTTTCTAAATCTTTCTTTGCTTTATTAAGCTCATATATGTTACCATTGTTCTTTTCAATAGTTTCTTCAACAATAACAAGTAATAAATAATATAAGTATTTTGATCCCATTTTGCCATCTTTTACATTGCAAATCATGATGTTAGCTGATTCACTTGCAGAAAAAGCTTCTTTATATTGTCTTTTTCGAGTCAAAGCATCCCAAACATCGGCAACTTTAATAAGCTTAGCTTCTTCTGTTATTTCTTCATCCTTAAGTCCATCTGGATAACCGCTTCCATCAAGATTTTCATGATGTCCCCTAACAATAGGAGCTAAATATTTGAATTGTTCATAACTCATAACAATATCATATCCATATACCGTATGAAGTTTCATTATTTCATACTCTTCATCTGTTAACGGACCGTTTTTTTGCAAAATCGCAGATGGAATTTTTATTTTTCCAACATCATGCATATATGCAGCTAGAATGCAATGTTTGGTAGTTTCATAATCTAAATCCATTGCATCACATATTTTTTGGGTATTATTAGCTACACCAACAACGTGTGCATTTGTAAAAATATCCAACCCTCCGAAGAATTGAAAGTTCAACTTTTAATTCTTTATCTAGTTCAGCATAATTTATTGATTTTCTGTCTAAAACATTTGTCCTCTTTAGTTTATTAAACATTTTTGTCTCCCGTATTAATTCTATATTTCACTAAAAGAACCATTTTTAATATCAAAATCTACGTACCTGTTACCTACTTTTAACACAAGATGAAAATCAACATTTCCAAAATTAACATCTAGATGAGAAACAAAGTAATTAATCTCTTGGTTTAAAACTTCATAAGATTTGATTGCCTTGTAACCCGAATAAACAACTTCTGCAAAAATATAGTTAAAATCAAATTTTTGATAATCATCTAATTGTTTTCTAATTTTTTCAAATAATTTGTTCTTAATTTGAGTAATCTCAGCATCTAAAAAATCTTCTTCTTTTATTGCTCTAACTTTTATCTTGTCATCTTTTACATAGGCTTTAATTCTTTGAGAATATCTGCTAGATGACATATAATCTTTAAATTTACTACCAGATAGTTTATAAGCAGTAATATCATTATGTATTTTTTCCGCAACCCAATCGTTACCTGTGTATATTTTAGTAACTTCTATGCCGTATGACTTACCCATTTTGAATAGCTCAAAGTCTGGCGTTTCAGTTTTACGGATAAATCCAGTTTTTATCCCCACTCTATCAAGAAATTTAAACAATTGGTTAAACTCTCTAATTTCTTTATATAAATTTGTTTTTGACTTTATATACTTAAGGACTTGTGCATTGTATACACTAACTTGAAGGCCTGACGAATTAATTCTTGATAGTTTAAGTGTATATTTATTGATTTTGAACAAATTATTATCAATTATGGTAACTGCTGTACTTTCGTCAATGTTACCTTTACTCCTATGACATGCAATTATATCCTTGATATCTTTTTCTTGCATTTTCTCCTCTTTTCGTTTGTAAAAATATTATAAAAACCCACTTATATATTACGCCAAAATATCTCTAATATCAACAAATATTACCTAAATATAATATATTTGAAAAAATTCACAAAAAAGTCACTTTAGTGGAATAATTTATTCACAATTTATATTTAAACTTGATTTTGTAAATTGAGAGATTTACCATTTTGCGACTTAAGTAGTATAATTTATATTTGACAAAGGAGGAATCAAAATGTCATTTGAAAATCACGAGATTTATAGTGAAATGGAAAAAGAAAAATCAAATAAAAGAGGTGGTAATCATATCGGTGCTAAAATAGCTGCCAGTGTTATGTTTTTATCTATAGGATTTGCAGTAGGAAGCTTTTATGGAGTATCAAGTCTAAAAAATCAAGCAAATGCTGGAACTGTTACAAAAGGAATTATTGCAACAGCAACAACTAACTCTCCTACTACTATTGTTAATAAAGGTGATGCTCTTTCTGTTAAAGAAATATCTGCAATGTGTGTTGACTCTATTGTTGAAGTTGAGACTGAAGTTCAAGGAAGAAGTTATTTTTATGGAAACTATACAACTACAGGTGGTGGAAGTGGAATAATCATTTCTACTGATGGATATATTCTTACAAATAATCATGTTATTTCTGGCGCTCAAAATATAAAAGTTCGTCTTCACGATGGTACAGAATATGATGCAGAAGTAATTGGTTCTGACTCTAAAACTGATGTTGGAGTAATAAAAATTGATGCTAAAAACCTAAAACCTGTTACAATTGGTGATTCAAGCAAATTATCTGTTGGTGATACTGCTGTTGTTATAGGAAACCCACTTGGAAAACTTGGTGGAACTGTTACAGATGGTATTATTAGTGCTGTCGAAAGAGAAATGAACATCGAAGGTAAAAAAATGAACCTAATTCAAACAAATGCAGCAATCAATCCTGGAAATTCAGGTGGCGGATTATTTAATAGCAATGGCGAATTAGTTGGAATTGTAGTAGCAAAATCTTCAGGTTTAGATGTTGAAGGCTTAGGATTTGCTATTCCAATAAATGATGTTACGTCTATTATTAATGATATTTTACAATTAGGTTATGTTTCTGGAAGACCATATTTAGGCGTTAATTTAGCTGACTCTATACAAACTGAAAGATCATCTACAGGAAACTCTATTTTTGATTATTTTTACGGAAATGGCGGAACAATAACTACTACATCATATGGTGCATATGTTAAATCAGTAATTAAAGGAAGTGCCGCTGAAGAAGCTGGAATTCAAGCAGATGATCAAATAATATCTATTGATGAAGAAATGTGTAATTCTTCTTCTGATGTTTCTAAAATAATTGCAGAGCATAAGATTGGAGATAAAGTTAAAGTTGTTGTTGTTAGAAACAATAAGATGATAACACTTACAGCAACTTTAAAAGAATATAAAGGATCTGAAGAACCTGAAAAAGTAGAAAAAACTGAATCTTAAGGTTAAAAAAAGCGTTCAACAAAATGTTGAACGCTTTAATCTTTTATAATATTTTTTCACCTAATTCTTTTCCCGCTAATAAATGAAAATGTAAATGCATAACTGTTTGACCAGCATCTTTTCCACAATTAGAAATAATTCTATAACCAGATTCTGATACCCCTTTAATCTTAGCAACTTCCTTTATTGCTTTAAAGATTTCTTTAATATATTTTCCATCACATGGACCTTCATGTTCTTCTTTTCCATGACATTCGCCATTAAAACTAAGTCCTTGGATATTTTCAATATGCTTTTTAGGAACAATCAATGTATGAACTGGAGCTTGAGGATTTAAATCATCAAAAGCAGCAACAAATTCATTCTCATAAATTAAACTTCCTATCTCACCATTTGCAATTTTACAAAAAATACAATCTTCCATATTTTTCCTCCTTAATTAAATTTTACAAAAAAGCATGTTTCTCCAACTTCATTTTTTATTCTTGCGTAATCTTGACCATAAGAAACATAAATTTTATCTTGATACTTTATTTGTTTTTTATAAGCACACTCTAATTGATAAACCTTATAATCATCTGGCAAAACTTCTGAAATATAATCGAAATATCTCGCATTATTCATATGAAGATTGGTATCAATATCTCTTTTTCCAACTACAAATTCTTTTTCATTTTCTATAACATCATTATCTTTTATCTTTGTTTCAGGCTCTCCCTCAAACATATTTCTATCAATTTTATTATAGGCTTTTTCCATTTCTTCAGGTACTCTCATAAGTTTTTGTTCCTTTAAATTAAAAAGTGCCCATGAAGAATCGCCAATTATAATTCTTTTTCCTTTATCATCAAAGATATCGTATGCACGTTTTGCAGTTACACCCCTTAAGCCTCTACTCCATGTTGTACATTCTATTTCTCTATCTGCGATTGGATATTCAAAAATTCTAAGCTTCATCCCAGTAACTAACCAAGCCCAGCCTCTATCCATCATGCCTTTTGTTCCATATCCAATTTCATCTGAATGAATTGTCGCCACATTTTGACATAAATCTAAAATTCTAGATAATCTGCACTTATCATTTGAATCTACGTCGCTATATCCAACATAAAACTTTTTGCTACATTGATAATTTTCCATTTTGTCCTACCTCTTTTTACATAAATCCCTAATATTATATATTATTTCCTTTAAAAAAGAAATATGGCACAAAGAATTTGTATATTTCTTTGTGCCATATTGCAATTAGCTAATAATAATGGTATATTCAAAAAAATATATATTATAAGGAGGCGAAATTAATGGACACCACGATTTTCGAGGGTGTTGGAACAGCAATAGTAACTCCATTTGACAAAAAAGACAACATTAATTTCGGTCGGTTTGAAGAACTAATTGATTTTCAAATCTCAAACAATGTAGATGCAATTATCGTTTGTGGAACAACTGGAGAACCTTCCACTTTCACTCCCGAGGAATATAGGAGCTTAATTATCAAGGCTGTTGATTTTGCTGATGGTCGTGTCCCTGTGATTGCTGGTGCTGGAAGTAATAACACAAAAGAAGCTATTAACAAGGCGAAACTTGCTGCTTCTCTTGGAGCAGATGGAATATTACTTGTTACTCCCTATTACAACAAAACTTCTCAAGATGGTCTTGTAAATCATTACAAGATGATTTGTGAATCTGTATCTGATGTGCCTGTCATTCTCTACAATGTTCCTAGTCGTACTGGTATGACAATCAATCTTGATACCTACGAGCAACTTGCAAAGATTGAAAATATTGTTGCTATAAAAGAAGCAAGCGGTGATCTTTCCTATATGGCTAAAATCATTGCAAGATATGGTGATAGATTTGATATATATTCCGGTAATGATGACATTATTGTACCTGCAATGTCTATTGGCGCAAAAGGAGCTATTTCTGTTGCATCCAACGTTATTCCTGATGTAATTTTTGATATGTGTGAATTCTGCTTAGACAATAATTTCAGAGAGGCTCGTAGACTTCAGATTTCTTTCTTAGACCTTATCAATGCACTTTTTATGGAAGTAAATCCTATTCCTGTCAAAGCTGCTATGAAACTTAGAGGTTTTGACTGTGGTAGTCCTCGTGCTCCGCTTTGTGATCTTTCTTTTGAAAAATTGGCCAAACTTCAAAAAATCATGTGGAATCATGGATTAATGTCTTAAAAAAATGACGGCTTTTAGCCGTCATTTTTTATTTTTCTAATATAGCTTTAATTCTTCTTACTCCAGAAGAAACTGCTTCTTCTTTTTTGATTTTAAAGTGTCCCATATCACCTGTATGTTCTACGTGAGGTCCACCACATATTTCTTTTGAGAAATCTCCAATTGTATATACTTTAACTTTGTCACCATATTTATTTTCAAATAGACCTGTTGCCCCTGACTTTCTTGCCTCTTCTAATGTCATTTCTTCACAAGTTACTTTTAAGTCTCTTTGAATTTGCTCATTAACTATATCTTCAACTTGTTGTAATTGTTCTTTAGTTAATTTTTCTGGATTAGCAAAGTCGAATCTTAATCTTTCTGCAGTTAAGTTAGAACCCTTTTGTGTAGCATGAGGTCCTAAAACAATTTGAAGTGCTTTATGAAGTAAGTGTGTAGCAGTATGATAAGCTGTAGTTTGTTCACTGTGGTCTGCTAAACCACCTTTGAATTTTTGCTCCGCACCAGCTCTAGATTTTTCTTGGTGTTCTTCAAATAATTTATCAAATTCTGCCATATCTAAAGTCAAATCATTTTCTTGAGCAAGCTCTAGAGTCATCTCTGGCGGAAAACCAAAAGTATCATATAATCTAAATACCAATTCTCCTGGAAGTTTACTTTCACCTTGCTCTTTTAATCTAGCTGAATTTTTGGCAAATTCTTTTTCACCATTTTCAAGTGTCTTAATAAATTTATCTTTTTCTGCAACAACTACTTCGATGCAAGTATCTTTATTTGCTTTTGTTTCAGGATACATTTCATATAAGATTTCATCAATGAAAGTTGTAACTAAAGTTGCAATTTCATTTGTATCTAATTCAATCTTTCTCATATGACGAATTACTCTACGAAGCAATCTTCTTAAGATATAACCTTGATCTACATTAGAAGGACGAACGCCATCAATTATCATGAATATAGAAGTTCTTAAATGATCTGCGATAATTCTTGAACTTTGTTCATTAGGATTCTTTGCAAGTTCTTTAATCTTGCTTAATTCTGCTTCAAATAATTCTGTCTCATAAACTGAACCTTTACCTTCTAGAAGACCAATAACTCTTTCAAGTCCCATTCCAGTATCAACATTCTTTTGCTTTAAAGGTTCATATGTACCTTCTTTTGTTTTGTTGTATTGCATGAAAACATTGTTCCAAATTTCTAGATATTTTCCACAGCTACATGAAGGATCACAGTTTGGTCCACATGCTTCTTTTCCTGTATCATAGAAAATTTCAGTATCAGGTCCGCATGGTCCTGTTTCACCTGCTGGTCCCCACCAGTTGTGTTTTCTTCCTAAGAAATAAATTCTTTCTCTTGGAATACCAGCATCTACCCAACAAGAAGCTGCTTCTTCATCTTTTGGAATACCTTCTTCACCTTCAAAACAAGTAACAGATATTTTATTCATATCAAAGCCTAAAACTTTATCTAGAAGTTCATAGCTCATATGAATAGATTCATTTTTAAAATAATCTCCTAAACTCCAGTTACCAAGCATTTCAAAGAATGTTAAGTGACTATTGTCACCAACATCTTCAATATCACCTGTACGAATACATTTTTGATAGTCTGTAAGACGTGTGCCTTGTGGATGTGGTTGACCAAGTAGATATGGAACCAATGGATGCATTCCAGCAGTAGTAAATAATACTGTAGGATCATTTTCTGGAACTACTGGGGCACTTGGAATTTCTTTATGTCCATGTTCTTTAAAATATTCAATATACTTTCTTCTAAGTTCAAAAGCTGTCATTTTTCTTTCTCCTTTGAGTCGTTCTTTACGACAAACATTTTGGTTAATTTTATATCAAAAAAGCGGATATTTCAACATTTTTTTGTATTTTATATCACATATAATTATGATTTTTTCATAAAAAATAAGATATAAACTTTAAGTTTATATCTTAATATATAACCTCGCTCAAATAATTATGCTATGCCTAGTGCGCCAAAAACAAGACCTAATAAAACACCAATAATTATCTCAACAATAATACCTACAATAACAAATATATATGGGCTATCATAATTTTCTACAGCGCTCATAATAAATATAAAAAGAAGTCCAAAAATAAAGTAACCAATAATATCTCCTATTATTCTTCTTATAGAAAAACCATTTAATAAACAATCAAAAAAGGTTGAAGCACCACTATAAATTAATACGTTTAAAAAGAATTTTCCTTTTTGAGATCTTATTACCAAAAACATTATAACTAATACAATTACTTCGCTAAGTATTCTTAACATAGTTATTCCTCCTATTAATTCTATAATCTGCTTTAGTGTATCATATTATTTAGATATAAAGAATAATTGTAATCAAAAAGATAATACATATTAAATATATCGTAACTGAACTTAGTCTAAAAATGAACTTATATGTGCTGTTGAATAATCAGTTTCATCCATAACTTTTGTAAGAACTTCCACAGTGTCATCAATCATTACAAAATAATGTGGATCTAATCCTGGAAATTTATTATAAATATTGTTTAGCACGTCAACTTTTTCTGGGTTAGAATACACAGCAAAAACATGGTCTTTTGAAATTTCATAATATTTTTCTAAATAGACTTGTTTATCTTCATATTCATGTTCTGTTAATACTTTTGTTATAACAAAAATCTTCTTTTTATCTTTTTTCTTTAAAAAATCTTGCATTCTTTTACTAACATATTTTTCGGTATAGTAATATATTCCTTCACCATGCATTTTAGCCCATGTTTCATCGTCTTCACCATAATGATTATATTCTCCCCACTCCATTACGGCTAACACTCCATCAACATCAAATACCAAAACGCTCTCATCGCTATTTAAAATCTCTCTAATTTTACTCATTTTTACCTCTCAATTTTCACTTATAAATTCTACAAATTTTGTTATAGCTTTTCCTCTATGACTAACTGCATTCTTTTCTTCTGGAGAATAATCTGCAAATGATCTTTCATCACCTTCATAATGAAAAATAGGATCAAATCCAAATCCATTATGTCCATGTGGAGCTGTTCCAATTATTCCTTCCGCAACTCCTTCAAATAAATGTTTTTCTTTATTTTCATCTATGTAGCAAATGGCACACTTAAATCTTGCAGTTCTTTTTTCATCAGGAACATCTTTTAAAAGATTTAATACCATATTAATTCTGTCTTCATCTGTTGCATTTTCTCCTGCAAACCTGTGAGAATAAATACCAGGTGCTCCATCTAGATAATCAACGCACAATCCGCTATCATCAGCAATTACTGGCTTTCCTAATAATTTGTTAATTTCAGTCGCTTTTATTTCTGCATTTTCAGAAAATGTTTTTCCAGTCTCTTCTACATCGACATCAATTCCTGCTTCTTTTTGAGAAATAACATTGATGTCAAACTTAGAAAGTTTTTCTCTTAATTCTTTTACTTTGTTTTGGTTATTGCTAGCTAGAATAACTTCTTTCATAATTTACCCCTCGCTTTCAATAAATTTTTTTAAAAATCTTGCTACATTTTCACTTGCTATTTTTACAAAACTTTCGTAGTCAACTTTGTTGTTATCATTTGGAGAATCAGAAATACTTCTAAAAACTACAAATGGTTTTTTATTTAAATAGCATACTTGTGCTATTGCAGCCCCTTCCATTTCACAAGCATCCGCTTCAAATTCTTTATTAATCCATTTTGAAAAATTAGGATCTGTAACAAATTTATCTCCTGTTGCTATTGTTCCGATTACTCCATTTATTGAATCATCCTGTCCTAGCAATATATTTGCTTTTTCTACAAGATTTTTATCGGCACATATATATCTTCCAATAGATGTTGATAAATCTCCAGATAATTCTCCTATCTTTTTGCCAAATGCCGTTAAATCAAAGTCATATTGAACTAATTTTTCGCCAATTACTAAATTTCCTATTTTTACTTTGTCACTAACGCCACCAGCAACTCCGCTATTTATTATTTCTGATGGATTATATTCATCAATCATTGTTTGAGTGCATCTTGCCGAATTAACTTTTCCGACACCTGCAAGGGCTAACACGCATTCTCTTGTCCCAATTGTTCCTACGCAAAAATCAATAAAATGTTTTTCTTCTGAATGAATATTGGTCATTATTTTTTTTATTTCATCTAATTCTTCTTGGACTGCAACAATTATACCTATCATATTATTCTCCATTCAAATTCTATCAATAAACTTATATCTATCTGTAAAACAAGTAATTAAATATATATCTCCCTCTGCATTTTCCTTAACGAAATTCATCATATCATCTAAATTTGAAAAACAAGTTGTTTTACTTTCATTGCAATTTGAATAATTGAATCTTGCTTTCAAATCATTAACGTATTTACCTGCTAAAACGATTTTTTTAACGCAATCTGCATTTAGCTTTTCAAAATCTATATCCCAAATCCATGATGTTTCAGAAGTAAAATATTTCCTGCTTATTTGGTCCACAATTACAACAACTGTACAAGGTTTATTCTCTCCTACCACATAAGAAATTGACTGATTATATGCTATAGAGTTTTCATGTTTTGACGTTAGAAGCATTCCATCATGCTCTCCAATTTTAAAACTTTGTACTCTATCATTTTTCATAATGTAGTCAGATAGTGTATCAACTATTTTTTTATCTTCAACTCCAATCAGCTTTGCTACGCTATATGCCGCAAGCATGTTATATGCTGTATAAACGCTTCTTAAAGAAAGGTGTAATTCATATTTATTATTTATTGTGACTTTACCATTTGCTAAATCAATATCTGTAATTGCATAATCCGGATTGTTTCTTTTAAACTCACAATTAGTACATTTATAACTGCCTATATGTGAAAAGTTGTGAAATTCATACTCTAGTTTTCCATGACAATTTGGACAATATATTCCATCATTGTATACACCTGTATTTTCTTTTGTTGAAAGTTTAGATTCGTTCATTCCAAAGTACGTTACTCCACTTCTTTTGAATCCAAATAATGAAGAAAGTGGATCATCAGCATTTAAGATGAGATTATTTATTTTTTCTAATTCCGCTTCTTTAATA
>Ga0310694_10004323_pt1 | contig 13750 bp, 6 predicted proteins | sample 174DNAGHGhighgp2_FD_203884 | JGI IMG/M metagenome (GOLD analysis project Ga0310694, IMG submission 203884) | Sheep rumen microbial communities from Palmerston North, Manawatu-Wanganui, New Zealand - 1742 DNA GHGhigh gp2 (v2) (version 2) | ecosystem: Host-associated > Mammals > Digestive system >... | reverse complement strand
TGTCGCAGTATCTGCAGCCGGAAGGGGACCTGTTCGACCTCGTCGTCTTCGACGAGTCCTCCCAGCTCCCGACCAGCGAAGCCGTGGCGTCCATCGCCCGCGGCAAGGCGCTCATCGTCGTCGGCGATCCCAAGCAGCTGCCGCCCACGTCGTTCTTCGAGGCGGATACGTTCGACGAGGAGAATGCCGACCAGGAGGACATGGAAAGCATCCTGGACGAGTGCATCGCCCTGTCCCTGCCGTCGGTCCACCTGAAATGGCACTACCGGAGCCGCCACGAGAGCCTGATCGCTTTCAGCAACGCCCATTACTATGATAACGCGCTCCTGACGTTCCCGTCCAACGACGACTTGGCCACGCGGGTGCATTTCCAGCCGGTCGAGGGGGTCTACGACCGCGGCCGGACCCGGACCAACGAGGCCGAGGCCGATGCGGTCGTGGCCGATGTGAAACGCCGGCTCTCCGACCCCGCGGAGCGGGAGAAGAGCCTCGGAATCGTGACCTTCAACGCCAGCCAGAAGAACCTCATCGACAAGAAGTTGGAGGAAATGTTCGCCAAGAACAAGGCACTCTCGCGCGTGGCGGCGGAGCAGGCGGAACCGATGTTCGTCAAGAGCCTGGAGAATGTCCAGGGCGACGAGCGGGATGTCATCCTCTTCTCGGTGGGCTATGGCCTGGACCGCCACGGGCGGATGTCGCTGAATTTCGGCCCGCTCAACCAGGCCGGCGGCTGGCGCCGCCTGAACGTGGCTGTCTCCCGCGCCCGCCAGGAGATGACGGTGTTCTCTTCGCTCCAGCCCGAGCAGATTGCGGAGAACGGCCTCGTCCCGCGCGGCGTCATCGACCTGAAGGCCTTCCTGAAGTATGCCCGCGACGGGCGTGAGACGCTGGAGGTGGCCCCGTATGCCCGGGGAAAGGCGGACCTGCTGGCGGAGAAGATTGCGGAGGAGCTCCGGGCGCAGGGGGAGACCGTCCACACGGCGGTGGGCTCTTCCGATTTCCGGGTGGACATCGGCGTCGTGGACCCCGACCGCCCCGGCTGCTACCGGTATGGCATCCTGCTGGATGGCCCGGGCTATGCTTCGGCGGAGGCCGCCCGCGACCGGGAGATCATCCGTCCCGGCGTCCTGGAAGGCCTGGGATGGACCCTGGAAAGACAATGGATTTTGGATCGATATGACGACTGAATGGACCTGGAACGAGTTCTGTGAACTCTATTTCGACTCCGCGAAGAAGAGTGCGGAGATTTACTTGCAGAAGCAGGCCCGGAAACTCGGGGGCCTGGACCGGCGCGTGGACCTGGACTATGTGCGGGATTCCGCCGTCCTGACCGCGATGGAGAAGGCTTATGCCCATTATGACGCCTCCAAGGGCGCCAAGATCACGACGTACCTGGCGACCCTCGTCCACAACGAAATCGTGGACTTGGTCGAGAAGGAGTCGAAGGCGGCGGCCGCTCAGCGGGACATCGACGAGGTGAAAACAGCCATCAAGGCCCTTGCCCTTGCCGACGAGGGCTTGTCCGACTCCGGCACGGCCGCCGCGCGGATGAAACTGATTCCGCGCCTGCGGGCCGCCATCGAAAAACTCTCGCCCAGCGACCAGATCATCCTGAACTACTATCTCGAAGACAAGTCCAGCTATGTGGCCAAGTCCGTCCACGCCCTCCAGGTCTCCGAGAACTACGTGAGTGTCCGCCGCCACCGCATCTTCAAGCTGCTGCCCACCCTGATGGAGATGACCAAGGCCGACTACCGGCGGTTCTGCTACGATTATGAAGGCGGCGCCTTCGCCGGCGGCAGCCTCATGAACAACGATTCCGTCCTGTTCGAAATGACCCTCACTCGCCGACGGATAACCCCCGTCAATCCCATCCAGCCTTCCCTGGATCTGGAGATCATGGCGGCGCGGCTGCTGCTGGAGTGCGGGTTGTAGAAAAAAGCGCGAGTCTTTTTCGTATATTTGTACAGATAGTATCAGGCAAATAACCACCACGTATGATAACACTCCATTTCAATCCTCAGTACGATTCGGGTGCCTGGTCCGGGGAACCGGGGAAAGGTGTCTGCAAAATCGAAGACAGTTATGTCGGCCCGATGGGGCTGCTGAATTGGCTGGAAGTCCGGCTCGGGATTACGGCGCAGGAAAAGGCGCAGCACGAGATTCTGGCCGCCTATGCGAAGGCGGCGCAGCAGGCCACGAACAAGAATTCGGCCATTTTCTTTGCCAAGTCCATACGGCTCACGTCGCTTGCTACGGCGGACGAACTGCTGAAATGGCGCGATGAACTCGTTCTTTCCGGATGGAAGGCCGATATGCCAATCCCTGCGGGTCTCACTGTCGGAGCAAAAGCCATCCTCCGCGGCCTTGCCGAGGTGGAAGCCGAACTTCCCGCCGGCTTTCGGACGACGGCGGACCGCTGGCGGATTCTCCTGGACTTCTTGAAAAAGGAAACGGCCCTGGACGGTTTCTCCGTGAAGGTCCATGCCCCGGAAGACCATCTGCACCCTGTCCATCAGGCCGTGCTCAACCATCTCCGCCGATGCGGAGTTTCGGTTGACAACGTCGTCGTCATACGGAAACCCGAGGTGGAAATCAAGCATTTCCACGACAGTTCCGATGCATGCCTCTGGGCGGCGGCCCAAGACGGGGACGCCCTCCTCGTTTGTGCTGACGACCAGACGCTCTCGTCGGCGATGGCCGCCTTCGGCCGCCCATACGGGAATGCCTCTGCGTCGGAGACGCCCCGCCCTGTCACCCACTTCTTCACCAGCGCGATGATGCTGCTGAAGGATGGAGGCGACATCCAGGCCTACCGCGACTATCTCGCGGCTCCCAGCCATCCGTTGAACCATTACCGGAAGGACGACGGGAACCTTCGGGAAACCTTGCTTCGCAGTGTCGTCAAGGACCGGGGGTTCGCGGCTTTCGAGAAGATTGTCAAGGCTTTTTCCGAGGGAAACCCCTCCCGTCTTGCGAGCATCCGCGCATGGCTCCCCGAGCCCGGCCAGCTATTGACCTACAACCGGGTCAAAGAGATGTGCGAGCAGATTTCGGATTGGGCGAAGACAGCTGTCAAGGGGGTTGAAGATAAGGGAGAAGACAGCCCTTATCTGGACCAATGGAAGGAACTGGTTTCGGCCTCCGAGGAGATGATGTTCCAATGCGAGGAACTCGGATTCAATCGGCAGGAGCCCATTCCGGAGCTGGATTTCATCCAGATTCTCCGGACAATCTCCGCTCCCGCGGCGTCCGTCGCCCGGCGTGCCGTCGTTGAATCGGCTCCAGTCGTTTCCTCCATTGAAGGAATCGCTGTTGATGTGCAGGATGTCACATGGGTAGACGGTTCCTTTACGGAAGCACCGAATCCACTGTCCTTTCTTTGTCCGAAAGACATCAGCGAACTCAAAAAGACACTTCCCGACATTTGGTTGCAGGATGACGCCCTGCAGCTCGCTGACGACCTTTTCCTGGCCGGCCTTTCTCACATCGGTGGAAAACTGACAGCCCTCTACTGCGATTCCTTCTTGGGCGAGAAACGCGAGAAGCATTCGTTCATCCTCCGGGAGGCCGGTAGTGTGGATAGTCTAGCGAAACTCGGTTTCGAGACGATTCCGGCGGCGAAATCGGAACCTTGCCCGTTCCTGCCCATCGAACAGATTCTTGACCCGGTCGACTTGGAAATCAGCAACCTGACCCTCCCCGACCATATGACCCCGACCAAACTGGAAGATATGTTCGACCAGCCCTTGGATTGGGTACTCAAATCCATCCTGCACCTGTATGAAGAAAGCGACTCGAATGATTCGCTGATTATGGGCACGGTGGCGCATGATACCATTCGCCGGGTCTATGAAAAGGCTGCCGGCACGGGTGCCCCGGTTGATGCCGATGCCTTCGAGCGCGTGTTCAAGGCCGATTTCGACGCCTTCTTCGCGAAAGCCGTCCTGGCTACCGGCGCCGAACTGAATCTCCGGGAGAACAAACTGGAGCGGGAGCAGCTAAAGTCCAATCTATGGACGACCAGCATCCCGAAATTGATAGAAATCATCCGGTCCAGCAACCTGACCATCGTCGGAAGCGAGGTGGAAAGCGGGATTGTCGACATCTCGGAGCCCGGTTACGAACCGCTCAAGATCACCGGTAACATCGATTTGCTGCTCAAAGACGAGGCGGGGCGTTATGTCATCTTGGATTTCAAATGGGCGGGCAAAGGCGGCAGCGAAATGAGGCTGAACCAAATTCGGAAGGGAACAGACTATCAGCTCGCCCTGTACCGGAAACTGGTTGAAACCGGGACGAAGACCCTCCCTCGAGGGAACGTCGCCGCACAGGCCTTCTTCTTGCTCAGGACCGCTGAATTGCTGACGGCCAGTTCTTACTTCTATGACAAGAAAGGTCCGATTCTTCCTGTCCTGCCCGGCCCCAAAACCCATCAGAATACATACAAGGAGACCCTGGAAGAAATCCATCAGAAGTATTCGAAGGTGGTCCGCGATTTCTTGAGCCGCTCGGTCTCCGTCGGCAATCTGAAGGCTCCATATCTCCATTACAAGGCTCTCAAAGGTAAAATTGACTGATTATGTACGAGAACGTCCACCATATTACCGCCGGTGCCGGTGCCGGCAAGACCACGGAACTGGTGCGGATCATCACCCGTCTCGTAAAAGAAGGGAACGATCCGCAACGGATGATCCTCACCACCTATACCGTTGCGGCAGCAACGGAGTTCCGCGAGAAAAGCAAAGCGAAGCTTACCCCGGACAAGGCCGTCCGGATGAACGGGGCCCTTATGGGTACCCTTCACTCGATAGCCAGCCGTTACATCAACCGATACTGGTACCTGCTGGGAATCTCCCCGACCGTGGAGCCGGTCAGTGAGAGCGTGTCCGGTATCCTGATGGACAGATCCTTGGACGGCCTGGTGACGGGGGCGCAGAAGGCGCTCTTGAACAAGTATGTGGAAATCTTTGGCTTGTCCAATGGAGAAGAAGGCCCTGATGTTGATTTCTGGAAGGACACCCTGAAGAAGCTGTTCGGCAAGATGCGCGGATACGGGTTTGGCAAGACAAAGATTTCGGAGTTCCGGGACCGGACGATGAAGCTTCTCCGCGATACCTTCAATCAGGGCGGGAACAAGCCCCTGTTCGACGAGCTCCGGCCTGATTATGAGAAGTATCTCAAATACAGCACGATCAGCACATTGCTCACGGATGCTGGCCAGAAGCAGTTTGGCATAGATTGCGAGCAAATCCGGAAGATTTTGAAGATCGACCCTCTCAAAGTCGAGAAGAGTCAACTGGAAGAGATTGGGAATATGAAATGGGGCAATGTCGCAAAGATAGCGAAGAAGGGCCCGGACAAAGACCGGCTCGACCCGGAGCTTGCGGCTGCCAAAGATGCCCTTAAGTCGGCAACCGAACGGCTGAGCCAAGACTTGGTCCCGGTTGAGTATTCCATGATCTTCAAGGTCGCCGAACTGCTGTTCGACATCATGGAAGCCTGGATGGACGCCTATGTAAAGATCAAGAAGGAAACCGGTGTCATTGACTTTGCCGACATGGAGGAGCTGTTCCTGCTCCTGCTCAAGGAGAAAGAAGTCAAGGAGGATATCCAGGCGTCAGTCGACTATTTGTTCGTGGACGAATTCCAGGACTCCACCCCCATCCAGGCACTGATTTACGAGAATCTGTCCCATTTGGTCAAGCAGTCTTGGTTTGTGGGCGACCGAAAGCAGGCCATCTACGGTTTCGCGGGCAGTGATGCCGGACTTGTCGCGGAATTGGTCGATTCTTTCCCGAAGCCGGAAAAAGACGCGACCTCAATTACCCAGTTCAAGAAAGACGGCAACGGCAACTCTTCCCAGGTGCTGGACACCTCCTACAGGTCGACCCCGAAACTGGTGAATGCCGCGAATGAAATCTTTATCAAGGCTTTTGGGGAAAATACCGGGAATCCCAAGGATGTCATTCCTGAAGAGCATGTGCGTCTGAATCCATATCACGGGAACAAGGATACGGCCTGGGACCCGCTCTATCATGTGACAGCACCCCCTCAAGAGAGGAAGAGATCTTTGGATGCCGAAGCTTTGGCCGCGTTCGTATGCCGGATGGCTGCCGATCCGGGTTTCAAACAGAACGGTTACGACTTTTCCGACATCGCCATCCTCACCCGATTGGGCAGTCAGGCGACGAAAATCGGCAAGGCGTTGGTAGAGAAAGGTATCCCTACGGGTTTTGTCGATCCGAAGGGATTCATGGACACGCCGGAGGTTTCTCTGGTGCTGGCCATCCTCCGTCTCTCCGCGGGAATCGACCGGGAAAAGAGCCGGGCCGAAATCCGGAAACTCGTCTTGGGCGAGGATCTCAAGAAACTGTCAGAGCGGGTTGGGAAGAAGGAGAACAACCTGGATGGCTTCCCGGGTTTGGAAGACTTCGCGAAAGCCCTCCGCACCCATTCCGTCCTAGATCGGGTCAGCGAGATCATCACGCGCTTCGACTTGGTCGGCATCGGAGGTCAGTGGGGAAATCCCGATTTCCGTCGCGGCAACCTGAATCTGCTTCGTGACGCGGCGCAGGAGTATGCCAGGAAGTCTGCAATCCTCTGTGTCGAAGCCGATGTCCGCGGTTTTCTCTCTTTCCTGAAGGATTACAAGACGGATGCGAAGTTTGACAACAGCGCCGCCGGTGTCAAGGTCCTGACCTGCCACAAGGCGAAGGGCTTGGACTGGAAGATCGTTTTCCTGTGCGGATTGGACGAGTACAAGCAGGACGAAACCATCGGCGGTGTCTCCATCTTGGGACCGTCCACGCATCCTGAGAGCATCCTTGTCATTCCTCGGCTTCCGGACCAGGAGTGGGTCCGGAAATGCATCCAAGCGAATCCCGACTCCAAGAAAGTCCTGGACGAGCGTCGTGCCGTGAAGCTGGGCGAAGAGAAGCGCCTCCTGTATGTGGGATTCACTCGCGCGAAGGATGTCGTCATTACGGTGGCCATGAGTGATAATCCGGAGGTTCTCCGCGTCCTCTGCCCGACCGTCCGAGGAAGGGCGGTTACCGGTCCCATCGACGATATCCATATGGACATTTGGGGCATTCCGGGGCTCCTCTCCAGATACAAGGATTTCAGCGCTAGTCCTGTTCCGGCAGTAGTGTCCGTCTCTTCGCCCGAGAGGTATAAGGAGGCCGGAATCCTGCTCCCGGACCGTCCGATCGACGAGACGGTCAAATATCGTTCTCCCAGCAAGTACAAGGACCCTGCCATCCAGGCTGCCGCCGACTTGGAGGATATGCAGTATCCCGGAAGTCGGACGGACATCCCCCATAACCATTTGGACGACAATGTGTTCGGAGACTGCATCCACCACATCTTCGCCCGCTGCACGCCCGGGAAGCACGATGAAAACCTGGCCGTCGCCGCCTCGACCTTGAAGGGTTATGGCATCCAGGATTCCGATGCGCCCGAAAAGGTTGTCGCCGTAATCGAGGCATTCTTCGATTGGCTGGATGGGAAGTACGGCGCGATCACGAGCCTGGAACGGGAAGTCCCGTTCCAGTACACCGATGCCAAGGGACAGGTGTTCTCCGGCAATATGGACCTGGTCTGGCGGACGGCGAACGGCTGCGTCCTGGTGGACTACAAGACCTTCCCCGGCAACAAGGCCGAGCTTTTTAATCCGGGAAGCAAGCATTGGGCCGGCAACTATGCCAGCCAGCTCAGCGTCTACGCCGACGCCCTCTCCGCCGCGTCTTGGGGCAAGCCCCTGGCCCGGCTGCTTTACTATCCCGTGGAAGGGATGGTAATCCGGGTGAAAGACTAGCCGAAGTCGATGACGCTGAACTTGTCGCCCTTTTTGACGGTGATTTTGTAGATACTGTCGTCGCTGAGCAGGGCTGCGGTGTGGCTGATGAGGCCGATCCGCTTGCCCTGCGTGCGCAGCGTGTTGAGCGCGGCGACGACAGTTTTCTGTGTATCGCTGTCCAGCGTACCGAAGCCTTCGTCGATGAAGATGTTCTTCAGCGTCACGGAACCCGAGGAGATGCTGGACAGGCCGAGAGCCAGGGCGAGGCTCACCATAAAGGTCTCGCCGCCGGACAAGGACGATGAATAGCGTTCTCCCAATTCGCCGTCCAGGACCATGATTTCCAGGGAGTTGTCGTTCTGCTTCTTGAGCGTGTAACGCTTGGTGAACTTGCCCAGTTCCTCATTGGCGTAGCTCAGGAGCAGCCCGAGCGTGTAGTTCTGGGCGAGTTTCCGGAACTCCTTGGCATCCTTGTCTCCCGCCTTCTTTCCGAGTATGTTGTAGAAGCGGGTCCAGAGGTTGACCTTCTTTTCCGCCTTTTCCCGGTCATCCTTGACATCGGCTATCGCCTTTTCGGCCGCGTCGTGTGTGGCAAGTCTTCCCAAGATGATCTTCAGGCGCTCGACGACACTGTCCGGCCCTTTTTCCAATTGGCTGACGAAGGTGTCTTTCCGGGCTTCAAGGGTCTCCTTGTCCTCGGTTGGCCGGTCTTCTTTTTCTTCATGCTCCTTCAAAGAAGCGCCCGCTTGTTGGAACAGGGTCCTCAATTCGACGGACTTTTTCAATGCCTCGGTGATGGTTTTTCTCAAGGAAACCCAATCGGTCTTATCCTCCTTCTGTGCGGCGAGTTCCTCCCGGGAGACAGGATCCTCATTCTCGTCGTTGAAGGCGGCAATCCAGTCATTCAAGGCAGAGATGGCTTTGGCCAGAGGCTCCTTTTTCTCTTTAAGGACGGATTCCTTGTTCCGAATATCCTCTTTGAGCCGGGGGGTCAGGGTTGTCAAGGTCTCAATCGCAGTCTTGAAGCCGTTGACGCTTCTATCAGCATTTTCGACGTCTTTTTCGGATCTGTTATACTGCTTGACAAGATCATTCAAAGTCTGGGCATAATGATCCTTATCACTTAATCTTTGGCTATACCAATCCTTCGGGAGATACTTGTTAAGAATTGCGATGTGTGAGTCAACCTTACTCAGAAGGTCACGAAGCCCAATCAGGGAGTATAGGTTTTCAGCTTCGGCCAGTTCCCTTTCCAAGCCCTCCTTTTCAGCAGCCTTTGTCTTCAATTCGTTGATTTGTGCCTCCGCTGCGTATTTCGAGAAGACTGTCTGGAAGGACTCGTCGGCGGCCACCAACTTGCCCTTAATTTTGACAATATCGCCATTCAAGGCTCTTCTTTCTCCCTCTCTCCCGCTTATACGCTTTTGCGCTTCGGTAATGGCATTGTCAACCTTCTCCTTTTCTTCCTTTTTTTTCCGAAACTGGCCTTTGAGCCCCTCAATCACTTCGCTGAAAACGGCTTCCGTTGCATATGGATGGTGGATGGCTCCACATAGTTCGCAGGGCTTTCCTTCTTCAAGCTGCCCCCGTTTGATGGTGAAGTTCTCGTTTTCAAGGGCTCCGATATGGCTTTTCAGATGGTCGATGTCCTTCCCTAACGCCTGTTGTTGAGGTATGCTGGCATCAATCGTCAGGCTGTCCTCCTTGTCATCCGCATCGAGTTGCAGAATCCTTTCTATTTTCGGGTAAAGTTCTTCGGATAGAGAACACACGGTCAGCTTGCGCTTGATCTTGTTCAAGTTATCTTGCTGCGCCTCCATCGTCAAGTCACGGCTCACGCTTTCCGTAAGCTGCCGGACAGCTTTGACAAGGCTGCCCTCGTCCTTTTTTTCGGGGATGAGAGGCTGGGCTGCGGTCTGGAGGCCCGCTATGGACCTGTTCAGATTCTGATACTCAGATTCGATGAGGGAGAAATTCTCTTTGATGGGTTTGACCGAGGCGAGTCGGTTCAGGTTGGCTTGTTTTTCCCGAAGGACACTTTCGGCCTCTGCTTTCTTCTCTTCCTTGTTTTGGATTTCCTCTTGATTCTCCTTCAGCTTCTTTTGGGCCTCGACAACACCCTTGTCGGCGGTATCGAGATCTTTTTGGGCGTCGACCTCCTTGCCGAGCAGTTCCAATCCTTGCTCCACTTTGTCGTGCCGTTCAAGCCTTTTCCGGTCGGGGAGGAACTCCTTCTCCTTCTCTTCTGCGGTTCTCTTGTTTGTTTCCGCTGTCTCCAGCTTTTCCTTCAGTGTTTCAAGGTCGTTCCACCAGGAAATCCCGGCAACCATCGAGCTAATACTCCGCTTCAGCTGTTCTTGCTCTTGGAGAAGCTCTTCTTTCTCGGCTTTGAATTTCGCCAGGTCAACATCGCTCAGCATAATTCTAGCCTGCCCGCTGATGGCGTCATCAATCGCCTTCTTTTCCTTGTACGCATCATCGTATCCCTTTGCAATGACATCGGCAATCCGGCCATAGATGGAAGTCCCGGTGATCTTCTCCAGAATGTCGGCCTTTTCGAAGTCGTTGGCTTTGAGGAAGTTGGAGAAGGAGTTCTGGGCCAGGATGCAGGCCTTGCAGAACTGGTCGTAGCCGAGCCCGATCAGTTCCACGACCATTTTGGAGACCGTCTTGTCCTTGGGGAAGCCATTGGTGTCGAACTCGTGGACCAGATTTCCCGACACCAGCGTCTCCACTTTCTCCACGCCGGCTTCCTTCTTGAGTCGGTATAGTGAATGAGAGCCGCCGAAATTGAGGTTCTTCAGTTCGCAGAACCATTCGCCCCTGTAGAGTTGGCCGCCCACTTCGAAGACAACCTTGGCATAGCCTTTCTTTTCACCCCGGGAGAGCGTGTTTTCCGTATCGCCCGGCTTGAGCCGCTTGTATGGGTCTTGGGATTTCGGGCTGTTCTCGCCCCTCTTCCCGTCCAGGCGGGGAACCCGGTTGTAGAGGGCGAGCGTGATCGCGTCCAGGATGGTGGACTTGCCGCTTCCCGTGGCGCCGGTGATGGCGAAAATGTCCTGGCCCTTGAGGTCGCCGGACATAAAGTCGATGCAGAATTCGCCCTTGAGCGAGTTGAGGTTGCAGATTTCTATTTTGTGGATTTCCATAGCCTATTCATCTTGGCCCCCGCGGGCATTGGTGATGATCTCTTCCAGCAGTGCTTTTTCTTCGTCGTCCAGGATTTCGCCGGACCGATTGTTGGCCGTGGCGAAGCGCCGGAGAATTACTTCCCGGACTATTTCGTCGGAAGACAGGTCTTCCGGCTTGGAGATGACCGCACTCGTCCCGCCGTCGTCGTTGCTCTCCTTGATCTCAGGCTGGTAGACGAAATGAGCGCCGATGCCGTCGACCAGTTGTTCCAGCGCGGCCCGCGTCTCGGGCTCGGCCTTCTCCAGGCTGACCCGGGCCTGGATGAACATATGGGCGTCCAGGCGGGGGATTTCTTCCTTGATCTTCCGGACGATTTCATCGGGAGAGTCCGGCCCGAAAGAGACGAACTTGTACAACGGCTCGTATTTCAAGACGGTATGGACCATGTCCTTGCCCTCCTCGAACGTGAGCAGGTCCGCGCCGTGCTCGTAGTTCGTCTCTGTGAAAGACATAGGAAGGGCGCTGCCCGTGTATTGGGCCCACGGGACATTGTTGATGGGCATCCGTTTGTGGATATGTCCGCTTAGCAGGTAGTCCGGCCGGTCCGTGAGGGAGGACATCTTGATCTCCGGTTCTCCGCCCACATAGATGGTCTCGGAATGGTCGTCGTCGTTGCTCTTGAGCGAACCAGACGCATACAAATGCGCCATCATGACGACGGGCTCTCCCTCTTTCTTCTTGCCGTTTGCCGCCCGTACAAGTGCGGACAGGTAATCGGCCACGCTCTGCTCGTAAGACTGGTCGAACTTGAAATCGCTGCGCCGGAGGTAGGGGACGGCGATGATCCAAGCCCTTTCGCCCTCGGTATTGTCAAGGGGAATCAGGAGCGGGCTGTCGGACTGGTCTTCCTCGTCACAGCCGACTGCTGTGCCTCGGACCTCCACTTGATGGCGACGGAGAATGCTCTGAGGCGCCTCCAGCAGAGTGGGGTTGTCGTGGTTGCCTGCGATGATGACAATCCGCAGGCCGGGGCAGGCTTGCGAGACTTCGTCCAGGAAGTCATAATAAATCTCTTGGGAGAGGGGAGTCGGGTCCTTCGTATCGAAGACGTCCCCTGTCACCAGGAGGATGTCCGCCTGGTTTTCCTTCGCCTGCTCCTTGAGCCAGTTCAGGAAATGCCGGTGCTCTTCGGCCCTTCCATAGCCGTGGGACACCTTGCCGATATGCCAGTCGCCCGTTGCAAGAATCTTCATGGTCGTCAGTTTTTCGTGGTTCTTATGCAAAAATAAAGAAAAATGATGTGAATTCCCTAAACTCCCGCATCTTGTCGAAGGGAGCCCTCACCCCCTCAAACCGCCCTTGCACCCCCGTTCGGGCGGGCGCCGAGAATCATTTCGCGGGTCACGACAATTTCCCGTTCGCCTTTCATAAAGGCGGCTTTCGGGGCCGCGAACATCAGGTCGCGCATAGCCTTTTCCATTATGCTGCGCAGGCCGCGCGCGCCTGTGCCCAGGTCCGTTGCGAGCTGCGCGGCCGCGGAAATCGCCTCGGGCTCGAAAGTCAGCGTGATTCCGTCCTCGCGGAACAGCTCCGTGTACTGGCTCACCAGGTTGTTCTTGGGCTTGGTCAGGATATTCTCCAGCGCCGTCGTGTCGAGCGGGTCGACATACGAGACCACTGGGAATCGGCCCACGAACTCGGGAATCAGGCCGAAATCGCGCAGGTCCTGGGCCGTCACGTCCGCATAAGGGTTGCCGCCGTCCTGCGCGACCGTCGCATTGCCGAAGCCGATTCGGCTCTGGTCCCGTCCAGTCCGCCGCTCCACGATCCCGTCCAGGCCCACGAACGCGCCCGAGCCGATAAACAGGATATCGGTCGTGTCCAGGTAAATGAGCGGCTGCTCCGGGTGCTTGCGGCCACCCTGGGGCTGGACCCCCATTATGTGCCCCTCGACCATTTTCAGGAGCCCCTGCTGGACGCACTCGCCCGACACGTCCCTCGTAATCGACACGCCCGCCTCCCGCGCGGCAATCTTGTCCACCTCGTCGATAAAGACGATTCCGGTGCGGGCCCTCTCAACGTCATAGTCGCAGTTCATCAGCAAGCCCGAAAGCAGACTCTCCACGTCGTCCCCGACATAGCCCGAGGCCGTGATCGAGGTCGCGTTCCCGATATAGAAGGGGACGCCGAGCATTTTCGCAATGGTCTTGACCAGCATTGTCTTGCCGCAGCCCGTGGGCCCCAGCAGCAGGATATTGCTCTTCTCCACGTCCGCCCCGCGCTCGGGGTCGTCCTTGTGGAGAATCCGCTTGTAATGGTTGTACACCGCCACGGAAAGAGTCCGCTTGGCCTCCTCCTGTCCGACCACGTGCTTGTCAAGGTAGGCCTTGATCTGGTCGGGTCTTTTCAATTGAATCTGTCTCATACAGCTATTAATACACCCCAAACGGAGAAATCTTTCACGGCCTATCCCGCCAACCCGTTGAGGCGTTGGCGGAGTCGGAACACGACCATATAGACTTGTTTGACAGGAATGTCTTCGCGCTGGGCGATTTCTTCGGAATCAAGGCCGTCGGCCAGATAGAGCAGAAAGCGCTTGTCACGCGCGCTCTTGAGCTCGCCGAGATAGTAGTCGAGTCTGTCGTCGCTGAGCAGCTCGTCGTCCGCTCTGAACTGGGAGTCGGGAAGGCGGTAGGTGCCGCCCCCCACTTTCTCGATATCGCCCGAGATTCCGAGCCGCTTGAACTTGGCGTCCACCGCGTCCAGGATACAGTTCTGGGAGATACGCCACACCCAGGAGAAAAACTGACCCTTGGC
>Ga0310694_10004322_pt1 | contig 13751 bp, 14 predicted proteins | sample 174DNAGHGhighgp2_FD_203884 | JGI IMG/M metagenome (GOLD analysis project Ga0310694, IMG submission 203884) | Sheep rumen microbial communities from Palmerston North, Manawatu-Wanganui, New Zealand - 1742 DNA GHGhigh gp2 (v2) (version 2) | ecosystem: Host-associated > Mammals > Digestive system... | reverse complement strand
ACATTCAGAATTCGCGGTGGCTTGCGTATGCCCGGTACTGACAAAAAATTCACGCTTAACAAGTGGTGGTTTGGTGTAGGTCTTGCTTTTTGTGCATGTTGGTTGACTGGAAAATGGTCATGGCAACATGCTGTAATTCTTACAATTGCTGGCTATTATTCAACGGCTCAAGCTGGATGGGGTGAAGCGGTGGGAATCATTTTGCGTTGGGCAGGTCCGCTTAATCCAGATAGACAAGATATGCCACAAGTAGATGAATTCTTAGAGAATTTCGAGATTAAAGAAAGAGAAATTAAAATAGGCAAATACTTAATTTTGCATATTCCGCATTATAAGCTTATTGACCACCCAAGAACATTTGCTGTATGCTTTTTAATTGCACGCGGCTTTTTCATTTCATTTATCATTGGCCTAGCATTACCAAGCATTTCATACTTACCTGTGGGTATCATGATGCCAGTTTGGTACTATCTGGCTGGTCTTTACAGTCGCAAAGTTAAGCAACTTGAGAAAAACGGATGGTCGGGTGCTGAGATTTTACTAGGAATATACGCAGGTTTAATGCTATATATTTGCATAAAAATTATCGGCTTTTAAAAGCAAAGTAGTTCTATATAAATGTGGCTAGGTTCTGCAGACCGAAAGTATTGCAACTCACAATATTGCCACATTTATTTTTTTTTGAGTTTTATAATGGAGATTATAAAAATGACAGCAAGAAAAACTCACCTGAAATTTAATCCTGAAGATATAATTAATAAAAAATTTGGCTCATTAACAGTCAAAAAATTTGTTAACAAAGTACATAATACCTCTAGGAGTGGATATAAATACTACTACGAATGTTTATGCGATTGTGGGGCAATAAGTATAGTTTCACGTAAACATTTAATAACCGGTCATACAAAATCCTGTGGAAAAAAATATTGTGAAAATCGAAAAAAATATTTTGTTAAACATGAAATAATAAAGCTTCAATCAGAATATAGCAAAATGATACATACACGTATTCATAGCATATGGAGTTCTATGCATGCTCGCTGTGAATGTGTTAAGCATCCTAGTTATGAACAGTATAAAGATAAGCCTATATGTCAAGAATGGCATCATGTTTATAATGTCAGTCCGCAGCCAGGTTTTATAAATTTTTATAATTGGGCAATGTCTCATGGATATGCAGATAATCTTACAATAGATAGAATAGATGGTACAAAAGGGTATAATCCAGAAAATTGTAGATGGGTCACTATAGCAGAACAATGTCGTAATTTAAAAACAAATGTTAATATTACATATAATAATGAAACGCATTGTTTAAATGATTGGTGTAGAATTTTAAATATATCTCTGAGTGCTGTAAAGCATTGCAAAACACGTCATAATTTATCTTATCCGGAAATATTTGACCGATATACCAAGCAATACTTTGATGTTAAAAAGCAGATGTGGTTATATAAAGACACAAATGAAATAGCATTTATTCCAAAAAGAGCTGTAAATAAATGTGGTAGTAACAAGCATTCTTCAGATGAAAATAAAATATATGATTTATTATGTACAAAATTTAAAAATATTGAGCGTAGTCATTATGATGAAGACTTATATCCATTTGCTTGTGATTTTTATATTAAAGATATTGATACATGGATTGAATATCAAGGCAATCAAGCACATAATTTTGAGCCGTATAATCCAATGTGTAAAAGTCATTTAGAAAAAGTAGAATATTGGAAAAAAAGAATACCAGAAATAGAAAGTACAACCAATAAGAAAAGTCAATATCGTACATATATAGATGTCTGGACTCGCTCTGATCCATTAAAACGTCAAACGGCGGCTGCTAATCACTTGAATTGGCTCGAATTCTTTACGTTTGATGAATTTTTAGTCTGGTTTGATTCACTGTAATTCACAATTCTGCCACATTAGTAAAAGGTCGTCTTTATTGGCGGCCTTTTTGTTTTATCTGATATTGCTTAAGTCTTTCTATGGTATAGTCATCGTCTTTAATATTAGACACTGGATGCCAATGAGATAGGTCTTCACATTCATCATCTACTTCATCGTGTATAGTATCAAATAGCTCATTCATGCATGCAGTTTCTAAGTCATCCTTCATAATATATTCCTCAGTGAAATTAAAGACGTGTGTAAATTATATTATACATTATACTATTTATTTGTAAAGTATAATTTACAATCATTATCTATTTAATTTCACTGTTTAAATTTTTGGCTTTTTCTAATTCTTTGGATGCATTAGCTATTTTATCTTGTGGTGTATTGCCAGTTATACCTTCTGAGTCTACTAAGAAAATTCTATTTGTATCAAAATCTTTAACTAATACTGTTTCTTGCTTAAATTCTTTACATAGCTCTATAGCAAAAAGAAGCAATAATTCACTAGGTACTCCACCTAATTCTAATGATGTTGATTTATCATTGTATATTTGATCACCTGATTGATATTTACCTTTGAAGTTATTACCAACAGTCATGGCTCCTAGATACATATTATCAATGTCACCAAACTCTTTATTCCAACTTTTCACAAGATTGTTGATTTTTCTATCTTTGAAAGCGTGATTCATTACTGAATAATATGTCTTTTTTAAAGCTGCTTTTAATGCATTCTTTTCTACTGTATCAACAACAGCATTAACAGATAACGCAAATACAATCATACCACCTTGATATTTATTAAATCCATATTGTTCACTTGCCACTTTTTCTGATAAAAAAGATTCTGTTAATGGTTGACGTATAAAAGATTTTTCATTTTCTTCTATTGCCTTATACATACCAGCATTATAATAGCAAACCCCATTTGGCTGTCTATCTTTACCATCTGGTCGAAAATATTTAATTTCTTCAATTTTCATATTCTATTCCTTCCAATATATTTATTATATATTATAAGCTATATTTTTCAAAAAGTAAAGCAGTTTTTTAACAATTATTATATAGAACTTATAGATGTATGAGTGACTTTTTGATATAAAGTAGTAGTTTTATATATATTATGTGGCGCAAACCTATAACTTATACCTACACATTCACATTTTTCTATTTTGATTATGTTTTTATAAAAAGCTCGTTTAATAAAATTAGTTATATTATTAACCTTATATGTTTTTATATAATCAAACCGCATATCATATTTGTATAATGAATTATTTTCTTTTATTAAGATATAATTAACCTTATACCATAAATATGCGTGTTCTGTCTTTTTATTACGACTTTTTAAATATTCTAACGTATCTATTTTCGGCAAAATAGTAATATAATAACCTATTCCAGATATTCCATATGATATTTCATCTGTGATTTTATGTGTATATCCGTCTTCATTATTGCCTAATATAATAAAGTCATTATATAATAGTTTATCTATTTCTAATAACGTCTTTTTTAAAATTATAGTCTTAACATCACGCATAATTTCTTCAAATTCTGGTTGATAATAGTCTAATTCACTATATCTTACATGATATGCTATTTTTTCTTTATATAAATATACTACAAATCTTTCTCTATATGTTTCTGCCAAATAAAGTGCATAAAATATTGCTTTGCTAGAATCATCTATGTTATCAAATTCTAAAACTAGACTATTTTTGGTTATATCTTGACCACACTGACCAAAAAATCCATTGTTTTTAATCAAATGGACCTTATTTTTTGTAAGATTATAGTCTGTATTTTTAAGAAAGTCAAGAATAAGATTAAATTTATTATCTTTAAATTTCTGAGAAAAATTATGTGTAAAGATAATCCTAAAACCATTATCTTTTGGCATCATTCTTTTGAAATGTTCCATTTCATTAACTGTAAATTGCCTTATGTCCATTATTTCCTCATTTTATACAATTTATATTTATTATAAACTATATTTTTTTAAAAGTAAAGCCTTATTTTATATATCAGTCTTTATTCTTTACAATGCCTTATAGAATCAAAGTTCTAAATAAAAACACGTGTACATATATGGAAAATTCTCATGTCTCAATTTAGAAAATTAATGGAAAAAGTCTTTGCTGAAAATAACATTATATTTGATGAAGAAAAAATATACGACAAAGATTCTGGCTATAATGTAAGTGATGATGAAGAATACTATTGGGATCTAATTAAGAAAAAATGGCCCGATGCAGAAAAATCAGTAACTTTAGACTTTTTCAGAAATCCAGAGAATCATAGACCTTGGCAAATAGATATTCTTTTACCAGACGAAAAAACGATGATTTTTGTACAAAAACATATAAAACATGGAAGAAGACCTTATAATCCGGCAGATCCAAATTGTCAAGCAGATGTAGAATGGCTAAAATCTATGCCTGGTGATTTCTATGATAAAATTTTATATACTTGGACTGAATTAGATCCTATAAAACGTAAAATTGCAGCGGAAAATGGTTATAAAGTTGTAGAAATATTCAATGCCGATGAATTTAATAAATGGTATGCTAACCCAAAATTAACATATGAAGAATACAAAAATCCTCCGGAGTCAATGCAATATGACAGAGACGAATATTTTAAGCATAAAGAGCAGGGACGTGATGATTTCGGGAATGATTCTAATCCACATTATAGCAACTAAGGACTAAAAAATATGGCAAACATATGGCCCACAACAAAAATGATTTGGCATGACTATGGACTTTCTAACTACAGAAAACCCGTATATTGTGTCATGAATCCGAATCAAGTTACGTATGCATTATTTAAAAGCATTGTCGGCTCTAATGATAATATCAACAAATACTACGTGTCATTTAAAGTTGAAGTTGATGTGGATGAACACGGCGTCCCTACATATGAATACTACGATAACCAAATTGTGGCATGGTACAGCAAATATCTAGGACCTAAACTCGTGGCAGACATAATCAAGACCTATACCAAGGCCGAAGACGACGAATTCCAGATGGTAGAGATAAACTAAGACTGGCGCTCACTTACCTTTATAAATTATTTTAACATAACCTACAATACCAGCATTAGGAGAAGTTTTAACATTTTTATATGTTGAACCTCCAGCTCCATATCCAGTGCTTGTATTATCATAAGTTGAAACACCTCCTGTAGATGCATTTGATGAATAATTATAGCCACCATTATTGCCTGCAGTATTTATATTTGTTGAAATTATAGTAGCTGTTACAGTCGGTGCTCCATTGTTACTAGAGTAACCAGTAATACCATTATGCCCTATAGCCTTTTGAGAAGGACAAGAAACTAAATTTCCTATTGATGATACACCTCCAGCAGAACCTTTCCAATAACCTGTAGCTCCTGTTATACCTCCCCCTGCACCTACAACAATAGAATATGTATTTTTCGTTATATTTATAATACCTTTAAAACAAGCACCAGAAGCACCTGCATAATGATATACTGCTGAACCTATACTATAATTTTGTGCTGTTCCACCAGCACCCCCAGCAACACACGTTACTTCGTATTTACCATCTTCTAATATATCAAGTGAGTATGTACCAGCAGTGGAAGATTCAAATATAATCTGATCGGGTTTATATTGACTAGATGAATATACTTTGGTTGAACCTTTATATACTTCGCTTATTTTAGTTGAACCTATATATAGGTCTCCAAGTTTTTGTGAACCATAATATATCGGCATTTATGCCTCCGGAATAAAATAGAATGTATTAGCATCTGGTGAGGCTGGAAGTGAAGAAACAAGCACAATCTTATCATTAAACCACTCTGTTGTTACTGGTTTTTGAGAATCATCTGATAGTGCAGGTGTAACAAAAGTATTCGTTCCAATAAATGTATTATTACTTGATAATCCTGCCTTTGTAGTGATTTCGTCTTTTAAATCAGCAAAGTCATCATAATCTACTGCATGAAATGCTGTTTTAGGAGTGAATGAAGTGATTACGCCTGAAGATAATATAATATAACCAATAGGTATTTCCTGATAATTTATATTTACTGTTCCATTAGCTAAAACTTGTGATATTATATTATTAACAGGATTATACCAAAGAGTTGTTACAGTAACCGTAGGTTGAGTATCTGAAACCACAAAATTCGCTGACCAGTCTATTATACTTGCAGCATAGTTTGTCTTTATATAAAAGAAGCCATTTTGATTTGTTTTAAATGAATGAGTTTTAACTGCTTTATAATTCCATTTAGTATTCTTCAGCGTCCCATCAACATTTCTACCATTCGAAATTAGTCCTTTAACTCCAGGAAGTGCAAATACAGTAGAACCTATATAGCCGAGGCCATTGAAGACCTGCTTGATTGCCTGTATTGCTGTTGAATTTACATCTAATAAAGCTAAGGGAAGAGATAATCCCTGAGCTGTCTGTGAACCACTTATATATCTTCTAATTATATTATTTGTTGTATCATACCAAGTACCAGTTCCACTCGGAGCTGTTGTTCCGGATGTAGCATAGGAAATTTCCCAAACGAACAAAGAATTATTATAATAGAATACAAAACACTTATCATTTGTTTGTTTTGTAACAGAAATATCACTTGCAATCGTTACCACATCAAACTTAGGTGTCGTTCCATCTGATTTAAATCCATTTGGCATATATACCTTGCTACCTGCTTTTAATGTCAAAGTACCATTGTTAAGCTCTAGCTTAATATCTTGAGGTATTTCTGTAATACAGTTAGTAACATTACTAGACCAGTTGGCTATGTTCTTTCCCTGTGAAGTAAGATTATCCATATCAGTATTAGCTTTATAGGATCCAGCTATAGCTCCAGCTATTATATTTCCACCTACACGAACCGTCATTTTTCTGCATACCTCATATACGTCAACAAAAAATTCTAAAAAAGTGAAAATTGAGACGTATAATTAAGGGTAGGGTGTATATATGTGTGAAGGAAAAATGGTACCAAAAAGGATCATTTTTTAACGAGTGTAAATCTTGGTTTGATGAATTAGTTAGGGCCTTGATTTTACTCGCTTTTTTATACGTCTCAACCTTCATAAAAAGATGGTAAATTAATCCATCGTTTTATAGAACTACTATTTCACGCAAACTTTTGCCTTATTTTTCATATAACGGAAGAATATTTTATGTATATCAAACTTTTCTACTAATCCTTTGCTGTTTCTTCTAGCTTTTGACAATTTTCTCTAAACTCTTTAATATAATCTGTTTTTGTATTTTTATCTAGATTTTCACATATTCTTTTAATGGATTCTTCCGGAGTAATATTAGGTAAATCATAGATATTTTCTTTTATTCTATCATTACTAGCAGCCTGCATATAGCTTTCAGATAAATGCTCTTGTATATATTCTATACACGTCTCCATAATTTCAAAATACAATTCTTTAAACACTTTTTTATCTTTATGTACTGCATTTAAAAATTCATAATAAAAACTTTGTTGGTTCTGTGATATATCGTATAATATTTCATCAATATGTTTTCTAAGTAAATCTCGATTATATAATTCTTCTTTAGACAATTTATTTTTGAGTTCTTTTAGTGTTTTCTTAACTATATAATTACAAAGAGCTACTTTATTTGCTTCAAATTCTAAGGGTTGAGTTAAATATTTTTCTCTATTTTCTTCTGGTTTAATATAGTTGCTAAAATTATTCATATCATCATAACTCATAGAATGAGCTATTTCATGGATTAAAGCTGTTTCTAATGTTTCATTGTCTTTAAAACTATTAAGATCTTCTGCGTATACTACTATTTCATTGTTTTGCTTTGAAAAGAAACCGTCACCTTCTCTACCAGTTAAGCTAAATTCGATGTCTAATTCTGGAATATCTAAATGAATAATACCACCGAATTGTGTTTTTTGATAGTCTTTGCTGTCTATTTTGTCCAATATTTGATTATAAACTTGTTGAGCTAACCATAATGAATTCTTAGTTTCATCTTTATCTTCGACTAAAATCTTATTTAAATGAAATATATGATAGACGTGTTCTAATGTAGTTGTTTCTTCAAGCCATTTTCTAATATTAGCTTTTTTATGCTTTTGTAATACGTCTTCAACTATTCTGCGAAATTTTGACATAAGTAAAATACTCCAAATACATATATGTATAGAACTAGCAAAAGGATATGGAAAATGACCTTATACAGAGCACATCATGGAAGAGCATTAAACCAGTCAAGGAAAGCACCAAACGTGAAAAATTCCAGCCAATTCAAGTGGTTAGCTACTGCAGTTTGACGCTTCAAAGGATCACGACGGGTCCATGTGTCTATAAATGAAGAATAACGTGACTGCTTCCCCGTCTCTTCTTCTATTTTCTGTGCTTTTTGCTGCCACGTCTTTAAAATTTTCTGATGTTTTGGATTATCAGCATCATACGGCTCTTTACCATGACTAGGATCACCCTGATACTCAATGTACAAGTCAAGCTCAGGAATGTAGAAGTCACAGTGGAAAGGATACTGAGATGTGGCATGATTACGTAGGGTCTGCGGAAATTTGGCACGAAGCAAGGCATACGCATTATCTTCAGGCTTCGAGGTATTCGTGGTACCACGTGCTTTCTTTGTGGCCCATGCCTTATTTATTATTTTTGTTAATTGAGTTGGTCTATTAACACCATATTTTTCTTTATATGTTTTTTCTTTTACTTTTTCTATTTGTTCTTGTGGTTTAATGAGATTAAATTGGTCACGTATAACTAATAGTTTACCTAAAGATATTCCTAATATTTTGCAAACTTCTTTTTGTGATAAATTTTGATCTATGTATAAAATTTTTATTTTTTCCGATAACTTTCTATTTTCTTCATACTTATATTCAACTTTACTAATATTATATTGATGTAATAAATCAAATAATTTAGTTTCTGTTATATCAAACATTTTTTGTATTTCTGAAGCTTCTTTATTTTCTATAATATAATATTTATAGAGTGTATCCTTATCAATATTTTTTACGTTTTTGCTTAAAATTTCGCTTTTATGTATATCATAAACTTTTAATATTTGTCTAAGCTTATGATCTGTTATATTTAATTTTTTACATAAATACTCTTTAGATTTATTTTGAGTAATATAAAGATTATAAATTTCTTCTCTTGTTATAATATTGGCATATTCAAATTTATTATTTTTAAGTTTTTCACTTTTATTTGTATTATAAGTTTTGGCTAATTTTCTAAATTCACGATCTGATAAATCAAATACTTTTCGTATATATTGTTTGTTTTTGTTTTGAGTGATGTATAAATCATAGAATTCCTCATATGAAATTCTAGATTTTAATTTTTCTATGTCAATTTTCTTAGTCATTTTAATACCTCTTGTATAAAATATGTAACAAAATCAATTAATTGTAAATAAGTTTTGACATTATATAGAACTATAAAAAATAAAAGGATGAGACTAAAAAATCATAATCTCATCCAAGTCTGTCAAAACTATATTGAGTATACAAGAGGTTGCTTCATAAAGCATAAATAAAACTCAATACATTTATATAGAACTTTTATTTTTATAAATAGTGATGAAAAAAGAGAGCCATATTTCAGACTCTCTCCTTCAGAATTCGTATTAAATTCTTAATTATGCATTAACTGCACCATTACCTGTAACAACAGCGACATATGTTCCAGCAGCAACAGTAGAAGCAGCATTAAATGTAATTGTCAAACTATTATTAGCTTGAACAACCTTCATATAAACAACTTCGCCTGTAGCAGCTTCTTTAATTTGAACAAGAACATTTGCACCGGCTGTATGGGTTATTTGCCAGGTAGCAACTCCAGCAACTGGCTCTATGGCAGGTGAGGTAAAGGCAACTACATGAGCTGCATTATCACCAGCGGCTTTAGCTTCAGCAATATCAGCCTCTAAATCAGCTTTATCAGAAGCATAATCTGTCTTATTTACATAAGCAGCTGCAATTTCAGCGGCCGTAATATAAGATGATAAATCAACAACACCAGAAACTACATCCCAGTGAGCAGCAACTTGATCATGAGCAGCAACCCAAATTACATTGTCACCAGCTTTAACATCATGTGTCGGATCAGCAGCAACAACGTTGTACATATCACCTTCTTCTTGACCAGAAGACGGCAAGTCAGCATATGTAGCAACAGAACCACGATAGTGTAAGCCAGAAGCAACCATACCATCGATTTCGGTTTTGTTATATGTTTCTGTCTTAGTATAAACATCAGCAGCATTTGCTTTCAAGTCTAAAGCAGCTTGAGTCAATGTAGAAATAGGTTTATCTAAGTCAGCTGTATTATCAACATTACCTAATCCAACGTCTGATTTATCTAAAGTAACTGCACCTGTTTTACCAGCTACAGAAGCGATAGGAGAACTGATTGTACCATCGTTAGCAATAGTAATGTTTGAACCTTGTTTAACAACACCAAGTACAGAATCTGTAGCAATAGGCAAATCAGACCAAGAAGCATCTGTACCGTCTGTTGTTAACCATTCACCAGCATGACCAGATTGAGCAGGCAAAGAATCTTTTTCATCAATTTTACTATCGATTGTATCTTTGTCATAGGTATAGTCAGCGATTTCTGCACCAACGAAAGCAGTAGAAGCAGCTTTAGTTGAAGAATCATTCAAAGTAGCTGTTGGAACAACTGGAGAAGAACTGAATGTTTTAACACCACTTACTGTTTCATCGCCTGTATTGTGAATAACGGCAGAATCATTAGCTTTTAAAGCAACAGCAGCATCATTAGAAGTTTCATATGCTTCTAACGCAGAATTTACTGTAGCAGCTGCAGCATCAGCATAAGCTGTAGAAGCAGCTTTAGTTGAATTATCACCAGCTGTTTGAGTAGCAACTGTTACTGTAGCAGCAGTAGCAGTAATTGCACCAGTAAACGTTTTCGTACCAGAGATACTTTCATTTCCTGTTGTATGAACAATACCATTTTCTGCTGTAGCGATTGTAGCGTTAACCCAAGCTGTTGTAGGAACAGTTGTGTCATTTGAACTAGCAGCAATTGTTTCACCTGATTTTAAACCAGCAGAAAATGTTTTAACACCACTTACTGTTTCTGCATTTGCTAAATGAACAACAGCATTATCATCAGCTTTAAGAGCTACAGCGGCATCATTAGAAGTTTTATATGCATCCAAATCATCTTGTACTGCTTGAATTTCTGCTTCAACATCAGAAGCATCATCAAAAGTTTTCCATGCACCATTTAAGTATACATAGAATTTATGATCTGTTGTATTCACATAAAATTGTCCTTCTACAGGCGAAGATGGGGCTGTAGAAAGCGGATGTGCCACAGCATTTTGAAGCTCATTTTGTAAAAGATTCAAATCTGTTAAATATTTTAAAGCCATCTTATAATTTCCTTATATATCTAGATATAATTAAGTTTATAAAAAATTAGTTACAATATGCTTTTCCTTTAAAAGCTCCTTTAAAAGTTACCATAACACGATTGGCGTCTATATACTCCAAATCGCCGATAACTTGATTTTCAGCACTATCAACAACCGTAACTGCCGGATATTTATTCATATTATGTGCAATTATCCAAACAGCGGAAGAAATCCCTTGATTGTGTATGTATGTGCTAGAACTTCCACCAGGATTAAAATTAACCCAATTTAAGTTACTAGTTCCGTCCTTCAAAACGTATATTTGACCCTCACTTTGTACGTAGACTGCCATGCCGATTTTGCGGCGTTCTTGCGGTATAGAATCGCGTTCGGTAATGTCAACGACAGAACGCCAGCCGCCTTTGCCATATGTGTCTTCATGTGTGGCATACGTATCTTCGCTGTCAAATGGAACTATAGCAGCAGCAATCTGGGTGCCTAACAAACTACTCATTATAAAAATACTCCACGTTTATGCTTGATGCATGTTGTAAATTGTTACATCTAAAAATAGAATATGATGACGTATAGCCACTAGCGTTTGTAAATTCTCTGTCTTCTCGTATCATGCCTGTAAAGCTAAAGCCATTAATTCTAAATGTGACTTTATCGGCTTTGCTAGTCGGTATGCAGATAAAGAAGTATTTGCCACCACTGCAGTTGAAGTCACACGTACCACCTTCTTCAGTTGTCTCAAAGTATTGATCAAAGTCAAGAATTTGTGTATTGTCAACGGTGGTATTCGCAGATGTCCCATTATAAAGTTTTTGAGCAAAGATAACAGTTTGTTCAGTCGTGTAATCGTATTTACCGTCATTCATGATAATGGTATATGTGGTAGTCTCTGTTATGTTCGCATTTTTGATGGTATAGGTAGTCGCGGTTGGGTCTACATGAATATCACCAGGTTGAATAGTGATTGATACGAGAGGTTTATTAATTTCCCAAGAAAGAGTAACGTCTTTAACAACGCTTCCTTTTTCTACAATTTCATCTTCTCCTGGTTCAATATCAGGTTTAAAACTCATTAATAAGTCTAATGCTTCTTGTACAGTTTTTATTGAACCATAATCATATTGTATTTTGTCAGCATCTAAGTCACCAGGATCAATACTTCCACCTTTAGTATTACCAATTAATTCATATCTTCCATCAACCCACAAATATTCATAATACCAATTATCTTCTTCTGTGTCTGATTCATCACCCGGTGTAAGATAGAGTACGTGAGGTTTTCCTGGTTGTGGTAATTCTTCTACAATTAAAATATCAAAAGTAGGTATTTGCTCTATTATTTCATCTACTTCATCTTTAGTATAAACATCTTCTTTTTTAGCATACGTATCATCAATGGTATTAATAATTTCCATGATTTCAGCTGTAAATACTGGAAATTCTTTAGCGCCTTCTGTAGCACCCTTACCATCGCGGATTTCTGTATAAGTATGTATACCATCACCAAATACATACCATAAGTTTGTTCCATCACGTTCGCCATCTGGATAGTATGCATATGCTTGTGTATCAACCGGTATTACTTGGTTGTAATAAGAACCCTCTGCTTCATATTCAGCAATAGGTCTTATAAATCTATGTATAACTCTATTTTGCCCGATTGTCGCCATATTTAAATCACTCAAAAAAGATATATTAGTTCTTATTTGATTAGAACCGTCCTTTTATTTTCAATTAGATAATATAAAAATTCCAAAAAATTAGTTATTTAACTGCTTTGATGACTTCATAAATCTCAGTTTGAGGATCAGAAGTGCCATCGCCAAATTGTTTCCAGTTATTTACATCTGAATAACCTTCATCAGTGATATCTTGACCAGTATATACATATAATACCCAATTAGTAGGAGTAGCAATAGCGAGAGTAACAAATTGACCTGGACTACGTTCTGCAGGTTTTGTCTTTTCTGTCAAAAATTGTACAGCTTCTGTTAAATTTACAAATACATGTGGTTTAGTAGGATCTTCTTCAAATTTTATTGAACCGTTAAAAAACCATATTGAACTATCGCCAGAAGGTGTATCTCCTCCATGACCTCCAAATAATCTCACCAATCTGAGTGAATTTGTATAAATACTTGTGTCTGTCATGCTGTTTAGAACTTCAAGGTTCTAATTCTGTATGAGAAGAATAGATTATATAGGATTACAGAAATGAGCTTTTGTTTACTTCCAAATAAAGTTTATAAAACAAATCCAACAAATATTGGTACGGTCATATTTCAAGCTGTAAACGGTAATGTAAATTTATATGGTACAAATGTTACAAAGTATAAAAAATTAGCTGATGGCAAAGTACGTTTAATTATTCCAGAATTTTCAGAACTTATACCTATTTGGGATGATTTAATTTTACAAAACACTGTTGTG
>Ga0310694_10004321_pt1 | contig 13756 bp, 12 predicted proteins | sample 174DNAGHGhighgp2_FD_203884 | JGI IMG/M metagenome (GOLD analysis project Ga0310694, IMG submission 203884) | Sheep rumen microbial communities from Palmerston North, Manawatu-Wanganui, New Zealand - 1742 DNA GHGhigh gp2 (v2) (version 2) | ecosystem: Host-associated > Mammals > Digestive system... | reverse complement strand
GTCGACGTCCTGGTAATTCTCCTTTTCGTCCATCCCCCGGGCTTTTTCGAAGCACTCGATCGCCTTGTCGATATCGCCCCTGTCCATGTATTCGTCCCCGACGGCCCAGTAGGCGACGGATGTGGCTTCCCTTCCCATGCGGGCAAGGATCTTTTGCCCGGCGTCCGTTCTCTTGAGGAAGAAGTATCCTCCCGCAAAGATCATCATGCCGGCCAGCACGGCAATAATCGTAAAGCGCACCCAGTTCACGAGCCGGCGCGGGGATCCGCTGCCCTCGTGCGCGGCCAGGTAGCGCAGCGCGGTAATCTCGTCCGCGTCGTCATCATATACGTTCCTGCGGCGGCGTTCGATGGCGGGAATGTTTCCGGCGGTGTCTTCCCCGCCGTTTTCCTTTTCCTCTTCCGCCGTGCCGCGGGTGTCGCGGATCACCGGCATCCTGGCTGTATCCTTCCGCACCGTTATCCTGGCGCGTGCCGCGGGTTTTTCCGCTTCTGTTTTTCCCGCACGGCTTTTTGCCGCTTCCTTCGCGCGTTTTCCCTGGCGGATCGCCTGGGCGCCTCCGTGCCGGAGATCATACGCCTGCTTCAGGATCTGCCCGCATTCCGGGCATACGTTTTCGTCGCTTTCAGAATAGTATCCGCATTTCGGGCACAGCATGCAGGCCACCCCCTTCCGCCCGTCCATTTGTTTTTACGTCCTGTCCAGGTCGCGCAGCGCTTCGTATTCCGGATCGTCGTCATATTCCCTTTCCGGGCACGAGCCGCCGAGTTCCTCGATGGCATTCCGGATCTCGATATAGGTCAGGTACGGGAGCTTCGGCTCCTTTGCCGCTTCCAGCAGTTCCGGCAGCGCCCTGTCATCCCCGAGTTTTGCAAGATAGCCTGCGAACATGGCCCGCTTTTCCGGATTGCTGCGGAAGCACTCCATCGCGATCCTGAAAATCTGCTCGTTGCCGGGGTAATGGCTCAGCACCTCAAGCAGTGCTTCCCTGCCTGCCTCGTTCGCTTTCCCGATCACCTGCAGGATCGGCTGGACAACCGCTTCGCCCATCGCACAGAGGCTTTCGACCGCGTTGTCCTTCAGATCGTCTTTCTGTTCCCTGTCCAGCTGCCAGTTGATATACAGCATTTTCGGCTGCAGGCTTTCCATTTCACGCAGCAGCTCAACCGCAGTCATCCGCGCCTCGTCTTCGGCCTCTTCGTCCTTCAGCAGCTCAACCAGGCGCTTCTCGCAGGGTTTCCCGACCGTCGTAATCTGCTCCAGCAGCGGATCGGGCAGCGGAACGCCTTCCCGGCAGTATTGGTGCATCCAGTCGACCAGCACCTTCGGATCCTCGAACTGCGTGAAATAAGAACCCGGCGTAACGCTCCCGAGCCATCCGGCCCGGGTATTCAGGAACGCCATGTAAATCCGCGGCATGTCCGCTTCCATCTCATCGAAATTGCTGTAATCATTCTTGTGCTGTTTCATCCATTCCGAAGTAAACTCCGCGAAATGTTCGTCAAAGTTATGCACCGGCATATTCATCGGAAACCACCCCTGTCCGGCCGTATCCGGCCCTTTTTTCATCCAGCCGCAGTACTGTCGGCGCCGCACGGCGCCCGCTTCAGGGCAGCAGGGCCTGCAGCTGCTGTGTCGTAAAGAAGTACTTGCTGCGGCAGAAATGGCATACGAGCTCTGCCCCCCGGTCCTCGTCAATCAGGTCCTGCAGGTCTTTCCTGCCCAGCGAAATCAAAGCCTTTTCCATTCGTTCCCGGCTGCAGGTGCAGCGGTATCCCAGCGGTGTCCGCTCAAGGATCTTCGGATCCATTCCCCTGAACCAGTCCTCACACAGCTGTTCAATCGGGGCGAACGTCATTTCCCTGCTGATGTCCGCGAACATGGGGCTGCGAAGCTCAAGCTGGTCAATCACTTCATCGGGGCATCCGGGCAGCGGCTGGATCAGCAGTCCGCCGGCCTTCAGCACGGCGTTCCCGCTGACGAGCACCCCGAGCGCCACAAGGCTCGGCTGCTGTTCCGAAACCGCAAAGTAATTTGCGAAATCCATGGCGATCTCACCGCTGACAAGCTCGCACTGGCCGATATACTGCTTTTTCATCCCCAGGTCTTTGATCACGCTCATTCGGCCGGTATGGCCAACTGCGGTGCCGACATCAAGCTTTCCGTCCGCGCGGAGCGGCAGCTCCAGCCGGGGATGGTCGGCGCACGCCCGGACATATCCGTGGTCAGCCACTGCGACGAGCGAGCCGATCGGCCCGTCGCCCTTCACCGTCACGGTGACAGATTCATCCTCGCCTTTCATCATGATCCCGAGCATCAGCGTCCCGGTCATCAGGCGGCCAAGCGCCGCAGTGCATACCGGCGTCGTTTCATGGATATCGGCACACTTCTGCACGGTCCTCGTCGTTTCGCAAAGCATCACGCGCACCTGGCCGCCGCACAGGTCCGCCTGCAGCATCTCGTCTCTTTCAGCCATTTCTTCCACGCTTCCTTGTTCTCATTCCTCGCCGCGGATCGCGGCAATATGCCACCTCTGGTTTTTTTCGTTCGCGGCATTGATGCCGAAATCCCCGTATACGCTGACTGCGCGGAATCCTGCGTGCCACAGCTGTTCCTTCAGTTCCTGCTGTTCCCAGGCGCGCTGGTGCTGCCGCTCGTCAATCCGGCGGTACCGTCCGTCCGCATCCCTTACAAAGAAAACCAGGTCCAGCTCCACCGTCTTCCTTTTCTCGTGCCAGGTGTTCTGCCAGAGGTAGGTGATATTTTCCCGGTCCTCGCCGAGCAGCCCGCTGCATAGCACATTGCGCAGCTTGTACGGGGTGGATATGTCAAAGATCAGCGCGCCGCCTGGGCGGATTGCCCGGGAAGCGGCGCGGAAAAAGCTCAGCAGGTCTTCTTCTGTCAGCAGATAGTTGACTCCGTCACAGGTGGCAAGTACGGCATCCATCGGCCGGTGGAGGTTCAGCGCCCTCATATCCTGCCGGACAAACGGGATTGCAATCCCCTGTTTCCGGCTTTTCTGCGCAGCCTGCCAGAGCATTTCCTGGCTCACGTCCACCCCGGTCATCTGGAAACCGCGGCGGTAGAGCGGCAGCGTCAGGGATCCCGTCCCGCATGCGCATTCGCAGATCTTCCCGCCGCGGATGTTGTAGATGGCGAGCAGGCGGGCGTAATGGTCCGCCCAGCTCTCGTAATCCACGTCATTCATCAATTCGTCATACAGTTCGGCAAAAGCCTGGTACATGGTCTATCTTCCTTATTCCTCGGTCTTCTCCGCTGTCTCTTCCTCCGTGCCGCCTTCTTCGTCCTCTGCGTCTTCATCTTCGTCGTCGTCTTTTTCACGGAGGCCCTGGTTCACCTTTGCTCCTTCGATCTGGGGATTGATAAAGCGGTCGAACACGGCGTTTGTGTAGCTGGCTGTTACAAAGCGGCTCAGGCCGAAACCGATAATGATATAATATGCGCCGATCAGCACCAGCGCCATCACCGGATCCAGGCCGAAAAACCATACAGCGCCTGCGGCAATCAGGGCCGGCACGCAGTGCAGGAGGCGGATACCGACGCTGAAAGGAAGGCGGGCAATGCCCAGGAGCATGCCGTTCCGGAGCACGCCCATCGCTTTCAGGTCATAAGTGATGGTCAGCGGGTGCATGTAGGTGACTGCCAGGGACCAGATGATCCCGACGAGCAGCACCAGCATCCGCGGTATGAGCATGATTGCGTTGTTTTCCGCCATTTGCCCGTAGGTCGTCCAGCCCACATACACCAGTACGGGAAGCGCGCCGGTGATCGTGCTCAGCAGCAGCGGGATTTTCCAGTTGGCTTTCACGGCATCCCTGAAGTCCGTCCAGATAAACGCGTGCTCATCCCTTGCCCAGTTTCGGGTCACATAGCTGATACCGGCAGTGCACGGCCCCGTAATGGCGATGCACGGGAAAAGGATCAGCAGCATGGTGAACAGGTTCTGGTTCAGGTATCCCCGGACATCAAATTCCGCTTCGCGCAGCTTGTTGTAATCCTCTTCTGTCACGTTGACTTCCTGCTTCGCGTCCTGGGCCATCTGCACGTAGCTTGCGTAGTCGTTTTCCTTTACGATGGCCGCCAGGGACAGATTGGAATACATACTGCCGGAATAGATCAGGATGACGACCATCGCAGGGATCCAGACCAGTGCGTACATCATGCTCAGCCTGCACAGGCCGCTCAGCCTTGTCCGCAGGGTATCGCGGAACAGCTGCATCCGTGTTTCGGGCAGGTCGTCCTTCCGGAAATCGCCTTTGCCGCTTTTTCCGTAGTAGTAATTGTTCATCATCCGGCCGAACATATCAAATCCTCCGCTTTGCTGGAATTATTTCCCGGCTTATGCCATCAGTGCCTTGCTGGCTTCGCACAGTTTTTCGTTCAGTGCTTCTGCCGCGGCCCGGTCCTTATCGTTGGCGTTCACATACAGCTTGATCTTCGGCTCCGTGCCGGAAGGCCTTACGCAGACCCAGCAGCCCTTTTCGAGCTCGAAATAGAGCACGTCGGAAACGGGCAGCCCGGTAGGTTCTTCCTTGCCGCCTTCCGTGCGGATCCCCTTCTTGTAGTCGCGGATCGCAGTCACCTTCAGTCCGGCGATCTCCTTCGGCGGGTTCTCCCGCAGCCCGGCCATGATTTCTTTCATCCGGGTCAGTCCGTCCTTGCCGGGCAGCGTCGTGGATACGACCTTCTCAACATAGTATCCGTATTCGCGGAAAATCTGCTGCACCCGGTCATAGAGGGTAATCCCTTCCGCCATGCAGGCACAGGCGACTTCGCTGATCAGCAGGCTGGCGTTGACGCCGTCCTTGTCGCGCACGAAGGTGCTGGACAGGAAACCGTAGCTTTCCTCAAAACCGAAGAGGAAGGTATGGTCGCCCTTGTCCATGAACTGCTGGATCTTTTCACCGATGAACTTGAAGCCCGTCAGCGTTTCAAACATGGTGACGCCGAAGCTTTCGCAGATCCGGTTGGCCAGGCTCGTGGAGACGATGCTCTTGACCGCTGCGCCGTCCTTCGGGAGCTTTCCGGCTTTCTTCAGGCTGGAAAGGATGTAGTGCAGCAGCACGCAGCCGATCTGGTTGCCGCTCAGCAGGTGCCATTCGCCTTTCCCGTCCTTCACCGCGACGCCGAGGCGGTCGCAGTCCGGGTCGGTCGCAAAAATGACGCTGGCGCCGACTTTCGCCGCCAGTTTGAAGGCCAGGTCATAAGCGCCCGGATCCTCCGGATTCGGTACCTTGATGGTGCTGAAGTTCGGGTCCGGCATTTCCTGTTCCTTGACCACGGCGACGTTCGTCAGCCCGACCTCCCGCAGGACCCTGCGCACCGGTACGTTGCCGCTGCCGTGCAGGGGCGTGTACACGATATTCAGCTTCGCGCCTTCGCTCTCCAGCAGGCCGGGGTTGATGCTCAGCGTCTTGATCTGCGCGACATAATCGTCGTCGACTTCCTTGTTGCCGATGTACTTCAGCAGTCCTTTGTCCAGGGCTTCCTGCTCGTCCATCAGTTCACAGTCGGTGTACTCCGTCGCGCGGATAATCCGGGTGATGCCTTCCGCCGCTTCAGGTCCGACCTGTGCGCCGTCTTCGCCGTATACTTTGTAGCCGTTATACTGGGGCGGGTTGTGGCTGGCGGTGATCACAACGCCGGCGGCTGCGTTCAGGTGGCGCACCGCATAGCTGAGCACCGGCACGGGGCGCAGTGCGTCAAACAGGAATGCCGGCACGCCTTCCCGGCAGAGCACCAGCGCCGTATCCTTCGCAAACTCCGCGCTGAAGCGGCGGCTGTCGTACGCAATGACGACACCGCGCTTTGCGTTTTCCGGATTCTCCAGCAGGTATCCGGCCAGGCCCTTTGTTGCCCGGCGGACGTTGTATTTGTTCATCCTGTTCATGCCGGCACCCAGCACGCCGCGCATGCCGGCGGTGCCGAAGCTCAGTTCTGTATAAAAGCGGTCCTCCACTTCCTTGTCGTCATCGCGGATTGATTCCAGTTCCCGGATGGTTTCCTCGTCCCCCGCAAAATCCTTCAGCCATTTTTCATAGTTTTCACGGATTGTCATCGTTTCAGCCGCCTTTCCTTGTTTGATCGGAATCCATTAAACTAATTATACTTTTGATACGCCTTTTTGACAAGTTATTTCCCTCTTCAGGCCGCCGTCGCCGGAAATCACCTTTTCTTCCTGGAAAGCGGCTTTCCGCGCCTGCCGCCCGGAATCAGCCGGTCTGCGAGGTACCGGAGCCTGCCCCGCTTTGTCATCTCGCCGCGCAGCAGCAGCGCTGTGTCGCGCATGAGGCCTGTATCCGCTTCCTCCGGCTCCCTTCCGGCGTAACGCACCGTGGACAGGCATTCGGCTGCCGGTGACAGGCTCTCGCTGAATCGGCCGCTGCTGTCCACGCGCCCGGCAAAGCTCATCGGGGTTTCCCCGGGCCTGCGTTCCGTCTGTTCCGCCCTCAGGACCTTCGTGATCTCGGCTTCCCAGATCCCGAAACGTTCCGCTTCTGTTTTCGCGCGCTTTTCCCGGTACGCCGGCGACGTCGTCACCGTCCTGGCTGCCGTTCCGGCGCATACGGCCAGCAAAATCAGGATCCACCACGGGAATCCGGCTTTTCCGCGGGGCGCAGCAGCCCCTTCCTCTCCTGCGCCGGGTTCCGCCGTCTCCGGCGGTGCGGTGTCCGGTGCTTCGCCGGGATCTTCGTCCGGTTCCGGCGGTTCTGTCGCATCCTGCCCTCCGGAAACAGACTCCGGTCCGGGCGTCGGGGTCGGTTCAGGTGTCGGCGCCGCCGTCTGCTGCTGCGGTGCGGCATTTCCGCCCTGCTGCCCGCCGGAACGCCTGCCGGGCGTGGCATCAAAAGCCATCCAGCCGAAGCCTTCAAAATAGACTTCGGTCCAGGCGTGGGCCTGGAGGCCGGTGACAATCGCCTGGCCGCCTTCGTCCGGTTCGGCAAGGTACCCTTCAACGTAACGCGCCGGAAGCCCTGCCATCCGGCAAAGCACAGTCATTGCCGAAGCAAAATACGTGCAGTATCCTTTCTTTGTATCAAACAGGAAAGCGGTCACAAAATCGATATTCTCCGGATGCTCTCCGACGTCGAGGGTATACTTGTAGTTCCGCGTCAGGTGGTTCCGGAGTGCCATGGCTTTTTCAAAGGGCGTCGCGGCGCCGGAAGTCACCTTCATTGCCAGGTCGGCGACCTGCTGTTCGAGGTGCGAAGGCAGTTCCAGGTAAGTGTTCCGGATCGTTTCCCATCGCGGATCGCCGAGGGTTGCACAGATATCGGCCAGAGTCCCGATTCCCGGATCGTCCGGGGAATACAGCGGTGCAGAGACCTCGTAGGTATCCCCTGCCTGCAGGTTCCGGGTGATAAAAATTTCAGAGGAATTTGAGAAATACGGCACCATTTCGCCGCCCGGCGACAGTTCCCTGACCCGCTGGGGCACGAAAACCGTGGAAGCGCTGTCGGACAGCATCCGTACCGAAATCCGCACCGGATCGCTCATGGAGTTCTGGACGGAGGCCGGCGGAAGCGTTTCGTCAAAAAGTTCAGCCCGGACGGCAGCCATCCGGGGGGACTGCCACAGGTAACGCCGCCCGCCCGTGGTGTTCCGCCATCCGTGCCCGTCATAGCTGTTGTATACTGCACCGCGCAGGTATGCCTTTTTTGCTGTTGAAACGATCATCACCGGACTGTCTGATGGGTTCGGCCTCCCGCCGAGCTGCTCGGGCCCCTGCGGGGACAGGCCGACGGAATACAGGGAAAACACGTCCCGCGCTTCCGTAAAGAACAGGCGGTCCATAATGGCCTGGCGGATTTCATCTGCCTTCTCCCGGACCGGGTTTTCAGCCGGGGGGATGCCGGACAGGAGGAATGCGGCGGCGGCCAGCGCAGCCGTCCACGGCAGGATCCGAACCGGCGGCGTATCGTCAAAACGGTAGGTCATCACCAGTGCCAGCAGCGCTGCCAGCGCCGGAAGCAGCCATGGCAGCATCTCCATGGCATCCGTCAGCCATACAGCCATCATTACGCCGGTTCCCAGGATCAGCGCGGGAATGCATCCGGCTCCGCGCAGCGTTGCAAAACAGCACAGCAGGGTCAGCAGCGCGGCTGTCAGGACGGAAATGCCCTCCGCTGCCAGCGGAACCGCTGTCCGGATTCCGCGCAGCCGCAAACCCACGGCCAGCACCGCATCGGAGACAGTCCGCGCGCCGTTTCCTGCAAAAATCCAGCCGGCGCCGCATACCGCAAGGGCCAGTGCCGCTGCAGCAGCGGCAGCCCTGTGCACGGATGCGAGCTCAAAAAGCAGCACGACGGCGGCAATCACCGCTGCCAGCCGGGGAGAAACCAGCGACGCGTCCATCGCGCCGCACAGCGGAACAGCCAGCCCGGCAGCAAGCAGCAGCGCCATCAGCGCGTGGCTGCATCGTTCCTTCAGTTTTTCCGCCATGTTTCCCCCTCCTTTCCGCGCGTTTTGTCCGGCCGGTCCTGCCGGTCAGGCGCCTGCGTCCGGTGTGACGTAGGCAACATCGATGCCCGCATGCCGCAGCTTCGCGATCAGCGGCATCGCCGCCGGGTCATCCGGCACGAAAGTGACCAGGTACAGCCTCATGTTCGGTCCCGTCCGGTGCATGCGGACCATCATGTCCGCCATCGCGCCGTTCAGCCTTGCGGAAATGACTGCGATGCAGCCAACCTTCCCCAGCCTTCGGCTTTCCATCATCAGCACCTGTTCAAAGCGGTCCGCTGCGGAAAAATCAACCCGCGCGAGCATATCGAAAACAACCGGCAGGCCCATGCTGTCGTCCGCATCCGCGGGATGGCTGCCCGTCAGCGGCATCCGCACGGTATGTTCTGTCCTGAGCTGGTCAGAGAAGAGGGATGCCGCCGTTTCGAGCAGCGCATCGCGCAGGTCGGCTTCCGCTTCCGCATGCCCGAGCGCCGGCGGCCTGGAGCAGTCCATCAGGATCAGCGCTTCCTGCAGCACCGGTTCGTCAAACCTGCGCACCATCAGTTCTCCCTTCCTCAGGGAAAGCTTCCAGTGTATTTTTTTCATGGCGTCGCCGGGCTGATAGGTCCGGACGTCCGACGGGGCGCTCAGGTCTTCGGTCGCACGGGCCATAATCTCGCTCCCGGGATCCCCCGGCGCCATCGCAAGCGGTTCTGTTTCAAAAGTCAGCGGCAGCACCGTCATGGTGTATTCTGTGTCCGTCGGAATAATCTTCCGCCGGAAAATGCCCAGCAGGTCTTCCACCGTGCAGCTCCGGATACCGGAGGAAAAGATGCCGACATGGGACGCATGCAGTTTCATTCGGAGGGTCTGCGTCCTGCCCGGCATATTCTTCAGGCGGATCTCCCGTTCCTGTGCGCCGTTGAGCATGTCCAGTTCAAGCAGCACCGGCGCAACAGGGATCCATCCCCTGTGCTGCACCCGCAGCGTCAGCTGGATTTCGTCCCCCCTGTGTACGGATTCTGCGTCCGTTTCTGCGGAAACACGCATCGTGGAGGAGGCCCATACGACGCCGGCAAAGCACAGCAGCACCGTCAGCGCCGTCAGCGCCGCCAGCAGGAACAGCATAGGATTCCCCGTCGCCGTTGCCGCCGCTGCCAGCACGGTAAACAGCGTAACTGGAATCGTCAGGTGTGCCTTCATAGCTTTACAGGTACAACCGTGGTCTTGAGGATGTTCAGCAGCACTTTTTCAGCCGGGATACCCTTCATCTTCGTCTCCGGCGCGAGCACCATCCTGTGCGCCAGGACCGGCAGGAACATATGCTGGATATCCTCCGGCAGGACAAAGTCCCGGTCGTCCAGCAGCGCGCACGCCTGTCCGCCGCGGATCAGGGCGATCGCCGCGCGTGTGGAAGCGCCGAGCGTGAAGGCCGGCTCGTTCCGGGTGGCTGCTGCCAGGGTCGCAACGTAGGAACGTACTTCCGGCGAACAGTATATGTGCGTTACCTGTTCCTGCATCGCAAGGATGTCCTGCGCGGAGCAGACCGGTTCAATCGTTTCCATCGGGGTTACGGTGCCGGAATAGCGCTCCAGCACGTCCATTTCCTGTTCGATGGTCGGATATCCGATGGAAATCCGCAGGAAAAAGCGGTCTACCTGTGCCTCCGGCAGCGGATAGGTGCCGACGAATTCGCCTGGGTTCTGTGTCGCCAGGACGATGAACGGCTGGGGCAGCGGATGGGTAATGCCGTCCACGGTCACCTGGTGTTCCTCCATCACTTCCAGCAGCGCTGACTGCGTCTTCGGGCTGGTCCGGTTGATTTCGTCCGCCAGTACAACCTGGCTCATGACGGATCCTTCTTTGTATTCCATTTCGCCCGTCTTGAAGTTCACAAGCGTGAACCCCGTCACGTCGGAAGGCATCAGGTCGGGCGTGAACTGGATGCGGCGGAATGTGCAGTCCAGGGATTTGGCCATCGCGCTGGCCAGCGTCGTCTTTCCGACGCCCGGCACATCCTCAATCAGCACGTGGCCGCGGCACAGCAGTGCGATCAGCGCATATTCGACGGCTTCTTCCTTGCCCACCACGGCTTTGCCGATGTTGTACTGGAGCGCCTCGATCATTCTGCCCGGATGAAGCATTGCGTAAATCCTCCTTGGATGGACGTCATTAATTATTTTATTATATCCGGAATTGCCCGATACCGCAAGCTGTGGTATGATAGCCGGGGAAATACCACGGAATACAGTGGAGGAACACCGGAATGTGCAAAGGCATCGGACTGGATTTGTGCAGCATCGGCCGGATGGAGAAGCTGCTGCAGGACGACCGTTTTCTCCGCCGCTATTTTACGCCAGGGGAAGCCGATTACGTGCGTTCCCGCGGGAACGGGGCAGCGGCGACCCTGGCCGGCCTGTTTGCCGCCCGGGAAGCGCTGGGCAAGGCCCTTGGCGGCGGCCTGGATTATGACCTGAAAGAAGCGGAGGTCTGCCATACGGAATCCGGGGCTCCGTATTTCCGTTTTTCCGGCAGCATGGCAGAACGTACCGGCGGCTGCCGCGTATCCCTCTCGATCTCCCATGACGGGGGCATTGCTGCTGCCGTCTGCCTTATAGAGTCACCCGAAGGAGGAAATAAAGCATGAAAACACTGGTTTACGGGCACCGCGGCGCGTCCGGCGCCGCCCCGGAGAATACACTGGAAGCCTTCGGCCTTGCCGCCCGCATGGGGGCCGACGGCGTGGAGCTGGATGTACATATCTGCCGCAGCGGTGAACTCGTTGTCGCCCACGATGAAACAGTCGACCGGGTTTCGGACGGAACCGGGTATATCCGGGACCTGACCCTTTCCGAGCTGAAACGCCTGCGCTTCAACCGCACCCATCCGGAATACGAAAACGCCCGTATCCCGCTGCTGTCCGAAGTGTTCGGGCTGCTGCGGCCTACAGGGCTCGGCATCAATATTGAGCTGAAAAACAGTATTGTGGATTATCCGGACCTTGAAAAGAAGGTGCTTGACGCGGCGGACAGGGATTTCAGCCTCAGCCGGGTCATTTTTTCCTCCTTCAACCACCACAGCATGCTCCGGATGAAGCAGCTGGCGCCTTCCGTGCCCTGCGGCCTCCTGTATGAAGCCGTCCTGGTCCGCCCGTGGGAATACGCGCGGAGCCTCGGCGTGGACGCCATCCATCCGCATTATTCCGAAGTCCTGCTTCCCGGCGGCGAATGTGCCGCTGCCCATGCGGCAGGGCTCCGCGTGAACACCTGGACGGTGAACACGCCGGAGGATATTTCTGCTGTCCTGCGGGAGGGTGCGGACATCCTGATCACCAATTACCCGGATCAGGCCCTGAAAATCGCCGCCCGGGGCTGACAGTCCAGGTCACCCTTCGTCACACGGAGCACTTCGATATCCCGCCGGATGTCCTTTTCCGGGATTCCCGCGAGGAAATCCTCCGGGCCGCTGATCGGCCAGTCCGCGTTATATGCTGTCTTGTAATGCATCGGAAGCACGGTCCGTGCCTCCAGCATCGATGCTGTTTTTCCCGCTGTCCTTCCGTCAATTGTATAGAACCCGCCGACCGGAATCATCAGGATATCCGGTTTTTTCAGTATGGAAACCTGCGTTTCATCCGGCAGGCATCCCAGGTCTCCCAGGTGGACGATGCGCAGCCCTTCTGCCTCCAGCAGGAAAAGCAGCGTTTCACCCCGTTTGGTGCCCTGTGCGTCGTCATGGTATCCCCTCACAGCGGTGACGGTGATCCCCGGGGCCAGGGTATACCTGCCTGCCCGGTCCACGACTGTCTGCAGTCCTTCCAGGGTGTCTGCCGCGTTGTGGTCATGGTGTCCGTGCGATATCAGCGCTGCGTCCGCGCGCATCCTGTGCACGGGATATCCGCATCCTTCGCCGTAGGGATCCGTAACAATGCGCATCCCGCTTTCCGTTTCGATCAGGAATTCCGCATGCCCGATGTGCCGGATAATCATGTTTCGCCGCCTCCTGTAAAGTATTGTTCCGGAAGATCCGGCAGCTGCTCTCCCAGCCGCAGCGCTGCCGCAAATTCCCTGTGCAGTGCGGTGCATGCTTTTTCAAAAGCAGCCGGGCCTTCCTCCCCGGCCTTGGCCAGCAGCCGCTTTTCCCGCGTGCCGTCCCGCCGGTTTCCGGGATGCCGGCGCAGGATACCCGCGCAGGCCTGCGCCTCGGTTCCGTAGGGTCCGCGGAAACCCGCGCCGCCCGGTTCCGCACGTCCTGTGTCCATCTGGATCCAGCCGTTCCCTGCCTCCGTACGCCATCCGGCTTCTTCCGCCCTCCGGCAGAAATCGCGGACAGCGCTTTCCTCCGCAGCCTGCGGCAGGTCCGTCGCATAAAGGAAATCGTCCCGCAGGCTGCGCCGCAGCGCAGGCGGCCTCCTGCACGGCGTTGCATCAATCAGGTCCCGGATTTCCCGGCGCAGCTTATTCAACTTCCCGTTCCTCCAGCGGCGCATCCTTCATTGCGTTCCGCACTGTCTCGGCCGCTTTCTGCATTTGTTTCTGCTGGTCCGAAGCCATGCCGTCCGGCACGTATCCGTTCGCAGGCAGGCAGCGGTAGTAGAACCGGCCGTCCATTTTGTATTTCCATGTGTACAGGGGCGTGTAGCAGGCTTCCCGGATTTCCGCCTGGCCGTTCTCCGCGCAGACAGTCACATGCAGCAGCATGCCGGCCATACGCCGGATATTGCTGCGGTCGCCGCTCAGGACTGTCCCGAGGCTCCACACGCACAGGACCTTCCGGCCTGTGCCCGAGGCGGTCAGCGTTTCCGCTCCGGATACAATCCTGCTGCCGTTTCCGATAATCAGGTCCGCGCCTGCATCCGCAATCTGCTGGGCCAGCGCCTTCATGTTCCTGTCCGGTGCCTTGCCGGTGCTGCCCCACTGGACCAGGACGATCACCGCGTCGCATCCCTGCCTTTTGGCATTCGCGATATCCGCCGCAATCTGTTCCGCGTCTGCCGCCGGAACCATATCCGCCTGGCCGTTCCTGGCCATGTTCTTCCGTACGGATTGCTGCATGCTGTTCGTGTATTGGAGAATCGCCGCCTTAACCCCGTTCGCTTCGGTGATCCGGACGGAATCACTGCCGTTCTCATAAACGCCCAGTGCCTGGATGCCGTATTCCGACAGCAGCTTTCGTGTGGAGAGCACGCCGGCTTCACCTTTGTCGAATGCCCTGGCGAAACCGCACGCGGCTGCGTCGATTCCTGCCGCTTTCAGCATGGATAATGCAGCGCCTGCGGCCACGGTATCGGAAG
>Ga0310694_10004320_pt1 | contig 13757 bp, 18 predicted proteins | sample 174DNAGHGhighgp2_FD_203884 | JGI IMG/M metagenome (GOLD analysis project Ga0310694, IMG submission 203884) | Sheep rumen microbial communities from Palmerston North, Manawatu-Wanganui, New Zealand - 1742 DNA GHGhigh gp2 (v2) (version 2) | ecosystem: Host-associated > Mammals > Digestive system... | reverse complement strand
TTTATAATCTATCTAAAAACCCTTATAATATAAGGCTTTTGCGTTCTTTCTCACTCTTCTAAGTTCACGGCGTTATTTTGTAGGAAGTTGTACGGCTTATTTGTAGCTAAACTTCTTCATAGCGTCGTTAATTGTGCTTTGCTCAATACCTATATAGCGTAGCGTTTTGCTTTGGTCGTTATGGTTAAAGATCCGCATAAGCAGCACTATATCTTTAGTCTGTAAATAGAAGTGGTAGCCAAACGTCTTACGCATGGTATGCGTGCCTAAGTTCTCTAAGCCAAAGTGTAAGCCTGCTTCGTGTATCACTCTGTAAGCATACTCACGGCTTACGGCTTTGTTCCTGGCTCTGGCACTAGGTACTAAATACTCGTAGTCTTTCTTATCCTGGCAATACGCAGCTATAGCCTTGCTAAGTTCTGCGTTTACAGGGAAAAGCTTTTCTTTGCCCGTCTTCTTTTCCCTTAGCTTTATGTCTGTTTTGTCTCTTACGTCTCTTACTTTAAGCTTTAGTATGTCGCTTACCCTAAGCCCGCTGTAAATGCCTATCATGTACATAATGTAATACTTTTCGTTTACCTCTTTTAGGTAGTCTGCTATGTCTGTTACCGTCGTTTTGTCTCTAATCGGCTCTACGTAGTTCATATATTTTTATATCCTCTCTGTAAGCCCTGTATTTGCCCCTGTAAGGCGTTTTAGCCTTTAGACGATATTTATATTACCTACTTGCTTTTCGCGGCTTCTAGGGGCTTTCTGTGGCTTCGTTTTTCTTTAACTTCTGTAAAAGTCTCTCTATATCTCTTTGCTGCCGCTTAAAGTCGGCTGCTTCTCTCGTTTCCTTAACGGCTTCTATATTTCCCTCGCTATCGAAATATACTTTGCTATGTTCGCCTGGTTGGTGTTCTAGCGTATGGCATGATATACAAAGGGCTTCTAAGTTATCAAAGCTTAATGCTATCTGCGGGTCGTTTACGTTCTGCCCGTTTAAGTATGTCTTATGGTGGCATATCTGGGCGGGCTGTCCGCAGCGTTCACAGATATAATTACGGCTGCTAAGGTATGCAGCACTCACTTTACGCCAGGCTGTAGAAGCATAAAAGCCGCTGTTGTCGTAGTCCTTGTTTTTATACTTCATAGGCTCTAGCTCTTACGCTAAGCACTTTAAGCAAGCTGTTAATAGTCCTGGTTAAGCTCTGGTCGTCTGCGTGGTCTGCATAATACCATTGTGTAAGCAAGAAGTTACTTACAGTATCTACTAGCGGCTCGTTGCCCTGGTCTGCTATTTTAAGCCCTGTAGTAGTCTCAATATAGCTAGGGATAGCTAAAATAAGGGCGTTTACAAGGTCGTCGTTAGTTCCCTGCTCAATATGCAGCACGTTACAAGCTTCTGTTAAAGTCATTTGTTCTTACCTCTCTTTCATAAATAAGCAAAGGGGCATAGGGGCGTTATAGCCGCCTACACCCCCTGCATAAGGTCTAAGCTGTAGCTTTAGGCAGTAGCCTTAAAAAGCTTAACAAAAGCTTCAGTAAGAATAGGCTTGCAATCGGCAATAGCCATAGCTCTATAGTCGATAAGCCCGCTCTTAAAGCTGCTTTCTCTGCTGCTCTCAATGGTAATACCCTGCGGCATATTGTAGCCCAGGTACTTAGAGTAGTTGCCCAGGTAAGCGACGTTATCGGCAATATTGTCGTCAATAACAACGTCAAAGCCCAGGATCTTGCCTACGCCCTCGTTCTTCGGATCGGCAATAAAGATAGGTCTTTCGTTGCCGTCAAGCATACCGTAGAAGACGTTATACAGCGTAGCGTTGTTCATAGCCCACTTAGCACCCTGTGCGTAGCCCCTCTTAAGAAGTGCAACGGTAGAAACTACGTCGGCGTAGCTAATAGTACCCGTCTTAGCAACTTTAACGGCGTTCTGGGTTGCCCCTGCGGTATCTACCCAGGTAATGCCCGCTTCAAGTCCTGTACCCTGTCCGCTGCCCGTGCCGTTAATAAGAGCTGCGTTAATAGTGCCCATAACGCAGTTAGTAAGCTCTTCGACAAGGTAAGCTTCAAAAGCGTTAATGCTCATAGCCTTAACCTTAACAGAGATACTAAAGATCTTAATAAGCTCGTAGCCGTCAAAAGTCACGCTGCCCAGGGTCACAAGCTCACTATTAGCGGCTGCACCCTCAACGTGCCAGGCGGCATTAGAAGACGGCGTGCCTACAGGAATAGCAATCTTGCTAGGCATATGAAAAGCTCTAGCTTCTGCAATCAAGCCGCCCATAGTGCGGGCTTTCTTCACTACCTCGTTAAGGGTAGAAGTAGGAATAACGGCGGCTGCGTTAGTGCTGTTGTTAAAAGCGTCGTCTCGCTTCTCAACTACAGCGTTAAAGGCTGCCTGCTCGTTAGCAGTAAGCTTTCTGCCCATAAGGGTTTTATAAAAAGCACTTCTGTACTCTGGGGTAGCTTCAACGTCTTCGGTAAAGCTCTTCTTTTCCTCTGCCTGGTTGCTTCTGCCCGTAATAAGGTTAAGCCCCTGCTGCTTAGTCTCGCTTCTAAGCTCTACGTTTTCCTTAGCTTCCTTAATGCCCCTAAGCTCAATGTTAAAGGCTTCAATATCGGCGTTAGGATCTGTATCAATAGCAGCGTTAATAGCTGCGGCTCTCTCTTCCATTTCCTTAACGCTCTTAGTGCGGTAAAAGTTAAATGCTTCTGCAACTGTATTAAACTTCATTGTTAATTACCTCTTCTTTCTTAATTTCGTTGTTTTCCTGTACGGCTTCGGCGGCTTCTGGCTGCTTAACCTCTACAGGCTGCTTAGGCTGCGGCTTTTCGCTCTCTGGCACTACGGGCACAATATAGGTAACTTCTACATACTCGTAGTAGCCCTTTTCGTTGTGCCTGGTATTAGTGTTAAAGTGTGCAATCTTAAAGCCGTTGCGTTTAGCGTCTTCATAAATCGTTGCTACGTGTTTGTAGTCTGCGTTCATGGTTATTACCTCGCTTTCATAATCTGATTGTAAAGTATCTTAGCCCGCTGCCTGGCTTCCAGGCGTGTAAGTGCTGCCGCTCTTTCGCTACGTGCTTCAATACTCGTAGTAGGATAAGCGGGGTAAGGCACTACGCTACACTCGTATACCTTTGCTATCTGCCGAATAGTGCGGGTATTAGTGGCTGCGTCGTAGCTGTCGCCGCCCTCTGGCACGGTAAATGCAAAGCTCATGCCGCTAAGGTCGCCCCTTTTAACGGCTTCGTAAACCTCTTTAGCCCCTGCCGTCTCTGGTAGGTTAGCTTCAAAGGTTAAGCCCTGGTCGTCTACCGCTAAAGCCATTGTTTTAGGGGTTCTTGCAAGCGGTACTTTCCCTAAGTCGTGATTGTAAAGTAGTCTCACGTCGCTAAGGTCTGCCCCGTCTAAAGCCCCTCTTGCGATAATTTCCGTATAGCTGCCGCTTTCGTCTTTTATCAAAGTGGGCGTATCATAAAGAATAGGTCGCCCGCTTAAAATAAGGGTCTTGCTGCCGTCTGCCGTCGGCTCTGCTGCCCGTATTTCCGTTATTCTTACTTCTTTCATGCTTCTTTACCTCTCTTTCGCAGTCGCAAGTTTCGCCTATATCCAGGCTAGCCCCGCATAAAGGGCAAATTTTATAGTCGCTGCGTTGTCTAGTCTTCATTTTTAGCCCCTGCCTGGTACGCTGCCGCCTGGTCTGCGTCAATCATGTTTAACGCCTGTAAGCGTCTGTCGCCGTCTGTTACACTAGGTAAGTTAAGGATCTCTAAAGCCTGGTTAATGGTAAGCAAGCCCATAGGCATAAGCTGTGCAATAAGGCTTACTTTTGTCTTATTGCTCGTAAACTGTAGCCTGCCTGCTTCAAAAATTACGCTATTGCCGTAAGCCTGTTCACGCTCATTAAAAAGCTTTGCTGTAAACTCTTGCGACAAAGCCGTAGCAATAGGCTCTAGTACGCTTTCGTAAAAGGCACTATATTGGTCTTCGTCGTAGCTGCTGTTTACAATAGCTTCTGTTACGCCCAGGTAGTTATAGATCTTGTTTTTAACCTCTTTAGCCTGGTCTGCGTTCAAAATAACGGGCTTGCTTTCAATCGGCGTATAAGTCATTTTCTGATCGGTAGCTACTACGCCTGCCCCGTTGTCCATGCTCAAGTAGTCGTTTACAAAAGCTTCTTTTTCTGCTTTAAGCTTGTCTGCACTCAAAAGCTGCGTAAAGCTCAAAATGCCCCTAATAGAAGCCCCCGCCTTAATGCCGTTAATAATGCCCTCGTTCTGCGTCTGTGCAAGTTCAATACCTGGCATAATAGCGGCGTTGTCTGCCCCTAATAGGTCGTTATCGTTAAAGTATCTGCGTAAGTGGATAATATCGGCATAAGGCAAAAGTACCTCTTTGCCGCTTTTAAGAATGAAGCTACAGTAAATATTGCCCGCAGCGTCGCTAAGCATATTTACATTGTTAGCCGTTACGGGGTAAATGCCCTTAAGGTTGCCCCTGTCGTCTCTGTCCAGGTAAGCAAAGCTGTTATTGTATAAATACAAGTGGGTTACAAGCTTATAAAGAAAGTCGTAAGCACTCATATAGGCGTTAGGGCGTACCTGCAAAAGCCTGTTAATTTTGCTGTCGCCCTCTGCCTTGTTACTGTCTTTGTAAGTAATAACGTGGCTGCCCTTAAGCTTGCCTGCGTTCCTGGCTATAGCGTCTACTGCTTCCCTGTAAACGTCGTTAGCGTAAGCGTCGCCGCTGTAGCTGCTAAACATAGCTGTAGGCTCTGTTACAAGCTTAGTATTTGTTACCGCTACTTTACGGTTAAAAAGTCTGTCTATAAAACTCACTCTATAGCCCTCTCTTCCGTTATCGCTCTTGCGTTACTCTTAGCCTGGTTTCTGGCACAAAGCAGCAAGGCATAACCTTTTCTAGTTCTTCGTTTTCAATTAGCAACTGCTCTATATTGCTTATGCTTATAAAGCGGGTTGCTTGTTTACCCTCTATTTCTTCCTTAAAGCCCATAAAGCCCGCTAACTGCATACTGTCTGTATCTAGGGTTAAGTTTTCAAGGGTTTTCCCGCTAGTAAGCTGTAAGCGTTTCACTCTAGGCGGTTTAAACATTTTGTGTTTACCTCTCTTACAATGTATACTAGCTCTACATAATAATATCATATTACATTGTAAATGTCAATTACATTGTAAACATAAAATTAAAAGGTTTACAGATTATACATAAAAATAACGGGCTTACCTGTTTTACAAGGTATACCCGTTATACAATGTATATTTTGTTTAATATGTTTACTTAGTTGTCGGTAAAAGGTAAGTCGTCGTCGTAGTCGTCTACAGGCGTAAAGCCGTAGTCTTGTTCAAAGCAGTTAAATAAGGAATGATACACAAAGCCCACTTTGCCGCCCGTCTTGCCGTTTCTGTTTTTCAGTATAACGGCTTCTACGTTTCTGTTTTCGCTTGCCTTGCACTCTTTAACAAGCTTTATATTGTGCTTCTGATCGGTGGCTGTGCTTCCTGGCTTCATGCCCTGCGGCTGCAAGGCTAGTAGTACGTCGCTGCCGTATTCTATAGCCCCGCTTTCCTTAAAGGCACTCATATTTACTTCTGTGCTGTAATTATCTCTGTTAAAGCTACTTATGCCTATAACGACGGTTTTATAGTCTCTAGCCAGGCGTTTAAGCTCAAGTACGGCTTTGTCTGTGTTCTGCTTATCACTTGCCCGCAGCTCATACGGGGCTAGGATCTGCAAGTAGTCTATAAATACTAGCGGCGTATTACCTGTAAGCTTTTTATGCTCTGCTACAAGCTGCTTTACCTGTTCTACGCCTATGTCGCCTACGCCCTCGTATATATACAGGTTCTTAGCGTAAACTGCGTAAGCCTGCATAGCGTCTTCTATAAGGCTTTTTTCTTCCTGGCTATAGTTCTGGTATCTGCTAGCCGTTGTAATGCCCCTGGCGGTCTTAGCGTTCTGTTCCTTGCCCTCGCATAGCTTGTAAGTATATCTGCTTATACTTTTGCTTATAAGCTCACTAGCTGCCATTTCAAGGCTAAAATATAAAACGTCTTTGCCCTGGGCTGCTATCTGGTCTGCAATCTGTAAAAGCAGCGTCGTTTTACCCAGGCTGCTTATTGCCCCTAAAATATATAAGCCAGGATATAAGCCGCCGTCTAGCTCTTTGTCTAGATCCGTAAAGCCTGTAGGCGTATAAGAAGTGTTAGCCCCCTCTTTTATGCCGCCTATGAAGTCTGCCAGGCGGTTAAGTGCGGTATAGCTGTTATGCTGTGCTAGCTGCTCTTCTTTTTCTGCGTTTGCAGCTCTTTCTATCTCTTCTACGCTTGCGGCTATATCTTTCTGTAGCTGTGCCAGGTTGCTTTTATAGAAGTCGTTAGCGTCTTTTCTGCTCTGCTCTGGGTAAGCGTCTAAAGAGTAAGAAGCCGTTGTAAATGGTATATTATGCTCGTTAAGTTCTCTTGCGGCTGCTTCTGTAGCTTTCTGCCCTGCTTCGTCTGCGTCAAAGCTCAACACTAACATACAAGTAGGCGTTTTAGCTTCTACGGCTTCTATAAGCTTTCTATGCCCTGTACCGCCTAAAGCTATTGCACTACAAGCCCCGTTGCCTGCGGCAATAATGCTTATAGCGTCTATAGGGCTTTCACATACAAAGCAAGGCTTAGAAGCATATAAAGCAGCTTTGTTATATATCGGTTCTACGCCTGCGTCGTCGCTAGGCGGTTTTCTAAAGCTCTTGCCCTCTACGCTGCGGGTAAGGTAATAGCTGCCGTCTCTGTCGTATGGTATCACTATTACGCCCTTGCTTTCGTCGTAGCCCAGGCTAAAGCGTTCTACTATATCCTCATTAAAGCCCCTGCTATTAAAGTAGTCTGTTTTAGCTGCCGCAGCTTTACAGGCTTCAATATAGGCTTTGTATTTGCCCTTTTCTACGGGCTTTTTCTCTGGCTCTTTCTTTGCGGGCTTTTCTGGGCGTTGCTCATGGTAGCTATTAAGAGTAATGCCGCTTATGCTTGCGGCTCTCTCTACCTGGGCTGTAAAGTCTTCTATGCCCTCATACTCTTTTATAAGCGTGAATATGTCGCCGCCTTTGCCGCAGCTAAAGCACTTCCAGGCTTTACCGTCTTTAATGCTAAAAGCCCCGTTGCTCTCTCTGCCGCCGTGGTTGCCGCTGCCGCATAACGGGCACTTATACATATTATGCCCTGCTCTACGATCTGGCTGCGTAATGCTTAGCACGTAAGAAGTAAGCCCGCTCTTTAGTTCTTCTATCTGTCTGTCGTCTATCAAGGCTAAAGCCCCCTTTTTCTTTTTTCTCTTAAAAGCATAAAGTAGCTTGCGGCGGCTGTAAAGCAAGCCGCAAAGCCGTTACTTTAGTATTAGGGTACTAAAGTATTAGGCGTTCATGTAGTGCCCGTAAACCCTTATAGATACTACATTTTGAGTTATGCCCTTGTAGCACTTATCTGCAATTTTGTAGCACCTATCTGCAATTTTGGTAACACCTATCTGCAATTTTTGTAGCACCTATCTGCAATTTGCTAGCGTTTCATATTACATTGTAAACAGAGTAATACGGGTTTACTTTTTGCCTTTATGCGGGAATGTAAATACTGTGCTGTCTAAGGTTTTCATAGTAGGCATAAAGGCGGGGTCGTCTGGATCTGGTAGCTGTATGTCTTTATAAACCTCTTCAAGGCGGGTTTTAGTTCTTAGAAGTTCCCAGGTTTTCTTAAACGTGCGTGTTAGCAAAGTTCTAGGGTTTGCGGCTTCTTCTAATCGTTCTGCAAGCTGTACGTTACGCTCTATAAGGGTACTTGCCTTTATGCGTGGTATATTGTCGCCTGCCTGCTCAATAAGAGTAACAATAATAATTACGTTTTCTGCGGCTGCCTTGTTACGTTCCTTAGCTATGCTGCTGTCAACTAAATAAGAGTGACTAGGAAGTGTAAGCGGGTCGCCGCTCTTTTTAAGCTTCGGCTTGCCTGCTTTATCCGTGCGTAAGGATAAGTTGTATATAGTCCTTATAAGATAATTCATATAAGGGCTGCTAAAGGCTATAGTATTGTTTTTATCGTTATAGCCCTCAAAGTTAAGTACAGGGTAAAGGCTTTGCGTCGGCTTCCCGTTTCTCATTTCATGCAGCACGCCAACTATATTATGAAAGCTCTGTGCTTTTTCTATAACTATGTTAATTTCCCGCTTACTAAGGTTTCTGTGTAAGCCTAAATACTCTGCCAGGTCTGGCACGTACATAGTTATAACGTCGTTAAGCTTGCTGCGTTTCGTTTCTTCAAAAGCAGTAAGTATAATGCTGTAGAAAATACGCAGCGTCGGTAGGTCTATGTCTTGTATGCCCTCTTTAGTCCTCATGTTTTGCAGCTCAACTTCACTTATAAGCTTCATATCTGCAAAGTAGATCTTGCCGCTTTTGAATTTTAAGCCATCTGTAGTTTTTAGCGGCTGTAAGTAGGCACTACCGTTTTTATAAAGGCTCATGCCGAATTGATAAGGCTGCAAAGTTGGTATAGCTAAGCTAGTAGGTATTTTGCTGTATGCCCCTGCTTTTAAGGCGTTCTTCCTAGTTCTATAGCCTAAAGCTACGCCGTCTATATAGCTGTAGTCGCCTTTACGCCCGTAAATGCTTACCCAGGTTTCTTTTAAATGCTCTATAAGCTCATAGTAGCGGTAGCCGTCATGCTCTTTTAGATACTCTAAGTAAAGCTTATTAGTATCTACGTAACGCTCATAAAGGGCTTTAGGGTCGCCGTACATACTTTCATATACAGAAAAGGGCGGTAAGTTATTTAACAGGTCGTAAAGCTCTTCTGTGCTGCGTTTAAGCTCTTCGTCTTCTGGCATATCTTTAAGCAGCTCTTCGTTGCTTCTTATGCCTGCTTCTATTTCTGCCTGGCTTTTAGCTTTTAGGGCTTCTAGCTCTTTCTTCTCTTCTGCTGTAGGCTTCTCGCCCGCTAAAAACCTAGACAACTGTAAAAAGGTCTGCAACTGCTTTTTAAGATCTTCTGCTAGCCGTTCCGTGTCGCCCTGGTAGCTCTCTATAATCCGCTCGTCTCTATCGTCTATAATGCTCTGTATTTCTTCGTTCTGTTTGTCGGATATTTTAACGTACTCACTAGCCGCAGCAAGGTAAGCTTCTTTATCTTTCTCAATATCCAAAGAAGCAAGTACCGCTTCAAGGCGTTTACTTTCCTCTTCGTACTTTTCCCTTATTTCCTTTATACGCTGCTCTTCTGCGGGCGTGTACCCGTTCTTACTCTTTCTTCTGCTCATGCTCGTTACTATCCCCTCTTAAAAAGCTTTGTATATTTTCTTCGGCAATATAGTAGCGGTTTCCTACTCTCTGGGCTTTGATTTTGCCCCGCTTAATATAAAGGCGTACACTCTGGGCAGTAAAGTTAAGCAGCTCTGCGGCTTCCTGTACTGTATATGCTTTCTGTGTTCCTACTTCTAACATACTTATTTACCCCCGTTTCTGCTTAAAATGCCTGTGCCCTCTTTCTTAAGGCGTTTTTCTTCTGCTTCAATAGCCATAGCTACAAGCTTGTTTATAGCTGTCTTAATGTCTAAACGCTCTGTATAGGCGTAGTCTTTTACTTTTTCTACAAGCTCAACTTTCATAAGATAAGTAGCCCTTGTATAATCTGCGGTTAAGCCCTCTTGTACGCTACTACCTCTTACTAGATCGTCGTTACGGGGTCTGCCCCGCTGCTTCTTTTCTGCCTTTACCGCAGCTTCTTTTACGGGCTGCTCTGGCTGCCTAAAAAGCGGGTTGTTTTCGTTCATTTTGTAAGCCATTGTTAAGCCCTCTCTTTCTGGGCTGCTTCGTAGCCTGCCCTGTATGCTGCGGCTATAATTTCTACCTTTTCGGGGTTAGGGTTTTCCGCTTCAATCTTCTTAAGGATCTCTACCACTTCGCCAAAGGTTAATTCTTTCATTTTTTAGCCCTCTCTTTCGATAAGTTCTTTAGCTATTGCTTTATAGGATTCTGCCCCTGCACTTTTAGGCTCATAATCGAAAATATCTTTGCCAAAGGTTGGGGCTTCTGCTAGTTTGCTGTTGTATTTTACTACGGTCTTAAAGGTTTCTTCTTTGAAACGTGCCCGTATACTCTCTACTATTTCCCTGTCCAGGCTGCGGCGGGTATCGTAAATAGTGACTATTACGCCGCCTATCTTTAACCGCTTGTTAAGCCGCTTCTGTACTAGCTCTACGGTGTTTAATAGCTGTGCTACGCCGTCTAAAGGCATATACTGTGCTGCTACGGGTATAATTACGCTGTCTGCGGCGGTTAAAGCCATAAGCGTAAGTATATTAAGGCTAGGGCTGCAATCAATTAAAACGTAGTCGTAAGGCTGCTTAAGGTCTTCTAGGGCTTCTTTAAGTAAATAGTCACGCCCTGGCACGCTTATAAGCTCAATTTCTGCCCCGCTCATGCGTATATCTGTTGGTACAATGTCGTAGTAAGCTTTACCGTCTACAAGCTTTATAGCTTCGTTTATGCTTGCTTCGCCTTTAAGCACTTCGTAGGTAGTTGCGTCTTGTTGGTCTAAGTCTCTTATACCGACGCACTTAGTTAAGCTGCCCTGCGGGTCTAGATCCACTAGCAGCACGCTTTTACCCTCAATAGCCAGGGCTGCCCCTATGTTTAAGCAGCTCGTAGTTTTGGCTACGCCGCCCTTTTGATTTACAAAGGCTATTACTTGCATTGTTTTACCTCGCTTTCTGTGGTATAATATAGGGTAAGGCTTAGGCTTTTGGTTGATATAGTTACTTGGTCGTTGCTGTGTCTTCCTGGTCTAGGTCTTTTTTTATGCTTATAGCGTTAAGCTTGTCGCTCATGGTGTATAAGCTGCTCTGTACGGTATAAAGCACGCTATAAATGGTTTTGTTAGCCATGCTTAAATCGTACCTTTCGCCGTCTGTAAGCTCGTTGCTGTCTAGGTCGTACCTGTCTATAAGCAGCTGTAAAAGGCGGGGTAACAGGTCTAAGCCTGCCGTTGCGTCTTCTACTTCGCTAAAAACTTCTCTAACGTCTCTAAGATCTGTAGGCTGTATACTCAATATAAACACCTCTCTTTCATATACACGCCTAAGCCCTTAGCCCTATTTACACTATAAGAGTATAGCGGCTATTTTTCTGTTTGTCAACTATTATCTTGTAAACATTAAAAAATAAGTATTACTCTGTATACATTGTAAACAAAAAAGAGACTAGCGAAAAGCTAGCCCCTCTTTTATCCTTAAAAGCTTCTGGGTGGTTAAAGCTTATTAGGGTCGTAAGGTAAAATTGTCATAGAAGACGGCTTTGTAGTAGTGCTTTTAACGTATAGTACCAGGTCGCTTTTATAGCCCTCGTAGTTGTCTACCCTCGTTACCTGGTATAGTACGCCGTCGTACAATACGTAGTAGTCTTGCGGGTAAGCCTTGTTAAGTGCTGCAAGGTAGTTAATAGCAATCTGGCTTTCTTCCTTTGCCGTCGTCGTGTGGCTTGCATAGATAAGCGTAGCACTAAGCTCTTTATAGTAAGCCCATAAGGTAGCCTGCGGGTGAATAGGCATATAGCCCGTAACTCTAAAGCCGCTGCTGTCTCTGTCTTCAACTTCTTTATAGACTACTACTTTTTTGTCTTTTAGGAAGTATTGCTGCCCTGCTCTTTTTTGTCTCATGTTTATTACCTCTCTTTTTATATAGCGTTTAGGTATTCGTTATAATGCTCTAATAGCCCTACGTAAGCGTCTAGTAGGCTCGCTAAGCCGTCTATGCGGTACTTAGGGTTATTTGCCTTTATAGGCTTAATATTGCCGTTGCTGTCCTCTTGTACGCCCGTGTTAGTGATACACCAGAGTAAAAGCGGGTTAGCATTGTAGTTTATCTTCTTAGCGGCTAAGTCTTGCCCTAATTGCTGCATAGGTAGGCTAAGCGTCTTTACGCCCTGGTAGCACTTAACCATTACAAAGCCTGCGGCTTGCATTTCCTGTACCCAGTAAGCAGCACTATAAGGGTCGTAGTAGATCCAGGCGGGCGTTATACCGTACTTTTCTACCATTTCCATAAACCAGGCTGTAACGTCGCTGTAGTTTATGCTGTTGCCCTCGCAAAGCCTTAATAGCCCTGCTTCTAGCCATTTATCATACGGTATTTTTTCGTCGTGTACTCTCTGCTCAAAGCTATCTTTAGGCAAGAAGTACATTTGAGTAACGTAACGCTTTTCTTGCTTATCCATGAATAGCAGCGTAGCCGCTGTAAGGTCGCCGCTTCTGCTTAGATCTGCCCCGCCTATTGCGTAGTACCCGTTAAAGTCCTCAAGGTTAAAAGTCTCTGGGTTGTTTGCGTCGTCAAACGTAAGCCAGGTACTAGCTACGGTCTGTATTACGTTAAAGTCTTTCACTAGCACGCCCGTTAAGTCTCTGGGGCTTTGTTTTGCCCTCTCTACCTTGCTTATAAGGTCGTCTAGCTTCTTAATATGGTTTAAGCCAGGGTTAGCCTTTTCCCACTTCATAGGGTCTAGCCACTCTTCTTTAGCGTCAAGCTCGTAAATGATCGGTAAAAAGTGCGGATCTGTTATAGTGCCGTCGCATACGCTACAGGCGTATTTATACATATCGTCAAAGATACATTCTCTTACCGTTCCCGCCGTCGTTATCATTATTAAAAGCGGCTGCCGCCTGGCACTCTGGCTTTGCTTCATAACCTCATATAAGTTACGGTCTTTAATGCTGTGCAGCTCGTCAATGATAACTAAGCTACTGTTTAAGCCGTCTAGCGTGTCGCTGTTCTTTCCTAAAGGCTGCATTTTGCTAAAGGTAAGGTTAAAGTACAGGTCGCTTTTACGCTTCTTAATTACCTGTAAAAGATCTGGGCTTTGTCTTACCATATTGTAGGTTTCAGTAAAGATTATTTTAGCCTGGTCTTTCTTACTCGCTACGCTGTACACTTCTGCCCCTGGCTCATTGTCTGCAACAAGCATATACAGGGCAATACCACTAAGTAGCACGCTTTTACCGTTCTTACGGGCTACATAGAAAAGCGTTTCCCTGTACTTTCTGTAGCCTGTCTTCTTATCAATGAAGCCAAACAAGGCACTTATAAAAGCTTTCTGGAATAGTTCCAGGCGTAACGGCTGCCCTGCCCACTCGCCTTTAGAGTGCTTACAAAAGCGTTCTATAAACTCTATAGGTCTTTCGGCTCTCTTCTGGTCGAATATATAGCCGTCTTTAGGGTTCTTTATGTCGTCTACAAGCTTTTCATACTGCCGCCTAAGTCGCTTGCTTACGGTACACTTGCCCGCCTGTATGTCCTGGTAATACTGCTCTATATAGTTCACGCTTACCCCTCTTTTAGGAAGTCATAGACGGCGTTACTTTTTTCTGCTTCCGTGCTTTTGCCCATAAGGTCGGTTAATTGCCTATTCATAACGCTATACCGCTGTACCATTGTGTTATAGCCCTTAAGTGCGGGGCTTTCTCTTAAGAAGTTCTGCTTACCCTGGGTAAACTCTTCAACCTCGCCGCAGTTTTCAATCTGTGTTTTAAGGTTTGCAAGGGTCTTTTCCATAAAAGTAAGCTCTTCTATAAGCTTTGCGGCTATAGGCTTCTTATCTTCTGGTATCTTTTCTAATATCGTTTTATATGCGTTCTTTCGTGCCATATAATAGCCCTCTTTTCCTGTATACTCTGTTTACAATGTATAACCCCCTTTCGGTTTTTTCCTTAGCGGGGTTTTCTTAAG
>Ga0310694_10004319_pt1 | contig 13758 bp, 10 predicted proteins | sample 174DNAGHGhighgp2_FD_203884 | JGI IMG/M metagenome (GOLD analysis project Ga0310694, IMG submission 203884) | Sheep rumen microbial communities from Palmerston North, Manawatu-Wanganui, New Zealand - 1742 DNA GHGhigh gp2 (v2) (version 2) | ecosystem: Host-associated > Mammals > Digestive system... | reverse complement strand
AGACGAACTCCGACCAAACCATCGCCGCACCCATTTGTCGGCAAAGCAGACGGAAGCCAATGTCGGTGACGTCTTCCATTGGAGCCAACAGGACAGGCCGCTCGCCAAGATTGATAGTTCCTATCGTCATACAGACCCCCTCTAACTCCCCCGTGAGGGGGAGAACTTAATTATGAATTGTGAATTAAGAATTATGAATTGACTTGAATGCCAGCGCGTACATCTTCATTTGCTTGAGCATCGCACCGAGGCCGTTGCTTCGTGTAGGCGAAAGATGTTCGCGGAGACCGATGCGGTCGATGAAGTAAAGGTCAGCGTCAAGTATCTCTTGAGGTGTGTGGCCAGACAGAACTCGCACCAGCAAAGCGACGATTCCCTTCACGATGAGTGCGTCGCTCTCTGCGCGAAAATGCACCATTCCATCGATAAAATCGGCCTGCAGCCACACCCGGCTTTGGCAACCGTCAATGAGGTTTTGCTCCGTTTTGTACTGTTCATCGAGCGGCTCTTGCTCGCTGCCCATGTCGATGAGCAGTTGGTATCTGTCCATCCAGTCGTCGAAGTCGCTGAACTCGGCGATGATTTCGTCTTGTATCTCGTTAATGCTCATTGTAAATCAGTTGAGTTATTGTCTGCCCGACAGCTTCGAGGACGTTTCGGTCGATGTTGTCGGGTGTGTCTTTTATCGTGTGCCAAGTGGGGCCGAAGCTGCTCGGGCCTTCACGATAATAGGGGATGATGTCGATGCACGGCACACCGGCTCTGTTCACGTTGATGTGGTCGTCGGTGATGTAACCGCTGTCTTTGAGCGGGAAGAACTGCCTATAGCCGAGCTGCCCTGCCAGTTGCCAGACGAGGTTCACGATGGGTTGTGCCATTTGCATACTGACTCCTTCACGCGAGAAGCTTGCCCCGAAACCTCCTACCATGTCGAGGAGAATGCCGTAGCGTGCTTTGTAACCGTCGGCGCTGGCACGCTGCGCCCAAAGTCGCGATCCGAGACACCAGGTGTCGGATGCGTCGGAACGGTCTTCCGCCCACTGCGGCGTACCCAAATCCTCTGCATCAAAACAAATTATATCAACACCCACCTGCACAGGCTTCTCCTGTAGGAGACGGCAGATTTCGAGCATGACGGCAACACCGCTTGCGCCGTCATTGGCAGCAAGGATTGGCGTGTGGTGGTTCGCCTCGTCCTCGTCGTTGTCTGCCCAGGGCCGGCTGTCCCAATGTGCACACAGTAGGATGCGGTCGGGATTGTCGGGATTGATGCGGGCGATGATGTTGCGTGCAGGAAGTTTGCTTCCGTCCCAAATGGTGACGTCGCCCGTCTGCTCTTCAACCTCAGTGCCAAACGACTTGAAGCGCTTCACAATGTAATCGCCACAAAGCTGCGAGGCTTCGCTGCCTGTAACACGCGGGCCGAACTCACATTGCTCGTTGATGAAGTTCATGGCATTGGCAGCAGAGAAGCGCGGACAAGGCGACAAGGCGATGGTATCTGCCTTGGAAGCCTCGCCTTTCGTCTGTCCGCCGCACGAAGCAAGGAGGAGGGAGACCGTTATCGCAGTGAAACAAAAGAATAATCGATTCATTATCGTTATGAGGTTATTTTGTTATTTCGCGAGGCCTTTTCTGCACAAGTCAATTGCCCGCAGGAAGTTCCCTCCCATGATGAGGCGGATGTCCTGCTCCGAGAACTGGCGGCGAAGAAGGTGCCGCGTGAAGTTGATAATCTCGGAAGCATCGGCAAGGCCCGGCACACCGCCGTCGCCATCGAAGTCCGTTCCGAGGCCGACATGTTCGACGCCCATTATCCTTGCCGCATGACAGAGATGTTCCACGGCATCGAGAATCGTGGCTTGGCCTTCTTTGCGGAGGAATCCGGCATACACCGTCGTCTGTGCCACACCGTCGTGCTTCGCCAAGGCCCGCATTTGGTCGTCGGTAAGGTTGCGCGGATGGTCGCACAGCGCCCTTGCCGAGCTGTGGCTGCACACGATGGGAACCTTGCTCACCTCCAAGGCGTCGTAGAAGCTTTTCTCTGAGGCATGACTCATATCCACAAGGATGCCGAGGCGGTTCATCTCTGCGACGACCTCACGTCCGAAGGGGCTCAAGCCGCCATGCTCCGCGCCTCCTCGTGCCGAGTCGCAGATGTCGTTGTCGCCATTATGGCAGAGTGTCATATAGACGATGCCGCGATGCTTGAACTCCTTGAGCATTGCGAGGTCTTTGCCGATGGCGTACCCGTTCTCGATACCACGGAGGATGGCCTTCTTGCCCTGTGCCTTGAGGCGCAGGATGTCGCTTGCCGTCTCCGCAAAGCCCACGCGGCTGTTGTTTGCCTGCACTATCTCGTCCATCTGTGTAAGCAGCCGGTTTGCCTTTTCCGTAGCGGCCTTGAGTGCTTCCGGCGTGCGTTCTCCTTGCGGAAGGTACGCCACCATGACGCAGGCATCAAGCCTTCCTTCCGACATCTTCGGCAGATTGACGAGCACTTTGTCGGAGCGGGTGCCGAACATCGCGATGTTCTCGCGGCTGTTGTCCGAGAAGAACATGGGTGTGTCGCAGTGGCTGTCTAATATAATAGATGTGTCGTGGATGTGCTTTGCCTGCGAGAAAGTCCTTGCCTCGCCTATGAGCCACCGGAAGAGGGACATCATCGATTCGTCGCCCTCCAAGATGAAACACTCCGGGTGCCACTGCACGCCGAGCAACGCCTTGTGCTCCGTGCTCTCCACTGCCTCGATGATGCCGTCGGGGCTTACTGCCGAGACCTTCATGTGAGGCCCCGTCTCGCTTACTGCCTGATGGTGGAAAGAGTTGACCGCCAACGTCTTCTTGTTGCCGAAGACGCTTTGAAGCAGACTTCCCTCCTCAATGTTGATGGTGTGCGAAGCAGCGAATCGGGGCATATCCTGCGAGTGCTTGAGTAGCCCCCCTCCAACCTCCCCCCGAGGAGGGAGGCTTTGCGTATAGATGTCCTGATAGACCTTACCTCCCAGAGCCGCAGCCATCACCTGGATGCCACGACAGATGCCCAGCATCGGAATCTGCCTGTGGAATGCTTCGCGAGCGAGGAAAAGCTCCGGCTCGTCGCGTTGGGGGCATACGCTGTGCAGCTGCGGCAAGGGTTCCTCGCCGAGGAGCAGCGGGTTGAGGTCGCCTCCGCCGGAGAAGATGATGCCGTCGAGGGTTTCGAGAAGCGTGACGAGCGCCTCTTTGTCGTAATGTGGAGGGATGACGACGGGCGTACCGCCTGCTTTCAGGACAGAGCGGTAGTAGCCCTCGGCCAGTTCGCATCCCTTGTCGCCGAAGTTGCCTGTGATGCCGACAAGCGGATTATCTCGCCTCATGCCTCTTCGAGAACAGTGGGTTTCGTCTCGGCGTGTTGAGCACCGATGGGTACCTCCTTCTTGATGCTCTGCTTGAGCGAGATGAGCGTCTCCGTGGAGACAACACCGTCAATCTCCTGCAAGCGGTCGTTGAGAAGCGTCATCAGGTGTGCGTTGTCCTTGGCGTAGAGCTTGATGAGCATGGTGTAGGGACCGGTTGTGAAGTGGCACTCCACAATCTCGGGTATCTTCTCGAACTCTGCCACCACGCTTTTGTACATCGAGCCCTTCTCGAGGGTGATGCCCACGTATGTACAGGTGTTGTAACCCAGACAGGCGGGGTCAACGTGGAAGCCCGAGCCGATGATGACGCCGGCATCGACGAGATGCTGCACGCGCTGGTGTACGGCAGCGCGGCTCACGCCACATGCTTCCGCCACCTCCTTAAAGGGAATGCGTGCGTTACAGGAAATCATTTCAAGAATCTTTTTGTCTAATTCATCTACCTTAATCATAATTAAAATGGTATTAGTTAATTTAACTTACACTTCCATTTTTCACTTCATATTTTACTTCTGCAATCTGCGATTAGTTAATAAATTGATAGCAAAAGTAGCAATTATTTTTCAAAGTGCAATGAATAAAGCGAAGAAAAAGCACTAAGAAGAGTACTTTTGCTTTCATTTGTCAGGAAAAAAGAAGCGGGGAGCACCATTCTTTTCGTTGATGCTCCCCGCTTTTTGCTTTTATGTAGCAGGAACTACCTGATGGCAATCTTTACGGCCTTCTCGCCTATCTTGACGATGGCTACGGAACCAGAATGGAGAGAGGTGCTTATCGTGGTGCCGCCGCCAACAGCGATGGCTGAACCTTCCTTCTTGCCGTCGATGCTGAAGATGTCAATCTGTGTGCCTTCATCTACGCCCTGTATGGTGATGGTGCCGCCTTGTGTCTGAACGAGTACGGGCAAAGCCTTCACTTCGGCTACGGCGTCCTCGTCGATGAGGCCTTCCGAGCTTGGCTCTGCATCTATCCAGCAGAGTGTAGCATAGGCGATGTCGCTGTCGTCGTAACCGTCTCTGGTTGCATAGACGCTGATGTTGTAGGTGACGGTGAGGGCGACTTCGCTGCCTGTTCCGCTTGTGATGTCCTCGTCCTTGATGCTGTATGAGAACTGCACATCCTCCGTCTCGCAGTTGAACGTCAGCTTACCGCCTGCATAGCTGATGGTGGGTGTGGCGCATTTCTTCACTTCGGGAATCGTGCCGTCGAGCGTCATAATGGTGCCGAAGCGGCTCCAGGGCTCGCTCTTCCTGTAGTCGTTGTAGGATGCGGCAGGTACATACAGCGTTGCATTTTCGAGGGGGACACCGTTGAAAGCAGTTAGGGATGCGTCAGGTACGTCATCTGAAAGGCACCAGACGTCTGTCAAACTCGTGCAACCCGAAAAAGCATTTGTGCCGACTTGTGTTATGCTTGACGGGATGACGATGGACTTCAGGTTGACACAACCAGAGAACTCCGATTGGCCTATTTGTGTCACGTTGGTAAAGTATATCAACTCTTTGAACGAAGTGATTTTGGTGTTATCCTTGAATGCACGGCCCAAGTCTGTTACAGCAGCCACTTCATCAAAAGTCAGCATACCGTCGCCGTCGCCGTCAAAGTGTGCTGCACAAACGGCTCTCACCTCTGCATCGGCAAAGAAGATGAACGGGGAGTCGCCTTCCTCTACGACACCGCCACCGAACACTTCCTCCGTCCAACCTGCTCTGAGATAGGCATCGCGTGTTCCTTTCGGCACAATCAGCACACAACCTTCGGGAATACCTCTAAAGGCATATAGGCCAAAGGCAAAGGGACTTTGTATCCTTGACACCACATAACCCAGATTGCTGCAATAGGAGAAAGCCATTTGGCCGATATACGTTACGCCTTTGGGAATTATCGCGAGGGTCAGGTTCTGGCAATAGCCGAAAGCATAGTCACCGAGTGTGGTCACGTTATCGGGGATTGTGATGGCTGTCAGACCGTCGCAATAGGCATACGCATAACTGCCGATGCTCGTTACGCTGCTTGGGAGGCGCAAGGTGGTCAGTTTGCTTCCTTTGAAGGCACCATAGCCGATGCTGGTTATGCCGTTCGGGACAACTGTGTTCACGCAGCCGGCAACAAGTATGTTGCTACTGGTTTCGATGATGGCGTTGCAGTTGTCTCGCGAATCATAGTTTGTATTGCCTGCTGCCACCTCAATAGATGTCAAGGCTGAGCAATCAGAGAAGGCAGATTCGCCAATGGAGGTTACGCTCTCTGGTATGGTGACGGAAGTTAGAGTCGTGCACTGTGAGAAAGCTCTCTCGCCGATAGAGACCACACCGTTTTCAATGGTCAGGGAGGCCATCATGTTGTTAGAAGCGAATGCCATGTCCCCGATTGTGGTCACGCTGCCCGGAATCGTCAGAGAGTCTATGTTGCAATAGTCGAAAGCTCGGTACCCGATTGTGGTCACGCTGCCCGGAATGGTCAGAGATATCAAATTGTTCATATAGAAGGCGTGGTCGCCGATTGCTGTCACACCCCAAGTGATGGTTACAGATTCTAAAGAAGAGTTACCGATGAAGGCATAGTCATTGATTTTGGTTATGCCGAAGGGAATAACTATCTCCTTGACTTCCACTAATCCGTCTTCTGTTACCTCCTCTTCATCGTATTCTCCATCATATTCTTCTGCGAATGTATAAATATAGTATCCGCTGGACAAAGGATTCGCTTCCTCATTGGCAAAAGTAATGTTGCACCATGCGGCGATGTCCGGAATAATGACCCTTTCAAGGTTTCCGCATTCTTGGAAGGCATCTCTGCCAATGATGTTCACACTGCTTGGGATGGCGATGGATGTCAGCTCCTCGCATCCTCGGAAAGCTTGGCTTGGAATACCGGTCAGGCTCGTGAAGTACTGCAACTCGTCGAAGGACGTGATTTCGATGTTTTCCTTGAAAACTGTGCCCAAGTTCGTCACGTCGGCAGCCTCGTCCATGTTCAGTTCGCCGTCGCCGTCAGTGTCCCATTTCGCCACGCAAATGCTCTTCACTGCATCGTCGGCAAATGCGATGTTGGGGGATGGGCTGTCGTCTTCCACAACACCACCCTTGAACAGACTCTCTGTCCAACCCGCTGCAATATAGGCATCGCGCTTGCCTTTTGGCACAGTCAGCACACAGGTGGAAGGAAGATTGTAGAAGGCATCCTCTCCAAAGGCAAAGGGTTTGCGAACCTTCGACACGACGGAAGTCAGTTTTCCGCATTCCATGAAGGCATAGTTGCCGATGCTGGCCACGCCCTTGGGGATGGTGATGGAGGTGAGGCTGGAACACATCATAAAGACACCCGGGCCGATTGCGGTCAGGTTTTCGGGAAGTGTGACGGACGTCAAGCCCTGGCAGACGTAGAAGGCATAGTCGCCGATGCTGGTCACGCTCTTCGGGATGTCGATGGATGTCAGCTTGCCGCAATTATAGAAAGCATGTTTGCCGATGCTGGTCACGTTGCCGGGGATGCCCACGGATGTCAGGTCTCCGCAGGAATAGAAGGCTCGTTGGCCGATGGCGACCACAATGTAGGACTTTCCGCCGTAAGTGAACGTGGCGGGAATCTCCACTTCGCCGCTGTACTTTGTGTCGCCGGAAGTCACTGTTGCTGCGTTTCCGGTCAGGTCGTAGTAGATGCCGTCAACCTCGGCATCGTAGGCGCTTGCCACCACTGGCAGCAGAGCCAAAAGGACTAAGGTAATAAGTTGTTTCATAATATTAATAATGTTTGATGCTGCAAAGATATAATATTTTTTTGTACATTCCCCCCAAAAAGGACATTTTTTTAATGGTTATTGCAAATAGACCACCAATAGATGTCATTTGCCCCACTTGAGTTTGTGACAGGGCAACACAGAGGTACAAAATAAGCCAACGCTATGTTTTGATGTTTCGCGGGTGATGTTCGAGGATTTCCTGCCGGAGGTGGGTCTTGTCGATGTGCATATAGATTTCGGTCGTACCGATGTCCTCGTGTCCGAGCATCGCCTGGATGGCCCGCAGGTTGGCGCCGCCCTCCAGGAGCTGCGTGGCGAAGCTGTGGCGGAAGGTGTGGGGGCTGATGTTCTTGCGGATGCCCGCCTTCTCGGCATACGCTTTGATATAGACGAAGAGGGATATGCGGCTGAGGTGCTTGCCGCGACGGAGCGAGATGAAGACATAGTCGTCCTCGCCGGGCTTCACGTCGATGCCCTGCCGCACGACGAACCAATCCCTCAGCTTCTGTATGGCGTTGTCGCCGATGGGAACGAGTCTTTCCTTCCTCCCCTTGCCGTGAACGCGGATATAGCCCTCTTCAAGATACAGCTCGCTCAATTTCAGTCCGATGAGTTCGCTGATGCGAAGGCCGCAACTGAACAGTACTTCGATGATGGCGAGGTCGCGTATGCCTTCGGGCTTGCTGAGGTCGATGGCGGCTTCTATCGCATCTATTTCGGGCAGGCTCAGCACTTCGGGCAGGTGCTTCCCTATCTTCGGGCTCTCGAGCAGCTCGGTGGGATCTGTCTCGACCTCTTTCTCGAGGGTCAGGAAGCGGTAGAACGAGCGCACGCCGCTCAAGATGCGAGCCACGGAACGAGGCCCCACGCCAAGCTCCTGCAAGGTCTTCGCGAACTTGTCCAGCTGTTCGAGTGTCACCTTGCGGAAGTCGATGCCCTCGTCGGCATAGTAGTTCAAGAGCTTCTGCAGGTCTTTGAGGTAGGCGTCGAGGGTGTTCGCGGTATATGAGCGCTCGAGCCGCAAGTACTGGAAGTAGCGGCGGATGATGGCGTTGCCCACAACATTGGTATTTGTCAATTCATAATGCATAATTCTTAATTCATAATTAAGGGTCGTCGGACACTTCTTCACGTTTTGCTGCAAAAAGAATAAAATAATTATGAATTATGAACTGAAAATTATGAATTATTTATATCTTTGTAGCAGAAACAATCACATTTCGACCACAAAAATACAACATTATTATGAGAATCCAAATTATCAACGGCCCAAATCTCAATCTTTTGGGCATTCGCGAGCCTGAGATTTACGGTAAGCGAGCATGGGAAGACTACCTGAAGGAGCTGCGTGCGCGTTTTCCAAAGGTACGCATCGACTACTTCCAGAGCAACCTGGAGGGCGAAATCATCAACAAGATTCACGAGGTTGGCTTTGACCGCGACGGCATCGTCCTCAATGCAGGGGCTTACACGCACACCAGCATCGCCATCCTCGATGCGCTCCGCAGCGTGAGCACACCCACTGTCGAGGTACACATCAGCAACGTCTATCAGCGCGAAGACTTCCGCCGCCGCTCCATCATAAGCCCGGGTTGTGTGGGCTTCGTGGGCGGTTTCGGCTTGGACAGCTATCGCCTCGCCATCGAGGCCTTGATAGACAATGCCAAGCAGCAGACCCCTAACACCCTTTAAGGGGAATATCTGTGTCTGGAAGTAAAGAACTCCCCCTAAAGGGGGCGGGGGGGTCTGTCGACGAGTACATTCTCTGCCACATCGACGCAGAGGGTGACTATCTTCATGCCCTCTGGCGCGACACACAGCTGCACCTCTCCTACGGTCAGATGGCGAGTGGCCACCTGCAGGGGCGTTTGCTGAAGATGCTCGTGGAAATGGCAAAGCCGCTGAAGGTGCTGGAACTTGGCACCTACAGCGGCTATGCTACTTTATGTATGGCAGAGGGACTCCCCGAGGGAGCCGAACTTCACACCTTCGAGGTGTTCGACGAGAACGAGGACTTCCTGAAGAAATGGCTCGGCGGAAGCGCTTTCAAAGACAAGATTCACTTGCACATAGGCGATGCCTTGCAGCTCGTCCCGCAGATGAAGATGCAGTGGGACTTCGCCTATATCGACGCCGACAAGCGCGAATATGTGGCTTATTATGAGATGCTCCTGCCGCTGATGCGTCCCGGGGGCTTCATCGTGGCCGACAACACCCTGTGGTACGGCCGCGTCCTCGCCGAGGCAAGGGAGAGCGATGCACAGACGCGAGGCGTGCAGGCCTTCAACGACCTTGTTGCCGCCGACAGCCGCGTGGAGAAAGTCATACTGCCACTCCGCGACGGCCTCACCGTCATCCGCATCAGGGAATAACGTCTTCTTTACAGCGTCCTAATGCTGTCGTTATAACGTCCCAATGTTGTCGTTATAACGTTATAACGTCATTCCGTTATTACGAGAATGCCTTATTCCGGCACCCTCTCCATCCTAATGGGCGGCACGCCGTAGAGCGGCTTCAGCACGTCAATGGGCTTTTGCCTATCTATCGTCACTGGAGGCGCCCCGTAAAGCACCTCGGGTTCTTCTCCCCGCTGTGCCTTTTTTACTGTCTTGCAGGCGGCGAAACCCAGCAAGGTAATGAACGAACCCAGCAACAGCCGCCAGACAGAACGAACTTTCCTTGACATAATATCATTTACCATTTAGTCATTTACCATTTGTTTCCCCCCTCTCCTCGGAGAGGGGCTGGGGGTGAGGCTTCATTTTCTTCATGTGGCAAAGCAGCAGTTTCCCATCGTCATCGCGGAGGTGAAGGCCACCTCCTTCGCAGTAGCGCCAGTACTTGCAGCCCTTGCAGTCGTCGGTTTTCATCCAGTCGTGATTGCGGTGAAGTCCGAAGCGATGCTCCCAGACGTCCATGAAGTCGTCTTCGTAGATGTTGCCCTGCCGATAGTTATGCCTGATGCTCGTGCAGGCACTGATGCTTCCATCAACGAGCACCGAAGCCACCGTCACGCCAGCCGAACAGCGGAACATCCAGTCGCGCACATCGCCCTCGTATGCTCCGAGGAAGCCTTCGCAACCGTATGAAGCGTGGATCTTGCCCTCCTTCCGTGTCGTGCGGATGAAGTCGAGCAAGCCCTTCATCTGTTCCCCCGTCAGCTGCAGGTCGTTGTCCTGAGCAGCACGGCCCACAGGGAAGATGGTCGCGAGCCGCCAGTCCCTTACACATTTATTTATTAGGTAGTCGCGAAGTTGCGGCAAGGTGTCGTAGTTGTGCTGATGGACAACGGTCATCACGTCGTAGGCCAGCGTCCTGTCCGCCACAATCATGTCGATTGCCTGGCTTGCCATGCGGAAGCAGTCGGGATGTCGGCGCAGCCATGTGTGCTGCTCTTCGAGGCCGTCGAGGCTAACCGTCACAGAGCAAAGACCGGCATCCTTCAGTTTCTTGAAAAGCTCAGGCGTGAGGTAAAGGCCATTCGTCACCATTCCCCACGGGAAGCCGCGTTCCGAGATGCCTTTGGCGCACTCCACGACATCTTCCCTGACCAGCGGTTCGCCGCCGCCAAGAATGATGAAAACCTCGTTGGGGTTCAACTTCCCCGCGATATTGTCAAGCACACGGAAGAAGTCTTCCCGTGGCATGTCAAAGACCCTCTCTAACTCCCCCTTAAAGGGGGAGGACTCCCTCCCTTTAAGGGAGGGTAGGGGTGGGTCTTTCCTGCAGTCGCTTCCACAGTGGCGGCAATGGATGTTGCAGCGCACCGTGCTCTCCCAGAACACTTGCCGGAGCGGATGTTCGCGCCTCAGGCTCTTGTTCAGCAGCCGAGCTGCCTCGAGCGCCAGCGTGCGCCGTATGCCCAACTTTCCCTCTTTCATGTCTTCAAAAGTACTTTCGATGGGACAAAGCTACGAAAAAACTATGAATTGCAAACAAAGAATTAGGAATTATTATAGATTCTTATGAAAAACGCAGCGTGCCGCGATGTAAAACGCAGCGTGCTGCGATGACCAACACAGCGTGCTGCGATGGCAATCGCAGCACGCTGCGTTTTTAACATTCCTTAAGGGCGTTTATTTAATCACCACTTTCTTGCCGTTCTGGATGTACAGTCCGGGCTTCGACGGTTTGCTGCCAAGGTTGCGGCCGCTCAGGTCGAACCAAGGCTCCTTAAGGTCCTTAAGGTCTCTAAGGTCATTAGAGTCCCTAAGGTCTTGAATGCCGTCCTGGTCTTCGAAGAACTGCCTCTCTTCGATGCGGGAGAACCAGTACGTCCAGGGATATACATTGTAGGCAGCGAGTGAACCTGTCGGAACATAGAGCACAGCGTCCTCAGCAATGTTGTAGAAGGCACTTGTGTAGTCGATGCTGCTGCCGTCGGGACCAGTTGGAGGCGTTGAGGCCTTGATGAAGACTTCACGGAGGTTGCTGCGCGAGGTGTAGTCACGCCAGTTGGCTGCAAAGCAGTATGTGCCAAGCTCCTCGATGGTGGAGGGAAGCGTGACGCGCTGCAAGCCGAAGAGACGGCTGTAGCAAACCTTTTCGCCAATGGACGTGATGCCTTCGGAGAACTCAATCTCTGTCAGGTTGCTGCACGTCTGGAAGGCACTGTTGCCGATGCTTGTCACCCAGTAGCCTTCGGCCTTCGACGGAACAGTGAGCTTGCCGGTGGTCGATGGGTCGATGGCAGGCGTGACGATGTAATCGTCGAGGTCTGGATCCATGCTCAGATTCATCGGGTCGCTCCAAGCATATACGGCGCAGTTCTTGTCGTTGAAGTCTGCGACGCGGTATGTGACGTTGATGTCCTCGGGCGAAGCAGCCGAGAAGATGCCGCTGCGGACATGGATGGTAATCGTGTCGGAAGGTTCTGTCCAGATGCCTTGTGCATTGAGAGCCTCCCAATCTGCATAGCTTAACCTTACGCGGAACTGCACGTCGCCTTCCTGACCCATCTCCTCACTCTTGATGCGGAGTGTCTGGCGACCAGTGGCCCAGTCGTACTCGAAGTTTGCCTGAGCAATGTTCCAGATGTCGCCGTCGCCTAAAGGCTCAACCATGATGTCGCTGTTGTATTCGGCGGGCGTCACAGTGTAGCCTACGTAAGTCTCGCCGCCTATCGGTATCGTCACATCGTTCACGTCGAGGCTGATGTCAGTGCCAGGCACAGGCTCTACGATGGTGCTTGGGTCAACGGCACGAATCCAGCGGCGTGCGGTGATGTTACTGCCGTCGGTGGTGGTTGCGATGATGTCGCAGTCGCCCCATCCCACGATGGTAACGAAGCCGTTCTCATCAACGGTTGCCACGCTGGCATCTGTCGTTTCCCATCTTACCACGTTGTTCGTCACGTTCTGCGGCGTGAAGACAGGCTTGAGCCAAACACTTTCGCCAAGAGAGTAGAAGGTCTCTACGCTGCTCGGACTAATATCCAGTCCTGTAGCGATGACTGGCAGCTCTACATAGATGCGTGCCTCGCCCGGCGCCCACTTCTGCCCGTCGTAGCAAGCCCAGCATTCCACGACGGCGGAGCCGCTTCGCAATGCTGTCACGGTGCCGTCGTCGCTGAGGCTGATTGCATCGCTGGAGGTGTACCAAGTGAAGCTAAGCTTCTCGCAGTTGGCAGGCGTCACGATGGGATTGAGCTTTATCTGCTGCCCTACTTCGGTAAGGGTGTAGGTGCGCGGGTCGAACTCAACCATTTCCGGCGTAATGGGATAATGGATGGTCACATCGCAGGTAGCGGAGAGGCCGTTGTCAGTCGTTACGGTGATGGTGGCAGTGCCTTCGTCGGCCACGCGGCGGATGAGAGCCGTCTTGCCGCTGTTCTCTTTCACCGTGACAATGCTCTCGTCGCTGCTTGTCCATTTATATTCTGTCTCGGCATCAGCAGGCGTGATGTTGGCAGTTACATAGATGCCGCCTGTGCTTTCGCTGTCGAAGAGGATGCTTGCCGGCTCGATGCTTACGTCCGTCGGGTCGGGGAAGTCAACGATAATCCTACAGGAGCTGTCCATCCCATAAATTGTGGAGCCGTCGGCAGGATATGCCCATGTTCCTGTCGTGCCTTCACCTACGGCTGTGACTTTGCCGTCTTCTTCAATAATAGCTATCTCGTTACTTCTGCTTGACCATATGACGGACGGGTTAGTGGCATTGTCTGGCAAGACGGTGGCTGTGAGCTGTACCGTTTGTCCCTTCTTGGTAAGTGTCACTTCTTTCTGGTTAGACACAATGTTGCTGACAGGAACGTAGTTCTCGCCCTGTGCCACGAACTTCACCTCGCCGGTGCATCTGGTCCATGCATCTACCCAGATGCCATCATCTTCTATCACGCGGCGTTCCGTCGGCGTGGTGTACAGCTCAGCATGGGTTGTGTTATCTAATACGCATTTGATGTTTCTCACTGTACCCTGCTCATTTCCCGTCACGGTAAGGTAGGGTCTATCGATATGGAGATGTGCTGTGCGTATGCCCAGTCCGTAGATGCGCGGCACAGTAATGTGGACGTCTTTTCCTGCAAGATAAGAGATATTGAGCGAACTGTTATCATTCACGACGATGGCTCCGGCATTGGTCGTGTTGCTACCTGCCACCAAGATTGTGCCGCTC
>Ga0310694_10004317_pt1 | contig 13760 bp, 11 predicted proteins | sample 174DNAGHGhighgp2_FD_203884 | JGI IMG/M metagenome (GOLD analysis project Ga0310694, IMG submission 203884) | Sheep rumen microbial communities from Palmerston North, Manawatu-Wanganui, New Zealand - 1742 DNA GHGhigh gp2 (v2) (version 2) | ecosystem: Host-associated > Mammals > Digestive system... | reverse complement strand
GCATCTTCGACCAGATTTACGAAAAGAAGTAAGCCAGGTTGTCATTCTGGAGCCTCGAAGAGGCGATAGAATCTAGAACCAAATTGTCATAGCAAAAATCCCTGCTCTCCGGAGCGGGGATTTTTTGCGGATTCTTTTGTTTCTCAAGGCAAAGACCTGCTTTTAGCCGAACAGTTTGTGGACGAAATTTTCGTCCGCAAAATTTTCACATTTGTAGTAGTTTTGTACATCCGCAAGGGTTGCTTTCGGTAAACTTTTCGAAGCGGACATTTCTGCTGTGTAACTAATAGTGTTATATAAATCATTCTTTAGTTGCGAAAAAATCTATCTTGAAAACATGCCCGTAAGTACGCTGTACAAATATCTTGATTTTGAAGGTGGTCGGCTGATGCTGAAATACCGCACGCTTCAGTTTACCAATGCCACAAAATTCAACGACCCGTTTGATTGTCACCCGGACTTATTCGACTTTTCGAACGTCCCAAAGAACGCGCGAAATTGGCCTCCTGCAGATTTCATTTCGCAGATGGAATATACACACATGAAAAACTACAGGGAGCAAACTTGGATTTGTTGCTTGTCGAAGGTGTGCGATTCGTTACTGATGTGGGCTTACTACAACAACCATAAAGGTATTTGCATTGGTTTAAATTTGAGTGCAATTTTGTGGTGTTGCCAGGATAGGTTTGTCGGACTGTCGGCTCCTCAAGCAGCGGAAGAGGTTATTTACAGAGACGTAAACGAAAAGCCTAATTATTTTAGAGACCGTCTTACCGCGTCTGAAATGTTGCTAATTAAAGCCAAGGATTGGGAACACGAGCAAGAGGTTCGCTTGATTGCGCAAGATCCTTATTGGGCGAATGCGGCACGAGATGTTCCAAGAGAATTTGATGAAGAAGAAAGCATAGACGGGAAAGAAATACGCCATTACCCCAGAATCACCCCAGATTGCTTTGAATCGGTTTATCTCGGCGTAAATATGTTACCGCGCAAAAAGGAACAAATCATTGAAATTGCAAAGAAATTGAACCCGAATATCGGTATTTATCAAATAATTCTTGACCCCAAAGCACTCAAACTCAAGCCCGTTCTTGTAGAATAGCCACATTTTTATTTACTTTTACCCTTGATACAGCAAAGGATTTTTCATGCCCAAGAACAAGGTCATCGACATCGTTTTTGACGATTCCCCGGTAGATGTTTCGACTGAAGTCAACTTTATTTGGTCCATCGCGAACACGCTCCGCGGCCCCTACCAGAGCGACAAGTACAAGGATGTTATTATCCCGATGGTGATTGTCCGCAGGTTCGAATGTGCGCTTGCAAAGACCAAGGCGAAGGTTGTGGCGCAGTTCAAGAAAAATCCGAACTACCCCTACAAGGCGATGTGCAAGATTTCGGAATTCCAATTCTACAACACGAGCGAGTACACGCTCTCCGAACTCCTGAACGATTCCGAAAATATCGCGGCCAATTTCAAGAGCTACCTGAACGCGTTCTCGCCGAACGTGCAAGAAATCATCATGAGCAATTCGTCGGGCCTCGATTTCGAAAAGCAAATCGACAAGATGGACAAGCATAACCGCCTTTATGGTGTCATTAAGAAGTTCTCGGAGTTGGATCTTGACCCGAAAACGATAGACAACGTAAAGATGGGTTACATCTTTGAAGACCTGATTCGCCGCTTTTCTGAAAACGCCGAAGCGGGCGACCACTACACGGGCCGCGACATCATCAAGACGATGGTGAACATCTTGCTTGCCGAGGGCTGCGACGACATTTTTGAAGACGGCAAGGTGATTACCGTATGCGACCAGGCCTGCGGTACGGGCGGTATGCTTTCGACGACGGAAAACTTCGTGAAGCGTTTCAACCCGACAGCCGACATCCGTCTCTTCGGGCAGGAAGTGAACCCGGAATCTTACGCGATTTGCCTTGCCGAAATGCTTATCAAGGGGCAGAACGCTGAGAACATCCGCCTGCAAGATACCATGAAAGCGGACAGTTTTACAAACACCAAGATGCGCTTTATGGTGGAAAACCCGCCGTTTGGCCAGCCGTGGGGCGGCAAGGACGCTGCCGAAGGTGTCGAGGAAGCCGTTTACAAGGAAAAGAGCAAGGCGAACAGCCGCTGGGGTGCGGGTTACCTGCCTGCTACTGGCGATATGCAGCTATTGTTTATCCAGTCGGCGGTTGACAAGATGGACGACCTTTGTGGGCGCGCGGCCATTATCGAGAACGGGTCCCCGCTGTTTACGGGCGGCACGGCCTCGGGCGAATCGCAGATCCGTCGCTGGCTCTTGGAAAATGATTTGCTCGAAGCGATTATCGCGCTCCCCACAGACCTTTTCTACAACACGGGTATCGCGACCTACATTTGGGTACTCTCCAAGAACAAGAGCAAAAAGCGCCGTGGCAAGGTGCAGCTCATTGACGCGAGCGGGATTTACCACAAGTTGCGCAAGAGCCTTGGCAACAAGCGCAACGAAATCACTCCCGAAGACCGCAAGCGCATTACCGAACTCTACGCCAACTTTGAAGAGAACGAACTTTGCCAGATTTACGACAACGAAGAATTCATGTACCGCGAATACGTGGTTAAGCAGCCGCTGCAGCGCAGTTACGCCATCGACGACGAACGCATCGAGAACCTGGTTGTTTCGGGTGCGTTGAATACGGTCTATGACGAAGCGAAGGTGAACGAGCTTGAAAATTCCGAAGAGGAACTTTCCGCCAAGGAAGAAAATCTCCTTAAAAAACTGAAGGCGGGCAAGCCCCTTTACGATTCCATCATGGAAACGCTGAAGGCGAATACTGGCAAGAAGAAGTTTATGGAGCCGGTTTCGTTTATGGCGCGACTGTCGGAACTGCTCCCCGATGTGGACAAGAAACTGCTCGACAGGATTGCGGACGGCCTTTCTGCAATGGACAAGGACGCCGAAATTCAGAAAGACAAGAAGGGCAACGTGCTTTGGGACAACGATTCCAAGGATACCGAAATTGTCAAGTACACCGAAAGCATCGAAGACTACATGGCTCGCGAAGTGCTGCCGCATATCCCCGATGCAAAGGCTTTCTTCGAAGAAGATGTAAGTGCCAAGAAGCCCGTCGTGAAAACCGGTGCCGAAATTCCGTTTACCCGATACTTCTACAAGTATCAGCAGCCCAAGGCGAGCAAGGACTTGGCGAAGGAATTTGTGGAACTCGATAAGTCTGTAAACAAGAGAATCGCAAAGCTGTTTGGATAAGAAATTTTTATGGGAAAATTTGTGCTGACAAAAATACGCGAACATATGTTGAGTACTCGCAATGGATTTAGCGAGGCGCAAGGGATATCCTCTTGCAATACGCAAATACAAATTACAGAAATTGACGATAGAACGAGAATTATTTTATTTAATAAAATAACAAGCCACCTTTCGTGGCATTACGCGAATAAAGACGGAGCGAGATATGATGGGAATACTTTTCATGAAGAAGATTCTCTTTATAGAGATGTAAGCACTGAATGCGGAAAAATGGTTGATCCAAATACGCACTACTACATAAGTGAATTTAACAATCTTTCAAAATTAGTATTAACAAGAGCTTGTTTTAATGAAGTTTTCGATTTTATAGAATTGGTTTGCAAATACTGTAGAAGCAAAGACGACCTTGTTAATGAAATCGATTCTGTTTTCGAACGAGAATATGTCGGCTATCGTTTTGTTGATGGCAAAATTACCCCAATTACGGATAAAAATGAAATTGAATCCATTGAGGAAGCATGTAATAACAAATTTGAAGGGACTAGAGTTCATATAAAAAAGGCTGTCGGTTTTTTAGCCGATAGAGAACACAAGGATTACAAGAATTGCATTAAGGAAAGTATTTCTGCGGTTGAATCCATCTGCTCAATAATTGTGGAAGATGAAAACGCAACTTTAGGCAAAGCGTTAAAACAACTTAAAGATAATGGTTTGACAATTCACCCTGCACTTGAAAAATCATTTTCAATTTTATATGGTTATACAAGTGAGGAAGGGGGGATTAGGCATGCTGAAGGAATGACAGAAAGTAATGTCTCTTTCGAAGATGCCAAGTTTATGCTAGTCAGTTGCTCCGCATTCGTAAACTATTTGACCGCTAACTATGGTAAGGTTGGGGACAAGCATGCGTAAAATGAAGAATAGCGGTGTTGATTGGATTGGGCAAATTCCAAGTGATTGGGATGTAACACGCATAGGCTATGAATCGTGGATAAGAGCTCGATTGGGATGGAAAGGGTTAAAAGCCGAAGAATATGTTGATGAAGGTTTTGCTTTCCTTTCCGCTTTTAATATTGTTGATGATAAATTGCAGTGGGAAAATTTGAATTTTATAAATCAGCAACGATATGATGAATCGCCTGAGATAAAACTGAAAAAAGGGGACATACTCTTAGTAAAAGATGGTGCGGGCATTGGAAAATGTGCTAGAATAGATTCTCTGCCTATAGGTGCAGCAACTACAAATGGGTCTTTGGCGGTGATTTCAACGCATGCTAAATTATCCTACCGTTATTTGTATTTCTATTTATTAAGCCCGATTTTTCAAAATTATATATATCGTTTAATGAATGGGATGGGGGTTCCTCATTTATCACAAGAAGAATTAAGAAAAATTCAAATTCCTTTTCCGCCGATTGATGAGCAGAAGAAGATTGCAGATTTTTTGGATGAGAAGTGTGGCGAGATTGATTCGATTCGTTCGGATATCCAGAAGCAGATTGACATTTTGAACGACTACAAGAAATCGGTTATTACCGAGGCTGTCACGAAGGGCCGTAACCCCAAAGCCAAATTAAAGGACAGCGGCATCGAATGGATCGGCAAAATCCCTGAAGGGTGGAATGTTAAAAAGTTGAAATTCTATTTCAATTTTGGAAAAGGTCTTCCTATTACCAAAGAAAATCTACAAGATACAGGTGTCCCAGTAATTAGCTACGGACAGATTCATTCTAAACAAAATAGTGGTACTGCGATAAACGATACTTTGATTCGTTTCGTCAATGAATCGTATTTAAGATCGAATCCATCTTCTTTAGTTCATCAAAATGACTTTATATTTGCCGATACTTCAGAAGATTTGGATGGTTGTGGCAATTGTGTTTATGTTGATACGAAGGAACCTTTGTTTGCCGGTTATCACGCAATTATATTTAGGTCATTGCAGCCGAATGCAAAATATTTTGCATATCTCTTTTTGACTGACTGTTGGAGAAGTCAAATTAGAAAAGTTGCAAGTGGCGTCAAATTGTATAGTATTACACAGAAGATATTGAAAGAAACAAGTGTAATAATCCCTCCTCTCTCCGAGCAGAAGGCTATCGCGGATTATCTCGACGAAAAGTGTTCCGAAATCGATGCGACCATCGCCGACAAACAGAAACAGCTCGAAACCCTGGACGAATACAAGAAATCGCTCATTTTCGAATACGTGACCGGCAAAAAGGAAGTTTCCTAGAAATAGCAAGATTTCCCAAATCTCATAAAAATTTGCAGATTTGGGAAATTATCCATAGTTTTTAGCATATATTTTCCCAAATCTCGTAAAAAATATCGCTTTTGGGAAACTATTGGTCCAATTTTTGAGTATATTTAGGGAAACAGCATGGGGATGCCGATGAACCTTATTGGACGAAATCGCGAAATAGAAGAACTCGACCGTTGCCTGAAAAGTGACCAGTCGGAGTTTGTTGTCGTTTATGGCCGCCGCCGCGTAGGCAAGACCTTCCTTGTAGAGGAGTTTTTCAACCGGCAATACGACTTTTCTTTTGTCGGCGGACACAACCTGCCCGTAAAAAAGCAGTTGCGAAACTTTGCAAAGGCCATCAAGCATTACGCGCGTTTGCCAAAATTGCCAGAGTTTGCCGATTGGTCCGAAGCATTCGATTCGTTAACCGGATGGATCGAGTCGCAATCCAGCGACCATAAGAAAGTCATCTTTTTTGATGAAATGCCGTGGATTGACACCCCAAAATCGGATTTTGTCGAAGAGTTCGAAAACTTTTGGAATGGTTGGGCCGCCCGCCGCAAAGACATTTTGTTTGTTGCAACGGGCAGTGCGACCAGCTGGATGATCGATAAGCTCGTCGAGAACCAGGGCGGGTTGCATTGCCGCATTACGAACAGCATCTACCTGAACCCCTTTACGCTTTACGAGTCGGAACAATACCTCCGAGCAAGAAGGTGTGCGTGGGACAGATACCAGATTCTTCAGGCGTATATGATTTTGGGCGGAGTCCCGTTTTACTGGAGTCTGCTGGACACCCGCTTGAGCCTTGTCCAGAACATCGACCGCCTATTCTTCCGTAAGAACGCTTTGCTGAAAATAGAATTTGACGAGCTCTACAATGCGTTATTCTCCCATGCGGAATACTATATACAAGTGGTGCAATTGCTTGCCAATCACAAAGAGGGCATGACTCGTTCTGAAATAGGGAAACAGGTCCATTTCGATGGAAAAATGTTGACAGTTGTGCTGAAAAACCTTGAACGATGCGATTTCGTTTTGCGTTATAGTCAGCTCGGCAACAAGATCAAGGATGCTATTTACCGGTTGTCTGATTTTTATACGCTTTTTTATTTCAAGTACGTGCAGGCGAACAACTCCCTTGATGAACAATGGTGGAGTAAGCACTTCAACTCGCATAGCGTAGAAAGTTGGCAGGGGCAGACTTTTGAACTAGTCTGCATGACTCATGTTGATGCCATAAAGCAGAAACTGGGCATTGCCGGCATAGCGACGGAAGTTTCCGCTTGGAGATACGTTCCCAAAAACGATTCTGAAAAGGGAGCCCAGATTGACATGGTCATTTCGAGGGCGGACAGGGCGATAAACCTGTGCGAAATGAAGTTCGCTTTGGGCAAATATCAGGTATCTGCAGATTACGCCGACTACATTCGCGACAGGGCTGAATTGTTCCGAACCAAAACGAAAACCAAATACGCCATCGTACCAACAATGGTGACTACCTACGGTGTTGCCGAAGGTGCCAATAGCAGCGTCGCGCAACAAGAAATCACAATGGAAGATTTGTTCAGGGGGAATACGCTATGAAGTTCTCTATCAATGAACGTTACGATTACCAGCGCGGAATCCTCAATTACCTGAAAGAGCATAACGGCTACCGTGTGCGCACGAACGAGAACTTCGATCGCCGTTTTGCAATAGACGGCGAACTGCTCGTGGAGTTTTTGACCAAGACGCAGCCGAAAAAAGTCGAACTCCTGCGCAAGATGTACAAGGGCGATTTCGAGGAAACCCTGTTCAACTACTTCAACCGCGAAGTGAACAAGAAGGACGGAAGCCTTATCGGCGCGCTCAAGCACGGCATTGACCTTGCAAACCAGCACCTGGATTTGATGTATAGCAAGCCTGCCACCGATTTTAACCCAGAACTCTTGAAGAACTATCGGGAAAATATCTTCTCGGTCGCTGAAGAAGTTTGGGCGAGTGACGACGAAAGGATTGACCTGGTGATTTTCTTGAACGGGATAGCCATCATTTCGTTTGAGCTTAAGTCGAATCCACAGGGGCAGAATTATTCGCACGCCATTGAGCAGTACCGTACGCAGCGTAATCCCAAGACGCGACTGTTCCAATTCAAGTCGGGGACGCTGGTGAACTTTGCGATGGACCTGAACGAAGTCTATATGACCACAAGGCTCGAAGGCGAGACAACAACCTTCTTGCCGTTCAATATGGGCGACGGCAATGGCGTAAATGCGGGCAAGGGGAACCCACTTTGCGGGGATGATTACCCCGTACATTACATGTGGGAAGATATCCTGACCAAGGATACGATTCTCGACTTGATTTCGAGATACATCTTTATCCAGGTCGAAGAAAAAGAGGACAAGGAAACAGGGAAAAAGACGAAGAAGGAAAGCATCATTTTCCCGCGTTACCATCAACTGGATTGCCTGCGGAAGATTCTCGCCGATGTCACGGAAAACAAGTCTTCGTTCAATTACCTGATCCAGCACAGTGCGGGTAGCGGCAAGACCAATACGATTGCATGGCTTTCGCATCGCTTTTCGTCGTTGCACGACAAGGATGACAAGCAGATCTTCGATAATGTCGTTGTCGTGACGGACCGCGTGGTAGTCGATAGGCAGCTGCAGGCGGCAATCAGCGGAATCGAGCACAAGTCCGGGCTTTTCAAGCCCATGAAGGATGACTGCACTTCGGATGATTTGCGCAAGGCGCTTGAGGGTAACACCAAGATTATCGCGACGACCATCCAGAAGTTCCCCTATATTGTCGATACGGTAGCCTCGCTCAAGGGGAAGACTTTTGCCGTTATCATTGACGAGGCGCATTCTTCTACTGCGGGCAAGAACATGGCCGCAATCACCAAGGCTCTTGGCAAAGGCAAGCAGAACGAAGACGAAGAAGTTGATGTCGAAGATTCCATTGTTGATGAAATCAAGCGCAACGGCAAGCAGGAGAATGTTTCGTTCTTCGCGTTTACGGCGACGCCTAAGCCCACGACTCTGCAATTGTTCGGGCGTATAAATAAGGACGGTCATGGCGAGGCGTTCCACACCTATTCCATGAAGCAAGCGATTGAAGAAGGTTTCATTCTGGATGTTTTGCAAAACTACATCACCTACAAAACATTCTATCAGGTAAACAAAGCCATTCAAGACGATCCGACCCTGGAAACCAAAAAAGCGAAGCGTCAGATTGCCCGCACTGCCGAACTGCACGATACCAACATTGCTCAGCGTGTCGAAGTCATTGTGGAGCACTTCCGCACGACCGTGATGCAGGAACTAGACGGAAACGCAAAGGCGATGGTCATTACGGATTCTCGCCAAAGTGCGGTGAAATACCGACAGGCCATGGATGAATACCTGAACAAGAAGGGCTACAGCGACATCAAGGCGCTGGTCGCATTCTCCGGGAAGGTCAAAGTCGATGATGTCGAGTATTCCGAAGCAAAAATGAACGGTTTTTCCGAAGACAAGTTGCCTGAAAAATTCGACAAGGACGGATATCGGGTGCTGCTTGTGGCGAACAAGTACCAAACGGGTTTTGACCAGAAGAAACTTTGCGCAATGTACATCCTCAAGAAATTGCGCGGAGTCAACGCCGTGCAGACACTTTCGAGACTCAACCGCATTTGCGCCCCGTATAAAAAGCAGACCTTTATTCTCGACTTTAAGAACGATTACGAAGATATGAAGGCGGCGTTTGCTCCGTATTACACCTCGACATTCCTTGCCAACTCGGTAAACCCAAGAAATATCTACGAACTCGAAAAGAAGATTGATGCCTATGGCATTATCGATTACGATGACGTAATGAAATTTAACGAGTGGATGTACAAGGGGTTGATGGACAAGAAGAAGGCTGAAATCAACAGCCTGCTTGTGCGTGCGCAGAAATTCGTTGACAAGTATGAACTCGAAGAACAGCTGGAATTTGTCGCGCTGTTGCGCAGTTTCGTGCGTTTCTATGAATTCATGATTCAGGTGACGAATTTCAGCGATGTTGACTTGCACAAGAAATACAATTTCATTGTCGCTTTGCTTGCATACCTAGATATCCGCCAAGCGGGTAACGGTTTCTCGCTGAAGGGGAAAATCAAGATAGGGAACTTTGTCCAGAAAAAGGATGAAGAACATAAGGCCCCGAATTTAGTTTCTAAACCGTTCCTGAAATTGCCTATTGCCGAAAAATTCGGCCTCACCGAAGACAAGAAGCAGAAACTGTCCGAGATTATCGCAGAAATCAACAGCAAGAACGGAACTGCGTTTGATACCGACGTTGCCGTGAAGGCCGCTTTGCAGATTCGCGACATCATGATGAAAAACGAGAACCTCAAGAAGAGTGCGGCATCCAACACGGAAAAGGATTTCGCTTTCCCGTTCTACGACAACATCGATGATGCGTTGATTGAAGGTCTCGATCAGAACGAAAGTTTCTTCTCGCTGCTCTTGAACAATAATGAAATCAAGAAAGAAGTTCTCGGCATATTCATGGGCGAGATTTACAAGAGCCTAAAGAAGAAAGCCAAAGAAGCGGATGAAGCGGTGAATGCTACGGCTAATGAGGATGTCGCAGGGCGCATTTATAAAATGCCGAAGCAGAAAGATGAGTTTGGCGATATGCCGATGGCCGCGGAAAAGAACAAAGGAAAAAAAGATTATACTACAAAGGGGTAAAGGAGGCGTCGCATGTCAGGAATTATTGTTGCGTTGATTGGTATTTGTGGGACAATATTGGGCACACTAATAGGCGGCATTTCCACGCATCTGCTTCACTATAAGAATCGCAAATCCGAAGAAACCAAAATAATAAACGAATCGATACACTACCTTCTAGAGGTTTTCTTTCTAGTTAATCGTCTAAATTTCGAAAAGATGATAGATGCTTATGTAGATTATTACCTTCAAGAAATAAGGAAAATCATCCCTAAGATGGATGACGATTCAATCGAAAGCATAAAAAAACAATTCTATCCTCAATTGAAAAATACAATTGTACCTCTTTCTCAGAAATATTCTTTTGAGAAATTAAAAGAGTTAGAGAACGACTACAAGTCTATGCTTGATAAACTGTCAATAGTTTTGCCTGTTGACGCATATTACTTAAGGGGAAAAAATGATGTTAAAAGTCTTTTAAATTTACTTTCGGATTATTTAAAAGAAGTTGAATTTACCGGTATCGAAAAGGAAGACGTCTTGCGCAATCTTATAAGCAACATGCAATCTTCTTTGACCACAAAAGCCATAGATGAATATGCCGATGGTATAAAAAAAGAATTAATAGTGTTGTTGAGTAAAACTGATCGCTACAATCGTAAAATAGGCAAGAAAACCATTGACGATATTGTTTCTACAATGCTTACTGAAGACGAAAAACGAGAGATAAATACGTTGATAGGATCTGTTTTAGAGCAAATAAAAAAAGATGCCGCAAAAACGACAGTTTCGTAGCTTTTTGCGTTAGGGATAGTGACCCGTAAGGGCGGAGACTTGCGCTATTTGGTTCTAGATGGCGGATCGAGTCCGCCATGACGCAAGGCAAGGCTCCGGGAGCGAAGCGAGTATAGCCCGACCCGGCGAGGGTAAACGAGCCGGGGAACGCCCATTTTTTGTCGTTTTTTACCCCGACATTTACACCGACAAATACCCCGACAAATGTGTTTTTCATTCCGACATTAATCCGACATCTTTTCCGACATTTAAACCGACATTATGCCCCGGCGTTCCCTGCTAAGCCGATTTCTGCGGCGTGTTCGCGCATGCCCTCGATGCAGATGGCGGCGACGTCTTTCACGTCCATGCCGAGCAGGGTGCAGCCTTTCAGAATGTAGTCACGGTTGCATTTGGCGGCGAATTTCTTGTCCTTGAACTTCTTCACGAAACTTTTCACTTCCAGGTCCAGGATGCCGTTGGGGCGCATTCTCGCGCAGGCTTGGATGATTCCGGTGAGTTCGTCCACGGTGAACAGGCTCTTTTCCATGTTGGTCTTGGGTTCCACCTGGTTCACGATTTCAAAACCGTGCGCTAAAATGGCGCGCACGTCTTCTTCGGAAACGCCTTGTGCGAGCAGTTCCTTTTCGGTGTGCTGCAGGTGTTCTTCGGGGAATTCCTGGTAGTCGTAATCGTGCAGGTAGCCCACTGCCTGCCAATGTTCCACATCTTCGCCGAAGTGCTTGGCCATCGCGCCCATGGCATAGCATACGTTGAGGGAATGGATGACCAGCGATTCTTCGGTCACGTGGCCCTTGCTGATTTCTTTTGCGCGTTCGACGGTCAGGCTCATTTGAATTCTCCGATTTTTGTCGGTAATATAAATAATTTGGGGCGCCTATTGCACCCCGTTTGTTATAGAAAAAATTGATAATTCAGCATAATTATTAAGTATTGGACACGCGTGAAATCCCGTTCTATATTTGGCGACGCTTATGAAAAGAAAGAGTGTTGTCATACCGGGCTTCGGCCTTACAACAGGGGTGACCCTGGCGATTTTGAGCGTAGTGGTGTTGATTCCCCTTGCCTCGCTAGTCGTGTTTTCGGCCCAGATGAGTGCGAGCGAGATTATCGACGTCATCACGCGTCCGCGCGTGCTTTCGAGTTTCAAGGTGAGTTTCTTGACGGCTTTTGTCGCCTCGCTTATCAATGCGGTGATGGGCGTGATTCTCGCCTGGGTGCTGGTGCGTTACACGTTCCCGCTCAAGCGCATCGTGGACGGAACGATTGAGCTCCCGTTTGCGCTCCCTACGGCGGTGGCGGGCATCGCGCTTACGGCGCTCACTGCGGATACGGGCCTTATAGGCGGCTTTTTCGCGAATTTCGGCATCAAGATTGCGTTCACGCGCATCGGCATTACGGTGGCACTCGTGTTTATCGGCATTCCGTTCGTGGTGCGCGCGGTGCAGCCGGTGTTGGAAAAGTTGGACCCCGCCTACGAAGAGGCTGCAGGGGTGCTGGGCGCAAGTCGCACGCGGATTTTCTGGAAGGTAATATTGCCGGAACTGATTCCCGCCATCTTTACGGGTTTCGGGCTCGCTTTCGGGCGCTGCCTCGGCGAATATGGTAGCGTCGTGTTTATCGCTGGCAACATGCCCTTCGAAACCGAAATCGCGCCACTCATCATCATGTCGGAACTTCAGGAATACGACTATTCCAGCGCGACCACAATCGCCCTCGTGATGCTGGTGGCGTCGTTCATCACACTGTTCCTGGTGAACGTGGTGCAGAACAGGAACGCCAAGATTCTCAAGGGAGGTAGCTAATGAGTGCAGTTACGCAGAGCGGTCTCCATCGCGATACGAAGGGTTCTAAGCTGGTCAGGTATTCGCTGATTGGCATAAGCCTACTTTTCGTATTCTTGATGCTTATCCTCCCGCTGATTACGGTGATTACCGAAGCTTTCAAGCAGGGTTTTGCAGTGTACAGCAAGGCGGTTAGCGACGATTACACCATCAAGGCGATTCTTTTGACGCTGGAAGCCTCGTTTTTTGCGGTCGCCATCAATACGGTCTTTGGCTTGTGTGCCGCCTGGAGCCTCACGAAGTTCAAGTTCAAGGGCAAAAAGATTCTCGCGACTCTCATCGACTTGCCGGTGACGGTTTCGCCGATTATCGCGGGCCTCATTTTCTTGCTCACTTTCGGTCGCCAGAGCCCGATTTTCCCGCTGTTGCAGGATTGGGACCTCAAGATTGTCTTTGCGGTGCCGGGAATCGTGCTTGCAACGATTTTCGTGACTTTCCCGTTCATTTCGCGCGAACTGATTCCGGTGCTGGAATCGCAGGGAACCGACGAGGAAGAGGCCGCGGCGCTGATGGGCGCGAAGGGCTTCACGATTTTCAGGCGCATCACCTTCCCGCATATCAAGTGGGCGTTCCTTTACGGCGTCGTGCTTTGTGCGGCGCGCGCCATGGGCGAATTCGGTGCGGTGTCTGTCATTTCGGGCCACCTGCGCGGAAAGACCAACACGCTCCCGCTCCATGTGGAAATCCTTTTTAACGAGTTCCAGTACGTGCCTGCGTTTGCGGTGGCGTCGATACTGGTGATGCTTGCCATTCTCATTCTGGTTGCAAGAAGCGTCATTGAACATAAGGGAAGAAAGAAATAGCCTTGAAAATTAGATCCCCGCCTGCGCGGGGATGACGATTATGAAATAGGAGATTTTATGTACGTCGAACTCAAACATATCAACAAGCATTTCGGAAATTTCAAGGCCTCGGACGATGTGACTGTCGGCATCGAGAAGGGGAA
>Ga0310694_10004316_pt1 | contig 13762 bp, 22 predicted proteins | sample 174DNAGHGhighgp2_FD_203884 | JGI IMG/M metagenome (GOLD analysis project Ga0310694, IMG submission 203884) | Sheep rumen microbial communities from Palmerston North, Manawatu-Wanganui, New Zealand - 1742 DNA GHGhigh gp2 (v2) (version 2) | ecosystem: Host-associated > Mammals > Digestive system... | reverse complement strand
GTCGAGAAGGCGAAGAGAGGGGAGGCCGAGGGGTGGGGGGGGGTCACTTTTCCGAGTCTCGCGGCGGTTTCGTTCGCCGCCGCAGCGCGTCGCCGACCGGCGACAGCCGCCCCGTGACACGGTCGTGCATCGCGTTGTGCGACGCCTGACTCAGTGCGATCAGGTTCCAGCGGCACCAGGCGTATTCTGGGTAATCCTCCGCTGGCCAGATATGATGCACGTGCGTCGCCTCTTCGCGTCGGCCGAAGCGTTTCGCGTATTGGCACCGGTGCCCGGCCTCGCGCAGGACGGAAGCCCTGAGCCGGACCCAGCGCCGCGAGTTGTAGTCAAATCCCATGGCAAAACAAAAAGCCCGCGCCCGATCAATCGCACACTGGCGAGATCGGGCGCGGGCTTATGTAGCACAGGCCGCTGTCGATATTCACGTAGACATCCCGCTTGCACTTGTGGCAGAAGACGGGAAGGTTTCTTGCGGTCGTCGCGGCGTCCTTGGTGATGAGCCGCGCGCCGCATGTGGGGCAGCACCAGGCGCCCCGTTTGCTTGCTAACAGTGTACCACAAATCCGGTCAGACGACAAGGGGAAACACCTCTTTTGCGCTTAATTTATTATAGGTTCCAAGGTTGAAAAAATCTAAAAAAGGTCAGCGCCGGCGCCGCTTTGCTCGGGGCGGACGGCGGAAGGCTCCGGAGCCGAGCCGGTACTTGATGATCTCGTACCCGGCGAACTCTGTGCGGCGGTGCTCATGGAGAAGAAGCGTGGCACCGTGCGGCGGATCCAGCCGCTCGTCTTCATCGACGAGCACGATGTCGACCTCGGGCTTGAGACAGTTGCGGGTGCAGCCCCAGCCGTGCAGCCCCGGCCTGCACTCATACTCCTGCGCCTCGCGCAGCTCTTTGGACATGTACCGCGCGAGGGTCTCGTGGTTCTTCTCGTCGTCGACGCAGAGCTTCTCGCAGGAGATATCGGAGCCGTAGCCCCAGCAGCGGCGGATCATGGCGAGGTCGTCGCCGGTGTTGTCGATCACGATGTGGTGGTGCCAGCGTCCGCTTTCGCTTGTGAGCACCTCGGGCGCGTAGATTACGCGCGGCGCGGGAAGGCCTGCGGCCTTGCGCTCGGCGCGCAGTTTTTTGAGGAAGTAGGCAAAGCGCCGCTGCGCCTGTTTGCGAGTCTTTGGCAGATGATCGTCGTCATAGGTCAGCACGATCACGAGCCCGCTGCCGGCGGTCGGAAAGTTGGCAGCCAGGCGCAGCTCCAGCTCCATCATACTGTTGAGCTGGTTCATGCGTTTCTGCGCGGCGCTTGTGGCCTTGGCCTTGGCCGCGCGTTCCTTGATGCTGTCGCCCCGCTGCCGAACTGGCATGTCGCACTCTATGCCGATAGACCCGGCGAGGATCCGTTTTCGTTTCTTCATAGGGCAAGCGCCCTCCGATTCTTTCATGGCCGCGGAGGGCGCTTCGTTTATATAAGATACCCCGGAACGGGGCGCAAAGTCAAGGGTAGGGAACTACTCGCCCAGCAAAAACGAGATGCTCCAGGCCTCGCCGAAGTCGACGCAGTCAAAGGCGCCCTTAACCTTCTCGGCCTCCGACGCGCCTCGCGCGAAGAAATACCCGTCCGCGCGCCCGGGCTCGCATTTGTACGCGTAGAGCTTCCCGTCGGCGTCGCGGGCGATGTACTCATAGCCCTGGGCGTCAAGTGCGTCCAGCTCCTCACGCTCAGCCTCGGAGAGCGTCGGCGTCTCAAGCTCCTCCTCCGGGTACGGGTTCTCGATGTACCCCGCGTCGATCAGCGCGGCCTCGGCCTCGTCCATCGTGGAGGTGATCCAAATGCGCGCCCCGTGGCGAAGCTGAATAAGCATCTGGCCTCCCGCGTTCGGCTGATAATCCGGCCCCGGTTTATCGTCCCGGATGAGCGCGATCTCAGCAGGATCCACCCAGCAGTCGCCGATTTTTACAAGCATAATTTTATTTGCTCCTTTCTCTCGTTCGCCTTGCGGCGTTTCTCCATGAGGCAGCGCGTACAGAGGGCGCCGCCGTTGATGGTCCTCTCGTCCTGGCCTTTGCAGATCGTGCAGCAGTTAAGCCGCCGCAGCAGGTCATAGCGGTCATTTTTATAGTTCCGTTTCTTGGCCCTCATCGGCTCACCACCTTCGGCTTCTCGCCCTGCCGGTTCATATCCTCCAGGCGGCAGCGGCTGGGATCATTGAGGCAGCGGTTCTTGCAGCGGCCTCTGCTCTGACAGGTCGCGCAGCAGACGAAATCCTTCCGCTTGTCGCAGTAAAAGATATTACAGTAGCGGTTCACGGGCCCTCACCCTCCTCACCGCTCTGGCCTCCGCCGCCTCCCGCTATGGCCTTGGACGGGCCGCTAAGAAGGTCGATCCCGTACTCCTCGCGCAGGGTGTTGCGGACATCCGCTGCGGTAAAATATCGCTTGTCGCTCGACTTGGTCTTTTCGCATACCTCCATCCATACCGCGACGGCGTCCACCTCCGGGCACTTGTCGCAGAGGGCGAGCAGGAAGAGCGCCTCCATGAGCCGCAGACCTTCCACCCAGCCCTCGCGCCGGGCGCGTCTCACATCGGCCTCCGTCCGCGGCACGTTCCTTGGGTTCGTCTTCATTCCGTCGCTTCCTTATCCGGCAACGCCAATACCAGCACGGCGCAAACGAAAAGGTCAGTCTTCTTCATGGCATTCACCTCCCAACTGCTCGTCAATGTCATATTCCCCCAAAACGGACTTGCGCCATTTTAAGTACTCAGTCTCGTAGTCCATCGCGTAGACTGCGGTGCGTACACCGCCGAGCCGATAGGCGAGGAAAGCCGCGTCTTTTTCGCCGTAGCTGACAGGAGGGAACGGGAGAGAAGTGTCGCCGGAAGCTGCCAGATAAAATAGCTCCGAAAAGAACAGGGTCAGGAAAAGCGCTTGCTTTTCGCCGGATAACTTGGGCTGTACGGGCTTTTGCATTTCCTTGGGTGCGGGCTGCTTCGTGGTCTTTGCGGGAGGGTTCGTTCTCGCAAACTCCAACGCCCAGCTGCGGAGACTCGCGTTTTCATTGGGTAACGGCGCTTTTGCCAAAGTTCCGTTATACGCACGGTTCAAGTAACTGTTCGCACGCTTTATCGTTTTGTACCCTCGATGGGTAACACGGGCGATTTCTGATAAATCAAGGCCCGATCGGATAAGATAAAAAATCGTGTAATAGCCTTCTTTGTTGATCCAGCTTGCTTTGCTCATTTCATGTTCCTCCTTCTTCACTTCTCCGGCAGCGGCTTAAAACAATCACAGGCGACAGTATCCTCGTCGAAGTCTTCAAGTGGGTCATTTTTGCCGATATCGCAAAAATTAAACCACCAGTAGTCGTCCTCGGACCAAGCCTCGTCCTCGTCAAAGTAGGCGCAATCCCCGCACTTGTTCGTGGATTCCATCGCCCTCACCCCCGATCCGGCAGCGGCCACCAGCTCACGACCTTGCCGACCTCGTCGATCGGCCGCCCGAAGCACTCCCAGACGCCGCCCTTGTAATCGCATGTCTGCTCGTGTGGCTTGTCGAGCCCCATGTCCACCCGGCACAGGTACCGCCCGTCCCTGGGCGGCGTACCCGTTTTCCATTCCGGCGTGTCCACTGTGGGCTCGGCCTTTTTCGGCCTGCGCTCTTCCTCGGTCAGAACCGCCCTCCAGCGCGTGATGGCGATGGCAGCCAGCATGTCATAGACCTCCGTCCACGTCCGGGAGATCCCGCCGCCGCGGCTTAAATGCTGTAAAGTAATACCTTTGTTGCTGCCTTCCCAGTCGGCGGCATATCCGGCGACGCCGGCATTCCGGCAGTCAAGCCGCAGCATGTCGATACTGTCCTTGCGGTTCGGCAGCGCCCCGGCGGCGAAGCTATGCTGGATGAGGCTGTCCGCGGCCTCCTGCATGTACTTCCAGAAGCGCGCGTCCTCGTCCGCGCGCCCGTCGAGGTACTTCTTGAGCCCGTCAATGGCGTTGGATTCTTTCGACGGGTGTTCTGCAAGGACCTGATCTACAGGAGGCGCGTCTTCAATATCCTCGGCATGCACGACAATGGGGCCGCCGTCATTGCGAGCCAGTGCCGCAGCACTGGTGTGGCAATCCGTCTCTTCCATCTTCCCGGCTTTCTTTTCCTGCTCGATCACCTTTTCCACGGTCTCCTTTGTCAGATCCTGCACCGCCGGGCCGAGTTTGAGTGAAATGATCTGCTGCGTCTTCCGGTCCTCCTGGCTGAGGCGGTATGCCACCGACTCGCCGAGCCTGTCGCCGTCAAAATACTTGAGCAGCTCCGGCACCAGCCTCTCGCGGATCGCGGTCAGCCTCCCGACGCGCGAATCACTGGTCTGCAGCACCGACGCCACCAGCTCCCGCGTCCTTCCGGGGAAGTCGTAGCCACGATCCCGCAGCCGCGCGAGCAGGTCCCTCGTCTTCACTGCCTGGCGGCTCATCTCCGGCGCGGTCATGACGCGCGTCTGGGCGTTGCCGAAAATGAGCTTGAGCTCCTGCATCTCCGGCAAGGCCTCCGGCTTTTCCCGGATGCAGGGCACGCCGCCCTTGAACATGTCACTGCCGCCGTCCAGGATGAGCTTAATGGCGACCCGGCGGCGGTGACCGGACACGACGGTCACACGCCCGCGCTCGCCGTCGCGCACGCGCAGCGGCTGCTGCAGGCCCAAGAGCTCGATGCTCCCGGCAAGCTCGTCGATGCCCTCCAGACTGTAGAAGTTCTCCGGATCCGGGTCGATGCGGTCGAAGTCGATATACTCGATCTGCTCCCGTTCTGGGCCCACAGTGGGCCCGCAAGCCTTCCTGAGCTCGGCCCCGAGGTCAAAAGCACGCTTAGCCATTGCCGTCACCGCCTCTCATATCAGCGCCGCAGTTGGGGCAATATTTCATTGTGTCAGGGGTTTGACCAAACGGAATAATCCTATGACAAATATCGCACTTGAAATCCCAAACGCCATCGTTTGGAAACGGGATCCATTTACTGTGCACCACAGGCCGCACATCGCCGTCGGGAATCTGCGAAAACTGCGGGCAGATGTCGTCGCATTCTTCGAGATCTTCCAGTGTCGGGTTCTCGCAGATTCCGCACCAGCCGCATAAGACTTTCTGCGCGTCCTCGCGTTTGATGTATCTCGGGAAGACAAATTTATTCATCCCCCAGCACCTCCTTCGCGAGCTTCTCGTAGTCCTGAGCGACTCGGGAGCCGGGCGCGTACTCGTACAGCGGCACCCGCGTGTAGGTCGACTCGCTGCAGCACACGCTGTCGTGGATAACGGTCTCGCACACGTCGAGCCCGTCGGCCCTGAGCTGGTCGACGATCTGGCGGCTGAGCCGCGTCCGGTTGGCCATTGTGGCCAGCACCCGGAAGCGAGGCGCGATATTGTAATAGCGCAAGCCCTTCGCCTGGTAGATCATCTCCAGCGCGCCCTGCCGGGAGAAGGCGTCGGCCTTGACGGGGAGGATCACCTCGTTGGCGTTGATGAGCGCCGCCACGCTGGACGCGGTGAAGGAGGGCGGGCAGTCGATGATGACGTGAGCGAAGCCGTCCTCCTTTGCCGCCAGTAGGAAGTCGAACAGGCTTTTCTCCGGTCCGCCGTCCACATACTCGGCGCTGCTGAGCATTGCGGCCAGATCCAGCCGGAGAAGCCCCATGTCCGAGCAAAGCATCTGCAGATTCTCGTAGGCCGTGTCGGCCAGCACATTCTCGAGGTACGGGTCGGCCTGCCCGGTCAGCACATCGGTCAGGGTCTGCCCCTCCCAGTCGGGGCAGAAAAAGTCGGAGGCATTGTGCTGCGCGTCGGCGTCGATGAGCAGCACCCGCTTTCCGTCCCTCGCCAGGATCGCGGCGAGGTTCACGGCGGTGACGGTCTTCCCGACCCCGCCTTTAAAGTTTGCAATCGCAATGGTTCGCATGTCTTCGTGGTCCTTTCTCAAAATTTAAATGTCTCATGCTGCACGCCCTGGGGCGTGTCGTAGCGTGCGCGGTACCAGCGGTGGGCCTCGTGGACCTGCACCACCGTGCCGGCCACCTGCACGCTCAGCGCGGGGCCGTAGTACGCGGTGCTCTCGGCATACGCGCTCGGCTTGAAGCGGAACGTGTCGCCGACTTCATACGGGCAAGGTGTCAAAACGGCAGCTCACCTCCTTCGTCCGGGTCAAGCTCCTGGAAGGTAGCCTGGCCCTCGATGCCGCGCCTGCGGCGCTCCTTCTCCTGCCGTGCCTCGCGGTTGCGGTCCATCTTCTCATTTCGCTCGCGCGCCTCGGAGATCTCCGCGGGTTCGTAGGCGGGCAGGTACGAAAAGCGCATGCGCGGCGCGTCGAACTCCAGATACATCTTGCCGCAGGCGCCGTCCTTGTTTTTGTCGACGATCAGCACGCGGTTTGAGGAGTAGTCGCTCAGGTCGGTCAGATCCATCATGAGGATCGCGTCCGCGTCCTGCACGAGCTGTTTGCTCTCGCGCAGATCCCATTTGTTGAGCTGCCGCCGCTTTCCCTTGCGGTCCTTTTCCGGCGGCGTGATCTGGCTCAGGGCGATGACCGTGCAGCCGAGCTGGATCGACAGCGTGTGCAGCCCGATGGACACATTGCGGACCTGCCGCACGATGTCGTCGTCCTTCAGGGCGTTGACGATCTGCACATAGTCCACAAAAATCGTGTCGTAGCCGCCCGCGATCGTGTCCTCCATGATCTCGTCCACGGTGTATCCTGCGGCCTCGATCAGATCGAAGCTCAGACCGTGGAGCTTTTCGGCGTCCCGCACCAGCCGCTGCTTGGCAGCCGCGTCGACCCGCTTGTGTTTGATCGCGCCCAGCGGCACGCAGCCGCCGTTGGCCATGAGCCTGTCCTCGGCCGCGGCCTTCATGGTTTCCAACGAGAAGAAGCCGACCTTTTTGCCGCCCTCGGCAAAATGCCGCGCGAGCTGGAACGCAAGCGCCGTCTTGCCGACGCTCGACTCCGCACCGATCACCACGAAGTGCCCGGCCTGAATCGTCATGACCTCGTTTAAGGGCTCGAAGCCCCAGTCAAGGAAGTCCGGCGGCCGGTCGTCGTTGAGCCGGTCGAAGAAGTCGTCGAGCATCTGCGGCATGGAGAAGATCCGCTTTTTCTTTCCGCCCATGAGCTGTTTGCCGAGCTTGGTCCACACCTCGCCGGCGGCTTCGGCCGTTTGCGCGTCCAGCAGCTCGTAGGCCGCGTCGCGGAAGATGCTCAGCCGCAGGCACTTCGCGCAGATCTCGCAGTATTCCTCCACGTTCGCCGCCGTCGGCGTGATCGCCATACACTCGGCCATGAGCCGGTTGTAGCTGTCGCTGCCGCAGGCGTCGGCCGCCGTTACCGGGTCCACCGGCCGGCGTTCGAGCCAGACGCCGCGGATCGCCTCATAGACATGCCGCAGGGCGCCGTCTGAGAACATCTCCGGCGACGTGGCCTGCATGACCTCACCCACGCAGCGCTCGTCAACCAGCATCGCGCCGATCACCGAGGCCTGTGCCTGCCGCCAGCGCGTGAGCTCGCTGCCTTCTTCGCGGCTTGTCGGCTCTCTGCTCATAGCTGCACCAGGTCTTTCCGCCCGGTGGGCGCGGGCTCATCGTCCGGGGGCTCGTCCGGCTCATCTCCCCAGCGCCCGTTATTGAGGTAGGTCGAGAGATACGGGATGCCGATGCCGCGCTGCCACTCGTCCGACGCTTTCTGCCTCCTCAGGGCCTTGCCGATGACGGCGATCAACTCATCTGAGGGTCTGAGCTTGTCCCAGGCCTTCACAGCGGCCTGCTTGCTCGTATGGCGCGGATAGTATTGCCAGAGCCCGGCGAAGCGTTCCGGTTTCCAACTCGGCGCACACTCAGCCCCCTGGGGGGCTTTAGGGGGATTGTTAGCTTTCTTGTTATCTTTCTTGTTATGGGGGACATTTTTGTCCGGGTTACCCGGCAAATTTTGTCCGGGTTCCCGGACATTTTTGTCCGGGTTATGCGCAAGTGGGTTGATGCCCGCGTAGATCTTCCGCCGGTCCTTGCCGCCGTCGCCGTCCGCGATTCTGATATAGCCCAGCCGGGCAAGCTCAGAGATCAGCCGTCTGATCGTCCGCTCACTCAGGCTGTACAGCCGCATGAAATACTCGTTCGAGGCGTAGCAATAGCCGCGCCGGTCTGTGAGCGACGAGATTTCGGCATACAGGAGCTTGGCGTTCGGCGGCAGCTCCTCGTCATAGCGCACCGCCGCCGGCAGCACTGCCCAGAAAGCGGGATTCGCCGCAGCGTCCGCCTTTTCCGGTGCCGCCGTCTTCGTGGTCTCGTTCATGTTCATTTACTCCTTGTCAAAAGCACAAGGCCGTGATATAATACTTTTGTCTTCGTGGTCAGGGCCTTGTGCCCTTACTGCAGCCCTGCCGGGGTCGCGCCCGGCGGGGCTTTTATTTTTGCCCCAAATCAAAGCCCGCCTTTGATTTGGAAAGGAAAAGGGAGGGAGCGCATGTGCAGCTTTCCCGGCACTTACGCAAACCGGGGAAGCGGAACGGAGCGAGCTTCCTTTGACGCTATACGACCTTCATCCCCGGCACATATCGGCAGGGCCGCACGACCTCAACAGGCCGGATCACCGGCGCGGCCCGGTGGTTTTCGAGATAGTCGTCGATGTCCTCGCGCCGCAGCCGGACCATCTTCGGCCCGACCTTGTAGGCGGGGATCGCGCCGCGGGCGATCATCTTCTCCAGTGTCCGCACCGAGACGCCGAGCAGATCCGCCGCCTCCGGTTTCTTAATCAACGCCGTCGTCATCCGCTGTCGCCCCCTCCCTGTACAGGTCCTCGATGCTGCACTGCAGCAGCTCCGCCAGCGCGGGCAGGTACGCCGAGGACGGCATGGTAACCCCGGCCTCCCACTGGCACCAGGCCGAGCGCGTCACGCCCAGCGTCTGCGCAAGCGGCGCCGCCCGCAGGCCGAGACTCCGGCGTCGCGTCCGGATCCCTGGCAAACTCGTATAAATCTTCGTGATCATCATCCTCCTGTCATGTAATCCCGGATGAAACGTGCTTTTCCGCGTACTGCAGCTCGTAGGCTGCCTCGATCATCAGCCGGATCTGCTCCAGCGCGTCGGCGTAAGCGATGGACTCGTCCGCGCCGGAGATCTTCCCGTCCGCGGCGATCCGCTTGAGATCCTCAAGCCCGGACCGCCGGAACTCTTCCACCTGCACCAGCAGGTTCAGCACCGCCTCCGGAAGGGGGCGTTTTTTGATGCCCGGCAGCACCGTCCCAGCTACCCGCGATTTGTTCAGCAGGTGCCAGTAGCAGACGATCTGCTGCCCGGCGGCCTCGGCCATGCGCAGCACCACCTCATCCGAGGGGAGAATGGTCCCGCGCTCGTACTGGCTCACGGCCTCGACCGAGAGCCCCAGCAGCTCGGCCCAGCGCTCCTGCGTGAGCCCCGCAGTTTTCCTTGCGTTATAGTACAAATTTCCGCAGTTTGTCTCCGTGGTCTTTCACCTCATTCCGTTGTAGAATCAGCTTGTCCGGCGGCCTTGACGGTTGCCTCCCATTTGTTCATGGCATCCTCGAGGGCGTTATATACGCGCATCTCGGCTTTGCCGCCGTTCATGATGACGAGCACCTCGCCGTCGTTGAGCTTCCCGCCGGACAGGTTCACCGCCTGAGCCAGCGTCATGCCCTCGCCGCGCAGCTTGATGAATCGCTCGCGGATCTCCCGCTTGACGCTGCCCCACGGTCCCGGCTTCGGCTTGCCGGGCACTTTCGCGCCCGCGCTCGCGGAGGCAAGCACCTCCTCGAAGTCGACCTTCTTCTGCGCCGGCGCCGCCGGTTTTTCCGGCTCTCCGGTCGCGTCTGTAGGGGCCGACGGCCCAGGCCGCCTTCTCTCGGCGATTTGCGCCGATTCACCTTGCGCCCTCGGCGGCCCGTCGCTGGGCACAACGGTCATCGGCGTCCCGACGTCCCAGCAGCGCAGAATCCGATCGCGCTCGGCGGCGTCTTCCGCCTGTCGCCGCACCTGGTAATACAGATCCAGGTATCTCTCTGTCAGCTCCTCCGGCTGGCCGGTCACGCTCGCGATCAGATCCACGCAGGCGCGCACCGCGCCCTCCGGCGTGCCGATCCCCGGCGCCGTCTCAGTTTTCGTCATAGTCTCACCTCGGTTTGTTTGGTCGGTCGTGCGCGAAGACAGGGCGCGCCGTGTTAAAGAGCAAATACATTCAGGAGGGAATGAAAAGGAAACACAGCATGAAGAGGTGTTGAAGGGGTGCGCCGGGGGAGCCCGATCCCCGGCGCGTGGCGCGTCCTGCCTTCGCCCGCGGCCGATATTGGTGCCAGATATAACGGGACGTCATCCCGCTGCGCCCGCCGCCGTGAGAGATAAGAAAAACGGCAGCGGGTGAGGCACTTCGTCTGGCGTGCCTTGGACAGTGGAGAGCGCAGCTCCCTCAAGCAGGCGTGAGGTTATGCCCCGCTGCGCTGGTATGGGCGGGCGTGGAGAGCCGGTGCCGCCGTTTCCGGTGGTGTCAGCCCGGACAAGCGCCCGGATCGCGTTTCCGCCCATTGGTGCGGCGTGCAGGAGTCGAACCGCCGTGCGGGGTGTATCACTCCCCGCACCCACCGTGCGCCGCGTGTAGGGGCGGCTATCAGCCGCCCGTGAAGGGGTTACCCCTCCTGTCGATTAAAACAGTCCTATCTGTCGAATCGGCTCAAAGTTCATCCAAAGGACCTCCCGGCGCTTGGTGGCGGTCTGCGCCCGGACGTCGATCTCCTCACGGTGCCAGTTTTTCAGCGCCTCATTGTACATGGGGCTGTCATAACCCGACAGGAGCACCGGCCCTTTGTGCGCCTTGAGCGCATCCAGCAGATCGGCATGATTGGCATCCGTCATCTCACAGGCATATTGTTTTCCATGCCTGGTACCGAGAAGATACGGCGGGTCTGCATAGATCAGCACATTCGGATAGTTGAACCGAGTGATTACTTCGAGTGCCGGGCGATTCTCGATCTGGACCCCGCGCAGCCGTTCCGCAGCCTCTTTGATACGCTGGGGCGTATCACACCATCCCTTGGCAGCATAGGCCGCTTCCCGGCCCTGCACATCGTTTTTCCAGCCGACCTTGATCTCGTTCGTTCGGAAGCCGTGTCCCATCATCAGCTTTGTGCAGAAGACAACGGCACGTTCAAAACTGTCAGTGGCACCGGCTTTGTATTTGTCTATCGATCGGTCATAAATCTCCCGTGAGTAAGGCGTCCAGTAGATGGCATCGGCCAGACGTTCAGGATCTCTCTTGATCCAGTCGAACAGGTTGACCACATCGCCATCCAGATCGTTTACCGTCTCAATTGCGCTGCGGCTTTTGGTGAATAGCACCGCGCCCGATCCAAAGAAAGGTTCCAGATAGCTGTGGTGAGGCGGGAAGAAATCGATGATCCACTGGGCAATACTCCACTTTGAGCCGGGATACTTGAAGATGGCATTCACCCCTCCTTCCACGTCTCATACTCCTGATCCAGTCCGGCGGCCTCGATGATGTCCCAGATCGCACAAAAGCGCTCGTGCCGGATCTTCGTCTCCGGCGAGGACGGCTTCGCCGACACCGCCGCCTGGTACGCCTCCAGCGCGGCCAGGGCCTTGATGAAAAGCAGTTTCTTCAGATCTTCCTTCATTGTTCACGTTCTCCTTGTCTTCGTGGTCTCCCGCCGGGCGGGTGCGTGCGTGCCGCCCGGTGGGGCTGTTGGGAAATCCCCAATTTGGGGAGCAATTACAAAATACTCTCTAAAATGGGGTATGTCAAGCGCAAATTAACTGTTATTCCCCGATTTGGGGAAAGCGCTACAAAAGCATGCTGAATTGTTGTATATTTCTCACAGAGAGGCGGGTGAGGATATGAACCGTATAAAAGATCTTAGAGTAAAACGGTGCATGACTCAAAAGGATTTGGCAAAATTGCTGAACTGCGCGCCCACCGCTATCTCAAAATACGAACTCGGGCAGCTCGGCATTGACGCAGAGACCATCTGCCAGCTCTGCGACATCTTCGGCTGCACGGCGGACTATCTGCTCTGCCGCAGCTCGTCGCCGGCGCCCGTGATCGCGGAGGAGGACGCCGCTGTCCTGGCCGCCTACCACGCCGCACCGCGTGAGATCCGCGACATCGTCGACACGGCTCTCGCGCCGTATCAAAAAAGCGCTATCGAGTCATCGACAGCATAATCTATCTGCAAAAATAAAAAAATCGCCCCGATTGGGGCGATGGGAGAAAACTATGGATTTTGAGTTGATCCGCCTCACGCGCAGGGAATGGCGCATTCTGGCGCGCGCGAGCCGCAAGCCGTTGGATTATGAGAAGCTGGACCGGGGCGCGTTCGGTCGGCTTTATGGCCACGGGTTCCTGGAGTTGGACGGCGAAAACAAAACCGCCGCGGCCTCAGCTCTGGGGGTTGACTATCTCCGTTTCTGGCGCGGCCGGAGTCATGACACCGCGAGGGTCCACTTTTGGGACTTCGTTTTTACGGCGCTCGGCGCAATACTTACACTTGTAGTACAGCGCTTCACGCTTTCCTGAGCTAACGTACATTGCCCCCTGGGAAAAGGCTGCAATGTTTGTCAGGGAGTTGGCCACGATCAAAACAAGAATCCAGATCAGCGTAGTATTCATTTTTACCCTCCTGTTTTTTGATACTCCATTATAGCCCAGAGGAAAAGGAAAAGCAATATAATAAAACGTGCCCACAGTAGACACGGAAAAGGAGAAGAATATGAAAAAACTTGTTCCGGTCCTTTGCATTCTCGCGCTGGTCTTTACCTTCGCGCCCGCGGCCTTCGCCGAGTGGGATCTCTCCGGCATGTCCTTTGATGAGCTCGTCGCCCTCAGAGACCAGGCACAGCGCGCCATGTGGGACAGCGCTGACTGGCAGGAGGTCACCGTCCCGCAGGGCGCCTGGCAGGTCGGCCCCGATATCCCGGCCGGAAAGTGGACCATTGTCTGCGGCGGGAAAAACTATACCTCCGTCGATGTCGCTGACAGTCTGAGAGACAATGGGACGAAAGCGACGTTCCCGCCAAAGGCGTCGGCAAGTATTTTTAACCCCGATTCCTCGCTGTACGATAACGGTGATCTGAAAGAGTGGACCGTTGAAATCCATGACGGGGAATATGTCGTCATCAGCAGCGCGGACGCGGTCTTTACACCCTACGCGGGCAAACCGTCGCTCGGATTTAAGTAATGCCCCGTAAAGCCGCGAAGAAATACGGCCCCGGTAACCAGTATTACCGCAAGCGCATCAAAACACCCGGCGGGAAGTACGAGGATGTATATGCAAAAACACAGGCGGAGCTTGCCGAAAAGGTCACTCTCCGCCTGAACCAGCTTGCCTCCGGCAGCGTCCCGCCGGATCAGATTTTCTTCTACGAATACGCCGCGGGCTGGTACTCCCGGCGCGAGCCTCACCTCAGCCCCGGCATGCGTAAGATGGTGAAGCATGAGATCAACGACGTGATCTGCCCCGTCATCGGCGGCAAGCGCCTCCGGGATATCAATTCCGACGACGTGGCTGCCGTCATGGCCACGCGCGCCCACCTCAGCCGCAGCGCCCAGTCGAAGACCGTGCAGGTCATGCGGCAGATCTTCGACGCCGCCCTCGAGGCTGATATGATCGAAAAGCTGCCCACCCGTCGGCTCCGGGCCGAGGGGAAGGCAGCCGCGCCGAAGAAGGCCCTCACCGGGCAGCAGGCCGACGAACTCCTGGAAGCCGTGCGCGATCAGACGG
>Ga0310694_10004315_pt1 | contig 13763 bp, 8 predicted proteins | sample 174DNAGHGhighgp2_FD_203884 | JGI IMG/M metagenome (GOLD analysis project Ga0310694, IMG submission 203884) | Sheep rumen microbial communities from Palmerston North, Manawatu-Wanganui, New Zealand - 1742 DNA GHGhigh gp2 (v2) (version 2) | ecosystem: Host-associated > Mammals > Digestive system >... | reverse complement strand
GGATCAATAACTTTTACCGGCATAGAAACGGACGATGCAGGAGCATACGTGCTATTACCGGCTTGCGACGCTACGATCGTGGTGTTCTTACATTCCGTTGCTGAATACGTCAACGTCCAAGTATTGCCGCTTTGGCTCAACGTTAAACCTGACTTATTGCCCACTAACGCATAACTTACCGGCAGACCACTATCCGACGTTGCATTTAACGTAATGGACTTTGTTTTATCCGTTGTTTTTAAACGAGAGAAATCCTGCGTCCAAGTAATATGCTGTTTCTCCAGATTGGTAATCGTGATATCTTTGGTAAAATCTTTATTTGCATAGATATCATTACCCGCAACATGCGCCGTGATAGTAATCGTTCCCGAAGTAGCCGCTTTCATTACCGCCGTATTGCCGGTACAAGTCACATACGTGCTGTTTCCCGACAAAGTAACTGTCAAGTCGTTACTATTTGTTGCAGACAACTCATCGTCTACATTAAAAATAGCATCATCCGAACTCCACGTTACCGTCGGCTGCAACTTATTCGTCGTACCGCTCAGGTTAACCGTTTTGGAATAATTTGCTCCGCCAATTGAATAATTTATTGTCAGAGTTGCACTATGACTACCTGCACGTTTTGTGTGATCGCATGCGACCTTGAATGTAGCTGTATTCCATTTTCCGGCTTCAGAGTTGTTTGAAATACTTGAAACTGAAAATAAGTCCTTATCCGTTCCATCTATAGAATAAGTTAAAGCCGGAACGTTACACCAAGCTATAGTAAAAGTATTATCCGTCGCCGATTTGTTAATATCTGCCGTACCGCAATTTAATGAACTAACAGAAGGATTATCAACATATTGCGCCATTACGACCTTCAAATTCTTATAGTACTTGTACCACTTTCCTGACGGAATATAAAACTGGATTTTTGTTGTAGCCACATCAATAGATGCATAGTATGTCGTGTAACTTGTCGTAAGCTCACTATGCCAAATATCAGAAACCCAGGAAGAACCATTATATTTTTGAAGAGTGAGGTTTCCTGTTGATCTACTTGATCTACATGCATCAAACTGAACAGTCGCTCCAGGTCCATTCAGAGTAATCTCATCACCATATGATGTTATAAGTCCACCTGCTGTTATGGTTTTCGATGTTGAATTATCGTACACGTAATATGTAGTGCCATTATTACTTACAGCTTGGCCACTTACATTCCAACCCCACGCATTCTCATTAACGCCAAAAAGCCCAAACGCTACAAATAGCATCGGGGCAATAACAGTCCAAATACGAGAGTACATCGAGACTATCCTAGACTTTAACCGAGACCATCTCGCGACCATTACGGTAGATGTACGTACTATGTTAACACTTTTCATATCTTTCTTAACCTTAAATTTCTTATTGTTTGTTATATTTTTGTGGACTGTCCATTTTGTCCATATTGTCCATTTTGTCTATTTTCAAAAAATGTCGTGAGACTCTGAGACTCTGAGACACTTTATTTTTGTTGTGGCAAAGTGGCAAAGTTGGCAAACTCCTTTATTTTAGCGGCCTCGGGACACTTTGTCACTTTGCCACTTTGCCATTTTCTTTTTTTTGTATCATTTTTGGTCCTTTTGGACTAATCAATCATTTTCGGCATTTTTTGGCATTTTTTGAAGATTTATTGATTTGGATTTTGCAAAAATCGGAAAAATTTATTTTTAAAGTGATCTGAAAATTTATTTGTGAGAGCACTTTTAAGATAAAGATTCAATAATAAAATCAATAAATCTATTTTTCTCAAGTTTTTTTTTTGGTTATAATAAATATCCAAAGATCACTTTTGTCAACTACATTTTACAAAATGTACGATTTTTAAGATTGTATGTGCTTTTTCTGAGCCACAATAACCAAAATCGGGTGCAAAATTAATATTTTCCAGTGACATACGCAAATTTTTACGCCCTCGCGCGTGCGAATAATAATAAGGTATAGCCGATTCTTAAAAAAATGCATAAAAAATAAGGAGAAAAACCGCAGTTCTTCTCCTTATCCTTAAAAATTGCTATTTTTTACTTTACAAGCCTACCGTCAAGGGTAAATTCTTTGCCCTCACGACGAATATAGAGCACACCGTTTCGGAACTCTTTTACCGCCTTTTGCATAGCCTCAATTTGCTCCAATCCGGTCGGATCTTCGGGTTCAATAATCTCCGGTTCTACGACCGTCAGATAGAGCGTAATGATCGAATCGCAGCTCTCTACAGTCGTATATTCCTTCGTATATTCGAATGTACCTAACTCGCTCGTTGTCAGGATCTCGCCTTGCCATTCATAGATAGAATCCTGCACTACTGTATCCTTCTCTACTACGGCATAAACAGGTAGCATTGTTACCGTCAGCGCTACAATCGAATCACCGCCAAAGCTGTTCTTCTCCTCCAGCGTTACATCCTCTTGCGTAGCCTCGAAATACCACTTACCTGCGAATTCTACAGAATCGCCTTCGCAGAATTTTGCCTTGTACTCTCCATAGGTCGTCGGACGCTCCAAAACGGTCAAACTCAATGTAACCGTTGAATCACATCCTACTACATTCGTCGTCTCATAAATCACGGTGTGCTCACCAACCGTCGAATCCTTCAATGCGATACCGTTCCATTCGATCTCTTCGCCTACATACATCGTCAGCTCTTCTGCGCCAAAACTCGGCTGCAGAACGGTCACGTTAATGACATACAGCGTATCACGCGTAGTTCCTTCTGCCAAGATCTCTTCGCTGTCTTCTGCGCTAAAATACCATTTGCCGCGGAACTCTGCTGAATCACCGGCGCAGAACGTCAGATCTACAGGCACATTCAGCGTCTCCTGCTTATTGACGGTCAGCGTCAAAGTTACTGTCGAATCGCAGCCCGCTACATTGGTAGTAGTGAACGGTATCTCATGCTTACCTACCGTATATTCCGACAGATCAATCTCATTCCAAGTCTCTTGTGCACCATAAACGATGGTCTTTGCGTCCGAACCGAAACTCGGCTGCAGAACGCTAACCGTCACATTATAAACCGTATCACGGGTTGCTCCTGTTGCCTCAACGACATCCGTTCCTGCTGCCTCATAGGTCTTACCATGGAACTCAACAGAACCTCCTGCGCAGAAACTCAACTCTACCGGAACCTCCAATGTCTCGGCTTTGATACCTGTTGCTTTAACCGTAATCGTCGCCGTACTGGTTCCATCCGTGATGGTAATCTTTGCTGTTGCTTCGCCTCCTACCTTCGGACAGAAATAGATCTGGAACGAGTAGTTATCGATCTTACCCAATTGTCCATTTGCACATGCAGCCACAGTACCATTTGCGCTTGCACATGCGTTAGCGCCTACAGCGTAGGTGTTTCCTGCTGTACTAGTTGTCAAAACACCGGAAGTGTTATCTGCCGAACCCAAACGGAATACCTCTGCATCACCTTCTGTCAGCGAGATAGAGATATTGCCTGCCGTTAAGAACGAACGGAAATCAGCCCGAATATTGCTCGACTCACCAACGCGCGTTTCTTTCGTGAAGGTTTTTGAAACACTACTCTTCCCGAAATCTCCTCCGCTCAACAGAATATGACGAGCCAAAGGCAACTTGACATTCTTAGTCTGACTACCGGTACTGGAATTGACAAATTTCATTTTCTTGATATTTGCCGGAATACCACTCACCGAACCCGACTTGTAGTTGTTATAGTCGCTGTAACTAACGCTACCTATCTCAGAGAAGTTATTCCCGTCAGCCGAAGTCTGCACTTTCACCTTGCCATTCACCGTCAGAATCGCCAATTTCTTATAATCGAACGTCACAGTACCGGACGCAGGAGCAAAAACATCCCACGTAGCGATTTCTGATCCAATCACCACGTTGATAATCTCCTCTTCTTCATAAACCGAATACCATGTACCGCCATTATAGGTCTGCGCCCAAACCGAACCAATACCCATCAGGGCAATAAGAAATAATGTGTAAAATTTCTTCATATTTGTACCTTAAATTTTATTCCAATCTTAATTTTTGTACCCAAAACGCGCAAAAGTACTGCTTTTTTTTGATATATACAAAAAATTCGTGCACTCGCGCGCACGAATAATAATAGGGTGTAGCCGTTTCTTAAAAAACGACGCCTCAGAACTCTCAACTCTAAACTTTACTCAATCACTCCAGCTTCCAGCCATGACTTGACGGTATTATCCACATCGGTCATCGCCTGTTCGGGGGTCACATCATACTCGGCACAAAGAGCTTTGCACAGCGAAGCGGCGTCAAACGCACCCTTCTCTGCTTCCTGCCAAAGAAATGCAGCGGTCTCATTGAGCGTGATCATCTTGTTGAAATTGATGAGCGCCATCGATTCGCCTACCAAAATATACTCGTTGCCTAATTTGCGCAACTTAAATCCTTCAATTGTTTTCATAAAACCAAATCAATATTGTATGTCTATATATTTTCAATAACCATTTGCGGACAGGGAATAAAAGTTGCCATACGAATCCGCGCGTAAGCAGTTTTTTATGCCCTTTCGGACTATCTATCCGTACCACGCGACCGATGATATCCCCTGCTGCGCAGCGTTCTTCTCCGCCTATGTTACCATCTCCGCGAAGTACGATCGTCTCCCCTTCTATCCTGATCAGACGATGCAGCACATAGGTCTTTCTTCCGCAGAGCGTCTCTACCCGCGCCAGGATCATGTCACCCACACGCGGAGGACGATTCATCGGCGCCAATACCACGCTGTCTCTATCGCCTTCGATGAACGGCCGCATGCTGACGCCCGAAGGGGTAAAACGCACCTCTTTCTTTTCCTTCAGCAGGCGATCCAGTTCAGGAATCAATATATCGTTTTCTATTCTCATTCCGGTATGTATGGAAAGCAGTTGCAATCCTCCGTATAGTAATCTATGCTGCGTATAAAAAAGTTCTCATTCTTCGTGTGGACTATCTTGATGTAATAATTACGCCTGTTCATCGTCACATCGATTATAGAAGAATTACAAACTATATCCGCATTCGGTATGGGCTCTCCCCAAGTTGTCCCATCTGTAGAGACATAGACCTTGACATTCTCGCATTGGGATGACGGACTACTATATGTGATGTGAATCCCCGCCAGTTTACTGATTGCAGGCGAGATCACTACCTCGCTATTTTTTGCGGACAAATTAATTACCCATAGGACTCCCTCCATACCAAACACCCCTCCTCCTGAACAGGTATAGGTCAGTTCTGGCGTTGTACCAATCGTACTGCCCGTAAACACTAATTTGCCTGCTGCTTGCAAATCCGAGAAATTATGTGCTGCCCATAATTGCCTCTCCGCCTGGCAAAACGCCGGGTAGAGAGACAAGAGGGCAATGATTCCTATGAGGCGTATGATCTTCATTTACTGTATTCGTGTGCCGGTAATGGAGTAGATCGCATCGCCACGTACAATCACCAGTCTTCCGTTCAGCAACATCTTCCGGCTCTCGACTTTCGACTTATGACCATCAACGATCTCAAAATCCGTCTCATCTCCGCCGCATTCGGTAGAATAGTTGACATATGCCTTTCCGTATGTCTTCCAAGTTACCGAGATCGAGTTTACGTACATCGCAAACGCTTTGGACCGGAAGCCCGCATACTTATAATCACCGCTCACATTGAGCGTTGTCGTACCGAAAGCGATAGAACCGATTTTGTCACCGCTTGCGGAGGTATCGAACAAGTCGGCAGCCGAACTATAAGCAGTATTCTTTCCAAATACATTCAGCGCCCGGTTAGTAGTCGTCTTGTCATTCCATTCTACCTCTATCTTCGTTAATTTACCACCCGATTGCGTCGTAACAATACCTTCATTCTTATCCTGCACGCGCAGTAGGATCGTGCCTTCATCAGCCGCACTCTTGCCGGCATAGACAGCATCGGACATAAAGGTCTTATTGGCCCAAGGGACATAGGTGTTGCCTGTTACGCCAAAGCCCGCAGAGGTCAGTTTGTCCGTCACTTCCACTTCGCCTTCGCCCTCCGATGCATAAACGGCATAGAAAATTGCTCCTTCTGCTACTGCGTCACCTGCTCTGGCGAACGTAGGCGCAGTTTTCTCGCTCTCATAATCTGCTATCGAACACCATCCTACGAACTTCCTTCCGTTCGTACATGCCTCCGGTGCCAGGTCGGGCAGTACTAACTTACCGGTACTCGAGGTCACGGCATACTCTTCTCCGTTCGCCATGAAGACCACCTCAAACGGTTCTACAGGAATCACCGGTTCCTCTATATAGATGAGCGAGATCACGCCGTTCTTCTCCGTGATACTCTTCAGCGGCTTACCGGCGATCGTCTTGGTCGTCACTTTCTTTGTACCCGGATAGGTGTTATGCGGAGCGCAGTCATGACCCGTGTCCGTATATGGGTTATATTGCTGTTGAGAATAATCATAGTACCATTCGTCATATGCATAACCTATTTGCGTGCCGTACGAAGAAGCAATCGTATAGAGCGGCGAACCCGATGTCTTATCGTTATTGGGCGCATTTGTATTCCACGCTGTTTGATTATAGTTCACTTTCCAAATCAGCATACCATGACCCGTCAGCGGGGCATCCCATCCTTGCGCCTGACGATTCTCGATATAATAGCACTCACCCGAAGTAGTCGCCGTTTGTTGCTTACCGCTATTATTGATCTGATAGCATTGATATCCCTCCGTACCGTTCGCTTTGAGTTCCAGCACTTTGCCTTCATTGCCTAAATTGACAGGAGTCTGCCATCCGAAGAAATAACGCTCCCACGGACTGTAGTTAGGGGGACAGTGTCCACTTCCGTTGTATGCACCGGCGTCCATCACATCCCATTCATTGGGTGTAACAGCATCCCGGTAATTTTCACCGTATTCCGTTTCGTAAAAGTCTGGTAAACCGAGTGCGTGACCGAACTCATGGCATACCGTTCCGATACCTTCGAAATTACCGGATCCGTCTAACTCAGGAGCCACAACGTAGTTATTCAAGTACACCTTATCCAATTTCGTTTCCGATTTTTTGTACTTGGAATAACTAGAATACTCCTTACCCTTTTCATATAAATCCTGAATCTTCCAGTTATGCGGCCAGATAGCATCCGTCATATCATCATTTCCCGGATCCGCTTCACCTTTACCGGCAAAAATCACGAATACCACATCCACATAACCATCCTTATCGCAGTCGTACTTCGAGAAATCAATACTACTATCCAACGCGCGGCAAGCTTCGATCACAGCATCGGTCGCATAATCATCTTGACCGTAGTCATCATTCGCACCATAATACCGAGTATTATTGCCCAGCTTAATCGGACCGTAGATATCGAATTTCGGATTAAATGTTCCGTATGATTGGTCGGAGAAATACTGGGCAGCAGACGGATAACCTGCATTCGCTGTACACTCGCCGTCAGCAGCATTGAGCAGGTTATCGAATTTAGCTACGTTATTCGAGCTCTTCATCGATTTGTCCTTGAAATTCACCAGAATCACCAATCCCTTCTCTGCCAAGTTAGGAGTTATACCGAATGTATCACCTGCCTTACGCGCCTTTCTGCTTGCCATACGGGACGGAGCGGCAGCCGCGATTTCCTCAGCACTCATCACTTCGTACGTGCCGTCTTCGTTCTCGCGCATGCGCTGACCATCACGGTTAATAATGTAATGATGGTACTCATCACCCACGGTCTTCACCTCAACAGTCGTACCGTCCGGTTGATTCACTGTACGCCATACGGGGCGCGCCGGGATAGCGTTTGCTGTCACAGCAAAAGCGCATACCAATACAAAAGATAGAATCTTTTTCATTTTGATTTTGATTTTGATATTTACTTGTTATTGTAGTTCTATGCCTTGCGCATTGTATTTCTTCTCGCCACGAACAATGATCAACTGTCCGTTCTTGAGCATCTTCCTTCCGCTCACCGTTAACCGTTCACCATTCACCGTTATGATGCCTGTTCCGCCATTCTCCTTGGCCTCCACGATGATAACTACATCATCTGTTACATTCGCCAGCACAAACTCACCCGTTTGCGCATCGTACGTATAATCTTCACCGTACACCAATAGTGGTTGGTCTTCTCCCATCTCCACAGCCCAGCAGTCCGCATCATCCAGCGTATAACCATCTTCCGGCAGAATGGTCAGTTGTAAGGTATTACCAAGCGCCAACACACCGTCTTCAGGTACCTCGCAATGCTCCGCCAGGATCTCGTAGGTACATTCTGTCTTACCTCCATTCAGTTTGAGTAGAATCGTACCACTCGACTCGCTGATATCGCTCAATACAAAATTCTCTGAGGCGGTCCAACCCGTCACGCGCTGTGTACCGGGGAACGGATCGGCGGCAGATACGATTCCGTCTGTAATCACCCCTCTAGCAGCGGATACTACCGTATAGCGCGGTGAATCCGTAAAATTGACATGATTCCTTCCCCATTCCGTCTGATCATACTTCACTTGCCATACCAACATACCGTGTCCCGGTATACCGATATCCCATCCTTTCAACTGACGGTTCTCGATATAATAGGTAGTTCCCCCTACGGTCATCTTGTATCCCGCGTCATAGTCCGTGGTAAGCACCAGATTGGCCTTCCGGTCTGCTTTTAACTCCTTCACGGTTGCCCAACCCATATATTGCTTGTCGAAGATCGAATAGTTAGGCGGTGTATTGGCTCCGTTGTTATACATTCCTTCGTCCATCACCGACCACATACCCGGTACATACGAACCGTTATTGGTACTGTAATAATCCGGCATACCGATTGCGTGACCGAACTCATGGCATATCGGACCGATTCCTGTTCTATCTAATGACACACCGTCTATCTCACCCGAACAGGCATAACAGTAGATCTGCTTACCATCCAGCGTCGGACCGCTTACATAATGCTGATGCGGCCATACCGATTCAGACCCACCTCCGTCATTCTCACCTTGACCGGCATAAAGCACATAGACCGCATCTACTTTGCCGTCCCCGTCACTGTCATACTTCGAGAAATCGACGATATCATTCACAGCCTTACAGGCCTCTTTGATCATCTCTCCGGGCTTCGCATCAGGATATCCACCACCGTAATACTTGCGGTTATTGCTCATTGTCACGGGGCCCACCACATCAAAAATCGGCATATACTGGCTATCCGACTGCGCTGTAAAATAGTCACACACCGACCCTGTTGCACCATTATAAGCATACCCCGTATAGTTGAACAAGCTGTCCAGCGCAGCAGCAGTATTCTTCGGTTGGATCGCCAGGTCGGAATAACTGACCAAAATCACCAGTACGCGGGGTATCGGCATCGGTGTTCCCACTCCCATTTGCGATTGCTGTACGCGGGGCATGCGGGAAATGGTCTTTCCTTCCCGGGTTATAAGGTAATGATAATGCTCATCGCCTATCTGCTGCACCTCGGTCATCGAACCGTCCTCCATCTTCTGAACGAACCATCCTCTACGGGCAGGCGCAGCGAACAAAACAGCGGTATAAACCACCATCATCACCATCAATCCTATTTTGCGTATTGTCATCATTGTGTCAGTTTGTTTGCTTTTTAATATGCAAAAAGCGTGCAAAGGTACACTTTTTTTTTCATATGTCCAAATTTTTTTGAAAAAAAAGTGCATAATGTTGTATTTTACCGCCATTTTAAACAAAAATGGTACAGAACGGGACAAGTGGATAAAATGACATAATTTGTAGAAAAATTGGTTTTTCACCCCTTATATTTGCACATGTGCGCGAAAAGTTGTACCTTTGTGGTCGCAAACAGTTTTTTTGTTTAACTAAAAAATTTATAACTCATGAAAAAATTCTTTACACTTTTCGCTGCCACGCTGGTAAGCATGACCATGATGGCAGAAACAATTTTCTCATTCACCGTGACCAACCCTGCTTCCGGCACATATGACGCCGTAGGCGGTACTGCCAAGTGCACAACTGCTATGGCTTCCGGTGGCAATAACGAAATCACCATTGGTGAACAAACATTCTACAAATTCAACTCCAGTTCGGCTTGGGAGTTCACCTTAGCTGACGATGGTAAATTTGCAGAAGGCGATGTGATTTCCATTACCGCTGCTTGTCAGGCGGGTTCTGACAAAAGTGGCAAAGGTGTTAAGTTGAATGATATCGCTGTAACCGGTGATTTTCCGAAAGGCGAATCGAACACCATCAGTTATACCGTTCAAGCCGGTGATGCCATTGATGGTCAAGCAACTATTACCGTAAAACGTAACGATAGCGATATTAAATTTGGTACCATCTCTGTTGAACGCGAAAATGTAACTCCTTCTACTGACCCTGTTACTACTGCTGAGATTAACGGTGCAAACGCTTGCATCGTAGGTAACTCCGTTGAACTGGTATGTACAGCACCTAAAGCTACCGAATACCAATGGTCCCTGAACGGCACAGCTATTGAAGGTGCGAACAAAAAGAAATACACCTTTACTCCGACTGCAGAAGGTGAGTATTCTTTCACTTGTTCGGCATCGAATGATTACACGGCTACTCCGGTGATGGCGGACGCTTTCGTGGTAACCGTAGTTGATCCGGCAAAGGCGACCGGCGAGATCATCAAAGCTACGCTCACCAGCGGTACTGCAGCTAATGTGACCGGTATCGTAGGCGGTACGGCAGATGTAAACCTTTCTTCCAGTAAAAAACTGGATAAAGGAAAATATTTCGGTATTCAACTTGCCGCAGGTAATTTCAAAGAGGGCGACACGGTGATTATCGTCATGTCAAAGGCAGGTACTAACTATCCTTGCCTGTTCGCAGACAAAGATCGAACCAATTGTCTCTTCGTGGACACTGATGCTTCTTCCGATCTGGAATACCGAATCATCTTACCGGCCGCAGCCAACAATACTAACACACTCTATCTCTCTCGTGATGCGGACGATGCTGACGGTTACAAATGGAACCCGACGCTCACATCTATTGCTGTCGTTCGTCCGATGCCGGAGACAAGTCGCGTAGAGGAACTGACAGGTGCTAAAATTGCTGACTATACTCTCACCGAATCTAACCTCAGTGCTCTTAAGTATAATAAATACATCAAGATTGGTGAGGATTATGTTGCGGCTCCTGTAGTTGTTTTCACAAAGACCATCACAATTACATACGAAGATAACAGTACGAAAGAAGTTACTGAGGATATCAAAGTAACTGCTACCGCAGATGGGAACCTGTGGAAAGCATATGCTACGATCGCAGGTGAAGAATACACTATTGCTGCTAATAAGGCTGCTTCGTTCACTGTGACATACATGTACGGCAAAAATGTGCTTGGCACTGAAATGGTTGCAGTAGGAGCAGAGCCGAAAGAGTACGAACGATACCAAACCATGACGCTTGCTACCTTCGCAGGTTGGTATAGAGACGAAGATTTAACCACACCGGTTTCCTTACCGATGGCTATTACTCAGGACTTTACCTTCTATGCAAATTTCACCAAGACCTATATCCATGAGAGCGTTAATATTGAGCAACTCGTGCTGGACAACGGCACGAAGTACGACATCCAATCGGCTCTCACCGCTGCAGGTTGGGCTTACGAGAACCTCAACGATCTTGATACGCTGAACGACTTGGAGAAAAAAGATAATCGTAACTATGCTTTCCTGGGCCTGAAGATGAAGACAGCAGGTGCTTACATACAAGGTTGGTTGAAAGTAGACGACAAATTGTTTGTTAGGTTCGGTAACATCGGATGTGACATAAAGGTTTCCTTAAAGGGCGCTACCTTCAATGTAGATAATACCTTTACAAAAGACCAATTGACAGGCATTGACCTTGGTGTATTTGGACACCCCGAAGATATATTGGTAACCATCTCTACTACAAATGGTAGCACCGTTGTATTGAAACAGTTGATGCTTAATACTAATGCAAAAGATGTTACCCTGCCTGATCCGGGCGCATACCTCGTTACTTGCGAAGCCAATGAGAACGGTAAGGTAGAGGCTGCTTGGCCGAACAAGAAATACCGCACGCCGGTAGGCGAGACCGTTACCATCACCGCTACCCCGAATGAGGGTTATGCGTTGGCTTCAATCACCGTGAACGGCACTGCCATCGAGGCTGTAGAAGGTGTTTACTCCTTCGAAATGCCGGCGAAAGAAGTAACCGTTGCTGCTGTCTTCACCTCCACCGTTGCTTTGGAGAACATCAAGGCCGAGGGTAAGGCTGTCAAAGTAGTGATTGACGGTCAACTCTACATCAAGAAAGGCGATAAGCTCTTCAATGCTTTGGGGACCATGCTGAAATAAAATTTCACCATAAAATCTTCAAAAAATCGGCATATGCTTGCGTATGTCGATTTTTTTTTGTACCTTTGCGGCCGCAAAGGTTTTGAACAAACAGTTATGCAGATTTTACGACATATCGGGGAATATACCTTGCTGATGGGAAAAGTGTTGCGCTTTCCCGATCGGCAACGTATGTTCTGGCGGCAATATAGCCGCGAATTGGAGAAGCAGGGCCTGCAATCCCTGCCTATCGTGCTCATCATCTCCGTCTTCATCGGCGCTATTCTGACTATTCAGGCGAAGACCAACACGGAGAATCCGCTGTTACCGACTTACACGACCGGTCTGCTTACCCGCGAGACACTCTTGCTGGAATTCTCCAGCACGATCTTATGTTTGATACTGGCAGGTAAGGTGGGGTCGAACATCGCCTCCGAGATCGGTACCATGCGTATCACGGAGCAGATCGATGCGATGGAGATCATGGGTGTGAATAGCGCCAATTACTTAATCCTGCCTAAGATCCTTGCTTTCGTCACCATGATGCCGATGCTGGTCATCATCTCCACAACTGTAGGATTGGTAGGCGGCTGGGGTGTCGGTGCTTTCACGGATATCATCACCGTGCATGATTACCTGATAGGCGTGCAGTATGCATTCAACCCCTATTTCGTGTGGTACGGCATCATCAAGAGTCTGGTATTCGCTTTCGTGATCACGAGCATGAGCAGTTATTACGGTTATGTCGTTCGCGGCGGTGCACTCGATGTGGGCCGTGCCTCCACGAATGCCGTGGTCAACTCCAACATCATGATCCTGTTCTTAGATCTTATCTTATCCAAATTGCTGCTATGATTGAAGTACGAGATATAGTTAAATCGTTCGACGGAAACATGGTCTTGGACCATGTGAGTACGACTATGCAGGATGGCCAGGTGAATATGATCATCGGTCAATCAGGATCCGGTAAGACCGTCCTGATGAAATCGCTCATCGGTCTGCATAGCGTCGATAGCGGACAGATCCTCTATGACGGTCGTGACTTGGCTAAGATGCAGAGCAAGGATATCCGTATGCTCCATCGCGAGGTAGGTATGCTCTTTCAGGGTAGCGCCCTGTTTGACTCGATGACGGTCATGGAGAATGTGCTCTTTCCCATGGAGATGTTCTCCGATAAGAGTCGGGCAGAGATGCAAGCGCGGGCAGAGTTCTGTCTTCGTCGCGTCGAGATGCCCGAACGGGTATGGCATCTCATGCCCAGCGAGATATCCGGCGGCCAACAGAAACGCGTGGGTATCGCCAGGGCAATCGTGCTCGAGCCCAAATACCTGTTTTGCGATGAACCCAACTCGGGTCTGGACCCCAAGACCAGCCTCGTCATCGATGCCCTCATCCAGGATATCACCCGCGAGTATAACATCTGCACCATCGTCAATAGTCATGACATGAACTCCATCATGGAGATCGGCGATAATAT
>Ga0310694_10004314_pt1 | contig 13764 bp, 8 predicted proteins | sample 174DNAGHGhighgp2_FD_203884 | JGI IMG/M metagenome (GOLD analysis project Ga0310694, IMG submission 203884) | Sheep rumen microbial communities from Palmerston North, Manawatu-Wanganui, New Zealand - 1742 DNA GHGhigh gp2 (v2) (version 2) | ecosystem: Host-associated > Mammals > Digestive system >... | reverse complement strand
GAGCAGGATCTCCGGCTCATTGACCAGTGCCCTTGCGATGGCGATCCTCTGCTGCTGTCCGCCGGAAAGCGTGGAGACACGGCGCTTTTCAAAGCCCTCCAGGTCCACCATCTCCAGGACATGACGGACCTTTCTCGTGATCTCATCCTTGGGAAGTTTCTTCAGTTTCAGACCGAAAGCGATATTGTCATAGATGTTCATGTGCGGAAAAAGAGCATACCGCTGAAAAACCGTGTTGATAGGTCGTTTGTTCGGAGGAAGACGTGTGATATCCTCACCGTTTAAGAGGATCTCTCCGGAGCTGGGCTGATCGAAGCCGGCGATCATCCGGAGCGTCGTCGTTTTTCCGCAGCCCGAAGGCCCCAAAAAGGTAACAAATTCGCCCCGCCGCACGTAAAAACTGAAGTCTTTTACGGCAACGAAGCCGTTGTCATTAAATACCCTTGTTACATTTTTTAACTCAATGATCTTTTCCCGGTTATTTTCCAATCCTTTGATATACTCCTTTGTATTTTGTTTCTCGTCTTCGGCCCGTGTTCATGATGTCTTTATTCCGAGATCTCCTCTATTTTCCTTCTTGCGTTGTCTGCATGCTCGCTCTGCGGGAACAGGTTCAGCAGCTGCTCGAACGTATCCTCCGCATGGGTGATGTCTCCGCTCTCAAAGTAGGAAAGCCCCAGATAATACAGGGCGCTGTCGTTCGAATTGTCGTAGGAGAACGCCTTTTCCAGATGGCTGATCGCTGTCGGATAATCCATCACGCGGTACGCTTCCATGCCGCTCTCAAAATAGGTCGTTGCCACGGAATCCCCGATCCCGCCGCGCAGATAGTTATACAGCTCCACATAGGCCGGCGTCGCCTTGTTTTCCACAAAGTCCGTCGGGATGAGATCCAGATACTCTTCCACCGCCATGTCTCCCTGGCCGTAATCCATGTAAGCGAACGCCGCCGAGATCAGCTGATCGTAGGATGCGACGACACCGCCGGTCCCCGAATACGCATTCAGGTTGTCCTGCAGCTGGGAATTGTCCTCCTCCAGCTCGACGATCCTTGCATTCTTTTCACTCAGCTCCACATTCCGCGTCTCGATCTGCTCGTTTAAGGAAAGCACATCCGCAGCGAGTTCTTCCCGCACTCTCGCCTCACGTCCCGGCATCACGATAAAGTACGCCGCAAAGACACCGATAAAGAGTCCGATGGCGATCTGGAAAAAGCCCTGCGCACCGATATGTTCCCTCGGATTGACCGGCTGGATGATCGTCTCGGTTCCGCGCTGGATCGTTACTGCACTGTGTTTCTCCCGCTTCGACCGCTTGGCCCTGCGTTCTTTCTCCTCACCGTACTGCAGCTCGATCTCTTTCAGGTACCGGCGAGTGAGCAGGTCCCCCGTATCGATCTTCAGGCAGCGCTCCAGTTCCCTTTCCGCCTTTGCCCACTCCTCTTTATCCATATAAAGAAGAGCCAGAAGCTGGTGCGCACGCACATACTTCGGGTTTTGTTTGATGACTTTCTGAAGCTGGATGATCGCCAGATCATTGCTCCCTTCCTGACAGTAACGAAGAGCAATGTTATACTTACGGATCGTCATGTTCATGATCTCGATCCGTCCCTGATTCGACTGCACGATGTCCAGATATTCCGCCGCGATGTTTTTCTCGGGACGGAGCCGCCGGCTGATGGTCCACTCCACAAACGCACTGACGACCTCACCCATCTCGTAGTACACAAGACCCAGCAGGTTTCTGGCATCCGTGTTGTTTTTATCGCATTTTAAACAATGCTTCAGCGAGTTGACCGCACCGCTTAAGTCACGCACCATTGCGCGGTCAAGACCTTCATTATAGAGACGGTTGGCGGTATAAATGATCTTTTTATACCGTCTGACATCCGCTTTGCAGTTCGTGCAATAATCCAGTTTGGACAGGGGAAATCCGCAATAACAGCAATCCATGCGTCTTAACCCTGACCTTCCTCGTCAAATCCGCCCGTCAGCTGGAGCAGTACATCCACGGCATCGGTCAGGTCCTGCCCGTACACCGCATCCTCCGTATCCTCCACTTCCAGGCTCTTATTGAATTTTTTCAGTTCTTCTTCAAAATTAATCATAGCCTACACTATACCGCACTTTTTTATTTTTGTAAACAATAGAGTAATTGTCCCGAATACCGCGAGGGCTAGCGTAGCGATGCCCGGGGTTTACAGCGATTTGTCCATCGGCAAAGCCGATTTTGCATGGACAAATCGCCTATCAATACAGAACGCTAAGCGTTCTGTATTGATAAATGATGAAGCTGTTCTTTTACCTGTTCCAGCATTTTCGTGTATTTTTCCAGTTTTTCCTTCTCCTCCGCGATCTTCTTTTCCGGAGCTTTGGAAACAAACTTTTCATTGGAGAGCATCCCCTGCGCTCTTGCGATCTCGCCCTGCAGCCGCTGCTCTTCCTTGGTCAGGCGCTCCCGCTCCTTGTCCAGATCCACCAGCTCCGCCAGAGGGATGTAGAGATTCACGTGTGCGATCACGACGGAGACCGCATCCTCCGCGATGCCACTCTTATCCGCCTGTACCGCGATCCCGGAAGCCATCGCGAGAGTCTTGAAGAAGTCCTCGTTACGGGTAAATACGCTGCGCTTCTCTTCGCTCCCGGAAACCACATAAACGTAAGCCTTCTTTGAAGGCGGTACGTTCATCTCCGTACGCACGTTACGGATGCCGCGGATCGCCTCCTTTAAGGTCTCGATCTCTTCCTCCTCGGCCGGATAAGCATTTTCCTCTTTGTAAACCGGCCACTCGGAGACCATGATCGACTCCTCCGCATCCTGCAGGTTGCAGAAGATCTCCTCCGTGATGAACGGCATATACGGATGCAGAAGTTTCAGCGCATCGATGAGCACCGTACGGAGGGTATACAGCGCTGCATTCTTCGATGCCGCTTCCGTCTCCTCCTTGGCGTACAGACGGGGCTTCACCATCTCGATGTACCAGTCGCAGAATTCATCCCAGATAAAGTCATAGATCTTCTGCACCGCCACACCGATCTCATAGCGCTCCATATTCTCCGTGACTTCCTTTACAAGCGTATTCGCCTTGGAGATGATCCAGCGGTCGGCAGGCTTTAATTCCTCCTTTGCGGGAACGGAAAGCTCTCCCTCCGGCATGTTCATCAGGATAAAGCGGGACGCATTCCAGATCTTATTGGCAAAGTTGCGGTTTGCCTCGACCTTCTCCATATAGAAACGCATATCATTTCCCGGAGCATTTCCGGTGACCAGCGTAAGCCGGAGCGCATCCGCGCCGTACTGGGAGATGATATCCAGCGGATCGATGCCGTTACCGAGCGACTTCGACATCTTGCGTCCCTTCGCATCGCGTACCAGTCCGTGGAAGAGCACGGTCTTAAACGGGCGCTCGCCCATATGCTCATATCCGGAGAACACCATACGGATGACCCAGAAGAAGATGATGTCATAGCCGGTCACCAGCACATCCGTCGGATAGAAATATTTCAGCTCCTTCGTCTGTTCCGGCCAGCCCAGCGTCGAGAACGGCCACAGGGCCGAGGAGAACCAGGTGTCCAGCGTGTCCGGATCCTGGGTCAGATGCGTTTTTCCGCACTTCGGGCACTTTTCCGGTGCCGTGCGAGCGACCACCATCTCGCCGCAGTCCGCACAGTACCAGGCCGGGATCCGGTGCCCCCACCAGAGCTGACGGGAGATGCACCAGTCACGGATATTGTCCGTCCAGTTAAAGTAGGTCTTGGAAAGGCTCTCCGGCACGAGACGGATCTCGCCGTTCTTTACCGCGTCTCTGGCCGGCTTGATCAGTTCATCCATCTTTACGAACCACTGCTGTTTGACGAGCGGCTCCACCGTTGTGCCGCAGCGGTCATGCGTACCGACATTATGGGAATGATCCTCGATCTTAACGAGGAGCCCCATCTCATCGAGTTCCTTCACGATCGCCTTTCTCGCTTCGTAGCGGTCCATTCCCGCGAACTTTCCGCCGTTTTCATTGATCGTGGCATCGTCGTTTAAGATATTGATGATCGGCAGATCGTGGCGCTTTCCGACCTCGAAGTCATTCGGGTCGTGACCCGGCGTGATCTTTACGACACCGGTCCCGAACTCGCGGTCAACGTAAGCATCCGCGACCACGGGGATCTTGCGGTTCATAAGCGGCAGCATCAGGTTCTTTCCGATGAGATCCGTATAGCGCTCATCCTCCGGATGCACCGCCACTGCGGTATCTCCGAGCATCGTCTCCGGACGCGTCGTCGCAAAGATGATATACTTGCCGCTCTCACTGTCGTCATCGTTTAAGATCGGATATTTGATGTGCCAGAAATGTCCCGCCTGCTCCTCATACTGCACCTCCGCATCGGAGATCGAGGTATTGCAGACCGGACACCAGTTGATGATCCGGGAGCCTTTGTAGATGTAGCCCTTCTCATACATCTTAACGAAGACTTCGTTGACTGCCTTGTTGCAGCCCTCATCCATCGTAAAGCGCTCCCGATCCCAGTCGCAGGAGCTGCCGAGTTTTTTCAGCTGTTCGACGATCGTTCCGCCGTATTCCTTTTTCCAGGCCCAGGCCCGCTCGAGAAAACCTTCCCGGCCGAGATCCTCTTTATTGATCCCCTCTTCCTTCAGTTTCTCGATGATCTTGACCTCCGTCGCGATCGAAGCGTGGTCGGTCCCCGGCTGCCAGAGCGCATTATATCCCTGCATCCGTTTAAAACGGATGAGGATGTCCTGCATTGTCTCATCGAGCGCATGTCCCATATGCAGTTTCCCCGTGATGTTGGGGGGCGGGATCACGATCGTGAACGGTTTCTTACTCTCATCCACCTCCGCATGGAAGTACTTTTTGTCCATCCATTTCTGATACAGACGGTCCTCGATCCCCTGCGGGTCATAGGTTTTTGCTAATTCTCTGGCCATCGTTTTTCTCCTTTTTATCTTTCCATTTTCCAGAACTGTGCGCTGTAGGGAGGAAGCGTACTTCCGCCGCCGAAGTCGTGCAGGTTGCCGCTGATCAGGTCGGTCGCCTGGCCGCAGCCGGCGTCAAAGTGCGCCGTATACGGATTGCTGTCCATGTTGATCGCAACGAGGACACGCTCATCATCGCATTTACGCTCGAAGATGCACTGCTTATTCTGCAGGACGACGCTGCGCATCCCGCCGTAATTCAGCGCTTTGCTGTTTTTCTTTGCCACGGACAGTTTTGCGATCCAGTCGGTCAGTTCGTTCCACTCCGGCCGGTCGAAACTCGGGCGCAGAGCCGGATCGCCCTGGGACTTATCGGCCTTTGTCCCCCACTCACTGCCGTAATAGACACAGGGGATGCCGGGCATGCCGTAAACCATCGCATAGACGAGGGGCAGGCAGTTCGGATCCTGAATGATGCTGGCAATACGGGAGACATCGTGATTATCCGCAAAAGATAAGAGATGCGCACCACGGCAGACCGCCCACTGCTGATCCTCGAAAAGACGCAGCAGAGAGTGCACGATCTCAAACATGTTGGCTGAATTGAAGCCCGAATGGATCCCCTTGTAGCACTGGTAATTGGTCAGCGAATGCAGGTGCATCTCGTTCAGCATCCGGCCGTATTCGCCGTGCAGCACCTCGCCGAGCAGGAAGAAATCCTGCTTCTTACCGTCGGTAAACTCACGCAGTCTCCGCAAAAACTCATGATCGAGACAGTATGCCACGTCCAGACGGATCCCGTCGATCTCAAACTCGTTGATCCAGCCCTCGACCGCATGGAAGATATGCTGTATCACATCTTCGTTGCGAAGGTTCAGTTTTACGAGGTCGTAGTTCCCTTCCCAGCCCTCGTACCAGAGTCCGTCATTATAGTTCGAGTTTCCGCCGAAGTCGATGCGGTGGAACCAGCTCACATACGGAGAAGATTCCCGGTTCTTCAGCACATCCTGAAACGCCCAGAAACCGCGTCCCACATGATTGAATACCCCGTCCAGGACGACCTTGATCCCGTTGGCATGCAGTTCCCTGCAGACTTTCGCAAAGTCCTCATTGCTCCCGAGTCTGGTATCGATCTTCGTGTAATCCCGGGTATTGTAGCCGTGCGTATCCGATTCAAAGACCGGAGAAAAATAGATCGCATTGCAGCCGAGTTTTTTGATGTGCGGGATCCAGTCGATCACTTTCAGGATCCTGGACTGTGCCACCCCGTCGTTTTCAAACGGTGCTCCGCAGAATCCCAGCGGATAGATCTGATAAAACACACTTTCATAAGCCCACATAGTTTCGCCCTCCTTTTTCTTTACCGTCCGGTATAATGCGGCTCTCTCAGCCGCTTCTCGTAATCGTCATGCTGCAGCGGCATATCGTAGTAAAACCCCTGCGCATACGTGCATCCGGCCGAACGCAGGAACTCCACATGCCGCTCGGTCTCCACACCCTCGCAGACGACAATGCGGTCGAGATCGTGGATCATACGGACGATATTCGTGATGAGTTTTTCCTTCACAGGGTCGGTCTCCTCCCCGACTCCGAACAGGAACGAACGGTCCAGTTTGACCACATCGGCCTCGATATTTTTCAGCATGGACAGGGACGAGTACCCCGTTCCGAAATCATCCACGGAAATGGATACACCGTTTTCATGCATCCGTTTCGTAAAACGCTGCAGCGCTTCCAGATCTTCATAGCCCGAAGACTCCGTGATCTCGATCTGCACATACTTTCCGTCGACCCCGTACTTTTCCAGGATGCGAAGGACCCGCTCCGCAAAGCCGGTGTTCTTCAAATGAAGCTTCGAAAAGTTTGAGGATACGCGGACCGGCGTGATCCCCTGATCCATCCAGGTCCGCAGATCCCTGCAGACATCCTCGAAGATATAAAAATCCAGTTCCTCGAGCTCCCCTTCCTCTTCCAGGAAAGGAATGAACTCCGCGGGCGGTACGATACGGCCGTCCCGCTTCCAGCGCGCCAGTGCTTCCGCGCCGGCGAGCCGGTTTTCCTTCATATCCACTTTCGGCTGGTAGAACGGCACAAACTCGTGCTCTTCCAGCGCCTTCTGGTAAGTCTCCAGCGTCCGCTTCTTAACCTGCAGCCGCTCGGCCATCGCATTCTCGTAGGTAACGATGTCTTCCCCGGTTGCTCTGGCCGCCCCGAGAGCCAGCTGGCAGGCATCCACCAGATTGGTGATCGTACTGTGCTCCTTCGCCGGTGCGACTCCGCATCGTGAAAACAGCGTCAGGCAGAAATCCCCGTATTCGGATCGGATCTCCGCACGAAACGTTTTCATCGACTCCAGAAAACGCTCCGCATACTCGCTCTTTAACAGGATGAGGAAGTTATCCCCGCCGTTACGTGCGACAAGCCCACCGTTTCCGGCCGCATCCGTCAGCTGCGTCGCATACTGGATCAGCACTTCGTCACCGGCCAGCGAGCCGTATTCCTGATTGATATATTTAAAGTTCTTCAGGCTGAGAGCCATCGCCGTATAGGATCTGAGTTTTCCGCTCTTTTCCAACTTCCCGCCGTTTTTTATGATACTGTCGAAATTATGAACGCCCGTCAGCAGATCCCGGCGGACCATGCTCGCGGAGATCTTGGTGCATAGGACGATGCTGGTGACCGCAAAAATGAATACCAGCAGGATGATCGCGGTCGATTCGATCCTCGCATTCAGGATCTTCGCATCGTTATACGCCCGGGACTCCCGCATATCCGCGGCAATGGCATCATCGAGCTCATCCAGGTTCCGGTTGACATTCTGGATATCCCCGTTCAGTGAGATCTGCATGTAATATGCAGCCGTCTTCATATCCCCTCGGTCACTGAAGGAAAAGATCAGATCCACATTATCAAAATAACCGATCAGCCCCGAATAGATATTATGAAAGTAACTTTCATAGGAGGTGCCGTTCATGTTGGCGCCGAACTCGATGAGCATCTCCGTAAGCTCCGTCTGGATCCCGACGGCTTCGCCCTCCAGCCTGGAACGCTCGCCTTCATCCGGCTCATTTAAATGATGATAGAGCAGCGACTGATGCTCATGAAGCTTCCTTGAGATCTCGTCCATGTAGACGACATTCCGGTAGTCCCGCTCCATGATGTGGTTGTATTTATCCACGATCTGGTGCATGTTCCAGCTTAAGCGGAACACCCCCAGGATCCCCACCACCGCAGAAAGAAAAGTGATCAGGGCAATCCGAAAAGAAAGCCGGTTCTGCCGGAATCTGCGCTTTGCCGTTATGATCCTTCCGCCTGCCCGTTCCTTCATTCCCCTGTGATCGCCTCTACCGTTTCATCCAGAAGTGTCTGCAGATCCTCCTCCGAAGGATTCCCTGCGGAGATCGTGATCCCGAAGATCTTGGAAGCCTCCCAGAACGGATCCGCCACATTCTGCCGGTAACCGTATCTGCTCTGTTCTGTGATCGCCGCGATCGCCGGTGCCGCCTGTACCTCGGAAGCGGTCGCCGCGTTCAGGTTCGCCGGACAGTCTCCGATCGTTTCGAAACGCTTCAGCTGCTGTTCCTCACCGGAAAGGTATTCCGCGATCTTCATGCTCCATTCGGGATACTTCGTATATGCACTGACACCGATCAGCTTATACCCCATAAAACTGCACATCTGTACCTGATCGCCGTTCAGTGTGTAGGTCGGGAGCTTTACCGCCCCGTAGTTTTCTCCCCAGGCTTCCTCGACGGTCTGTGCGTTCCATGCGCCGTTGACTCCGGCGATCACACTTCCGTCCTTTACTCCCTGTGTAAATCCGTCATCCCCGAGGGATACGAAGCCCGGATGCCCGGCGATCTTCAGCATCGCCTCCGCAACATCCCTGCCCGTATACTTCGTATCCGTTGCATTCCAGTTGCAGAGATTGTGCGTTCCGTCCGCATCCGCCGTCACCTCGAGGCCGGCTCCCTTAAAAAAGGAATAGATATACCAGCCGCTGCCGAAATCCATCGTAAAGTACTTCCCGTTCGCTCCGGCGACCGCCAGGATCCAGTCCAGTTCCCCGAGGTCGTCCTCTCCGAAATACTCTTTGTTATAATACAGAAAATAGCCGTTTCCGGCACTCATCGGATACGCGTACAGCTTTCCTTCCCGCATCGCCGCGGCCGCCGCTCCGGACTCCGCTCCGCCGACGCTTTCGAGGACCGCATCCGCATCCTCCGAGATCTCGAGGAGGCATCCCGCATTGTACAGGGCATCCATCTGATCATCCGCAAACGCAAAGATATCCGCCGCCCCCTCCGGGTTGGACAGGATCGTCTCTTTGCAGGTATCTTCGCCCTCCGCACTGACCGTATATTCGAGGATCACCTCGCCTTCATGCAGTTTGGCAAACTCTTCGAGCGCCGCCTGCACCTGCGGCAACTGCGCCTCCGCACTCCAGACGGAGATCTGCACGGTCTCCGGCTCCGCCTTTTTTCCGCATCCGGCCGTATTTAACAAAAACAAACCCACGGCGAACGCCGTGAGAAGTTTTTTCTTCATCCGATCATGCCTCCAAAAACACCGGTGTTTATCGTTTCTTCGGTCATCCACACTTCTTCAGGGTAATCATACCATATTACGTCGATTATTCAAGTTTTTTATTCTCCCGATACCTCGTAGTCCATGCAGACACGGGATGCGGTGTGAGGCCGGACTTTTCCGTCGGCCACCGCCACATGGGCCGGATGGACCGCATAGCCTTTCAGCGCCTCCTCGTCTTCAAACAGCGAATCCAGCATCAGATCGCAGTTGGAACTCTTTAACGGCTCGGTATTTACGTGGATCTCCTTCAGGCCCGGGATCTGCCCTTTCAGTCCTTCCAGACCGTCTTTGATACCCTTTTTGATCAGCTCCGCCTCTGCTGCGGGATACTCCTTTAAGGTCCACAGGATCACATGTCTTACCATCGTATTCTCCTTTCTTTCTCTGCGGGACGGACTCCCGGCCGTCCCCTTTGCCCGATCGATATATTTGCCGCCACTTACTCTTGCGTTTGTACTTCCTCTTCCTCCGGCGCGGTGACATAGAATCCGGTCCAGGTCTTTGTCTCATCCCCCCAGGTGCTGAGCATCCGCTGGATGAAGGTCACGTTCAGTTCCCCGTTCTCAAACCACGCCGTGAAATGATGGCCGAACAGCGGACAGAATCCGCTGATCACCTCCTGTCCCTCGACCGTCTCGCTGCTGATCTCATAGATGCCGCCCACATAGATATCCTGCGAGACCACCGCATGCCGGTCATCCGTGAACTCGATCACAGTCGTCCGCGTAGACTCCCGGCGTCCGTTCCCGGCTTCTTCGCCGTCCTCTGCGGATGCTTCCGCCGGGATCTCGGAGATCTGCCATGCACCGATGAAATCTTCATAATAGTCCGTATCAAAAGAATATGCCGCCTTCCAGTCGGCTCCGTAAATGCATTCCGCATCCCGCCCGTACACGGGAGAAGCTCCCGATGCGGGGATCTTCAGTTTCAGGTAATACATCCGGTCATCGAAGCGGTAAAACCGCTGCCACTCATAATCCGCCTCCGGAACGTATTCGACTCCCGCGGCCATGAGATACAGATCCTCTCCGAAAACCTGCGAAGCCAGGATCTTCAGGCTCTCCCGGTCCTGATAGGAGATCAGATCCTCCGCAACCGTCACGGATACCTCCGGCGACCGGTATAAGACAAGGTCTCCGCAGTCCCCTTCCGAAAGCGATACCGTATCCGGGATCTGCCCGTTCATCGATACCGACCCGTCCTGCGTTTCAAAATGCGGGGCCCGGTAGGCTTCGATCTTCGGCATTGACAGCACGTCATATCCTTCCAGCAGCACTTCCAGACTGTCCTCCTGCCCCGGCACGAACGATACCGTCTGAAACTCCTTATAATCGTCATATACTCCCGAATGCCAGCCCATGACGCAGTAAACCCTGCCGTTCGCCTCGAACAGCTGCTCACAGCGGGGATCCGCATACACTCCTGCCTTCGTCAGGTCCCCGAGCCTCGTCGACTTCGTTCCGTCATAACTGTACAGTGTGACCAGACCTTCCTCTCCGATCAGCCGGTAGATCACCGCCGTGCCGTCCAGACCGCAATAGCTGTTATAGTCGATCTCATCCGCTCCCATGGTATACAGGGTAAGGCGTTCGGAATCCAGCACCTCCAGCGTCGTCCCCTCCGTTCCGAAACGCCAGACCGCCAGAGCGCCTCCGGCATTTACGCCGTCGGACTCCCCGGACGCATCCGTATCTGCGGCCTTTCCTTGCGGCTCCGCACTTCCCGTATAGGTTTCCGGCGTGCCGGCGATCCGCCCCGGACCATAGACCTCACACTCTCCTTCCGGCGTGATCGTTACGATCTCACTTCCGTTTTCGCCGTAACGTTCACTGTAAAAGCGGTCCCCCAGCCAATAGAGGCGCCCCGTACTTCCGTCCCGGACGATCCCGGTCACCTCGCCGCTTTCCTCATCGTACCTGCAGAGCGTCGTCGCTTCGGACGGAGTCAGGCAGTAAGCCAGCAGATTCCCGTCCCTCGCCAGCTCTTCAAATGCCTCTTTTTCGTAATCATGGAAATAGATGCCATCCGTCAGCTTTACAAAGTAACCTCCGCTGCCGGCCACATACTCCGCCGGAGCCTTCACTTCTTCCTCTTCCGTTTCGTTTGCCGAGACCGAAGGTGCCGCATCCGGCATCGCGGCCTGCCCCGCCCCATTTCCCGTATTTTCCGGCGCCGGCGCTGCAGGCTGCGTCGTCTGGCAGGCACAAAGCAGGATTCCGGTGATCCCGATCCCCGCCAGGATATTTCTCATCTTATGCTCACACATTTCCCGTCCCTCCGGCTCATCCGCTCCGTCGTTTCGTCCTCCTCACGGACCCGGACGCACGGAACGAAGTTTCCTTAATTTATTTTTTGTAAACCTTCGTTATCATACACCATTCGATACGGAAAGACAAGGCAGAAAAGAGATCCGCGGCTTCCCGGCAGCGCCTTTACAGAACATACGTTTCGTGATATGCTGATATCCATGAGTGACGCCGTAAAGATCCCCGAAAACACCAAATATGAGATCCGCATCTCCGTGAGACAGCTGGTAGAGTTTCTCCTGCGAAGCGGGGATATCGACAATCGTCGCGGCGTCTCCCCCGAGAAAGCCATGCAGGAGGGCAGCCGTCTTCACCGGATGATCCAGCGCAGTATGGGAGCGGAGTATACGGCGGAAGTCCCGCTAAAGCTGGATTATGAAACGGAAACGTATATCGTAAAGATCGACGGACGTGCGGACGGGATCATCGACGAGAGCAGCATCTCTCCGGACGAAGTCAGCCTCACCGCCAATCAGATCTCCCTGAACCAGTATCTCACTGGAGAAGCGTTCCCTCAGATCACCGTCGACGAGATCAAATGCGTGACCAGAAAAGTAGAGACGATGCGTGCTCCGGAGCCTGTGCACCTGGCCCAGGCAAAAGTCTATGCCTACATCTACGCCGTACAGCATTCCCTCCCGATGATCCGCGTACGGATGACCTACTGCAACATCGAGACGGAAGCTCTCCGGTACTTCTTTGAGGAATACTCGCTTGCCGGGATCACGGCCTGGTTCGAGGAACTGATGACGGAATACCGCAGATGGGCGGACTTTCAGTTTGCCTGGAATGAGAAGCGCCGGGATTCCATCCGGGGCATCGACTTCCCTTTCCCGTACCGGGAGGGGCAGAAAGAGCTCGTCGGCTATGTATACAATACGATCCTCGAGAAAAAGAAGTTCTTCCTCGAGGCTCCTACCGGAGTCGGTAAGACCATTGCCACACTCTACCCTTCCATCCGGGCCATGGGGAACGATATGGCGGAAAAAATCTTCTACCTGACGGCAAAGACCATCACCCGCACGGTGGCAAACGATACCCTCGACCTGCTCCGGCAAAAGGGTCTTTCCCTGAAGAGCATCACGATCACCGCCAAAGAAAAGATCTGTCCGCTGGAGAAAGCTGACTGCAATCCGGAATCCTGCCCCTACGCCACGGGCCACTTTGACCGTGTCAACGATGCGATCTACGAAGCGATCACGACCCGGGACCGTCTCACCCGGGAGGATATCCTGGAATTATCTGAGAAACACAGGGTTTGCCCTTTTGAATTAAGTCTTGATATAAGTTTGTTTGCGGATGCGATCATCTGCGACTATAACTATGTTTTCGATCCGCACGCCTGTCTGAAGCGCTATTTTGCGGACGGCGCCTCCGGAGACTACATTTTCCTCGTAGATGAGGCTCATAATCTCGTGGATCGCGGCCGAGATATGTTTAGCGCCGAATTAATAAAGGAAGATTTTCTTTTGTTAAAAAGAATATTAAACGAGGCAACCGAGAAGTTCTCCGAAAAGGCCTCCACCGAAAAAGGAAAAATAAAAGGGAAACAGAACAAACACCCGAAAGGGATCCCTCTGCTCTTCAAAGTGATCCGCGGTCTGGACCGATGCAACCGGGAGCTGCTCCGTCTGAAACGGGAATGCGAGAAATACCGTCTGCTGGACAGTGTCGACAGCTTCGCCGGGATGGCGGAAAGCCTCAACACCTCCATCACACAGTTTCTGGACGAAGAAGAAAACACCGGGGTTCGCCAGGATGTTCTTAACTTTTGGTTTAACATCGGCCATTTTCTTTTGATTTATGAGCGTCTTGATGAAAACTACCGGATCTACTGCGAGCTGAAAGAGAACGGTGATTTCATGCTGAAGCTGCTCTGCGTCAACCCGAGGAAGAATCTATCCGAGGCGATGGCCAAGGGACGGAGCAGCATCCTGTTCTC
>Ga0310694_10004313_pt1 | contig 13767 bp, 19 predicted proteins | sample 174DNAGHGhighgp2_FD_203884 | JGI IMG/M metagenome (GOLD analysis project Ga0310694, IMG submission 203884) | Sheep rumen microbial communities from Palmerston North, Manawatu-Wanganui, New Zealand - 1742 DNA GHGhigh gp2 (v2) (version 2) | ecosystem: Host-associated > Mammals > Digestive system... | reverse complement strand
TATAATTCTTCCACCAGATTGTTTGCAGTCTCGTCTATTTTCACCTTCAGCTCGTCATAGTTGTCCAGGCTCTTTACCTGTCCGTCCTTATCGGTTGTCAAGCGCAGAGTCAGACCCTTCATCAGCTGCTGCGCACCACTCATCATCAAGCCTGCTATGTTGCCCTCCTTGGCGTCGGTCTTGAAGTCGGTGGTCGTCACCTCCATCTTGTAACCATCCTTTGTCTCGCCCGTCACGGCATACTTCGTCTCCAGTGTCATGTTCACTTCCGGCTGTCCGGGAATCGCAATCTTGCTTTCCGTTACATACACCTTCTCCATACCCTTGGTCATCTTCGGGGCCACCTTCGTCTGAGCCTGTGCACCCAGCATCATTGTCAGCATCAAGCCGACCATCATCATTTTCTTCATCGTTATTGAGCTGTATTGTTTTCAGGAATCAAATTACCCTTCTCGTCATATTTAAATGTACGCGTGTAGTCCAGCGCGCCCTGTTTGATCAGCTGTGCGAAGTTAGCCACTTCGGCTCCCTGGACCGTACCTACCTCTCCTACTACGTCTGTTTCGCCTATACCTATCTGGTAGCCAGCAGCATTAAAGATACCATATTCTGCTTTCGTGCGGGTGGTATATTTAAACGACTCCAAATGGTCAATGCTCTGTTTCAGCGTCACCTTACGCGAGAACTTAAACGTGGTGGGCAGTTCGCCGTTTGCCGTTGCATAGCACACATAGTCAGCATCCACATATTCACTTGTCAGCACGGTCGACTTTTTATTACCCATTTGATCTTCGATGGTCAACTCTATAGTACAATAATCCAACATATCCTTCGTGTTGTCTATGTCGAACTGCATCATCATATACTTCGGAGTCTTGTCGTAAGCGCCATCATCGTTACTACTGTCGGTATTACATGCGGTTAATACTGTTGTGGTCATTGCGCAGCATAGGACGGCTGCGAGCGTCATCAATACTTTTTTCATTTCTCTTTTCTTAGTTCAGTTATTTAATTAATTCTAAGTGCAAAGGTAAGTATAATAAATGAGACTGCCAAACTTTGGCAGCCTCAATTTTCATTCCACACCTACTTGCTCGTATCCGCATCAAAGTTGCGAGAGTCCCACATCAGCAACAATCGCTTCCATACTTCCAAGCCCATTCTCTCATCATAGTGGTTAAAGGCCTCTTCTGAGTAGGGTCGAATCAGCAAGGCGCAGATGTAGATATCCACCGTCATCTGGAGCCGATTTGCACAATATACAATCTGTGCATCCCAATATCCATAGTCAGGATTACCAGTACCCCAATAGATATCCCTTGCAGACAAAGCAGTTCGACGATGAGACTGCATCACACCACGCATACAGACTGCGGGCAGTTTCTGCATTGTCTTTGGTTTCCACACTCGGACGGTAACTTCGCCCATTACTTCTTCTGCAGTCTTTACATAATGTTCCAGAATCAGCTTCTCTTTACTAAATGTTTTCATACTTTTTAATTTTTAATTAACGTTTATAATTTGTGCGCTTGCGGTTCCCAAAGGGACGGACCGCGAAGTGAATCCAGTAGGAGTAACCCTTCCGTTCTATTATCAGCTCATCGAAGTCTTCCTTGTTCAGGTCTGAGATGTCCAGCAATAGGGTTGCATAGCGAATGGCTTGTTCAATACCGATGCATCGGATATCTACGGCACAACCTGTCAAGTGGTTGCTCTGTGCCCATCCACCCACTGCCTTGTTCACCTCCGGACTTCGGAACCCACTGTTGATGATGATGGGGTACTCACCCACTTCATTTCTCATTTCTTCATTTCCATTTCTCATTTCTCCTTTCTCATTTCTCATTTGGTTGTATCGCAACCTTAGTTGTTCCAACCAACCGCACACTCGCTTTAAGTTCTCTACTTGTTCCTCGTTCGGAACGTTCTCTATCCCCGTCTTTGTTTGGGTTAACTCAGCGAGCGTAAAGTGTGGCGTTAAGCGAGTGCAACCAAGCTTGCTTGAATTGCCGAGCGCAGCCACACTCGACGAAGTCAAGTGCTCGCTGAGATTGATGTTTTCTTTCTTCATTTTCTTAATGACTATTGACTAATGACTAATGACATACAATCATGCTGCCACCGCAAAGGCCAGTTTTTTAAACTTTCCATCAGATTCCAGTTCTATCAGTTTCTGTTTTCTCCAGTTCTTCAGCATTTGTTGTACGCTGTTGGAAGTCACCTCAGAACCTTTCTTCTCAATGCTATGCTTTAAGGCCTGCTCAAAAGTAAACTGCATATCCAGGCTCTCATAGATGGTGTCGTTTTTACTACGCCTTACGCGACCACAAATTCCTGAATCACCATAGGTGCGACTGGTGTAAGCTTTCTCAATACGATTGCGGAAGAAGTACAAAGCGTTTTCCAGTAACGAGTCGGCTATCAGGTCGTACAGCTCCAGCATCTGTTGCGTCTGTGTCTTTAGCAGCTTTTCTTTCCACAAGTTAGGATGTGTCTGCAACTGCTTCTCCGCACCGCTCATACCGTGTTTCTGAATCAGCTGTTCGCACACCTTACAGAGCATCAGACAGCACACCATTCTTTGCGTCGTCACGCAGATGCGAATTCTCTGACGTGCCTTTACACGGTCGTCGTTCAGCATAGCCTCCAGACGAATCTTCTCCAGCCATTTTCGACCTGTTTCCTCCAACTTCGGCAACACTACTTCACCCTGCATCAGTGGCAACAGATGGGCCACCTGCCGGATACGCTCCGCCTGTCTGTCGGTCAACACGCGTGGGTCGTCGGCCAACTGAGCAAAGGTGTTGTCGGGTGTCTGTGCAAAGGCGATACGGCTCTGCAGACCGTCCGTATAATTGGATATCACACGGTAGAGCGCATCAGGGGTTCCGCACATCACTACGTTCCACAGCAAGTGGTCTATATGTACGTTCACCGCCTCTACTGAGCGCGCCTCACGGTCATACCTTGAACCATCATACGCCTGACGAATCATTACCGAGAAATCACTGACCGACGATTTCCATTTCTGTGCCACCACGTCGGCTTCCGGAGTAAACGAGAAAGCGTGCTTGCCTACCACGTTAGCCAATCGCTCCGCAATATTGGCCACCGTATTGTTCAACGGTACACACCTTACGGGCAACTTAGGTTCCTCGGGCTGCTCCTTTTTGTTCTTGGCCGCCAATTTCTTGTTGCGCCATTCCTCTTCCTGTTGCAGGTAGAGGTTGTCCATGGCCTGCACCTCAGCCATCCACGCACTCTGAATGGGGTCTATCAGGCCCTTGCCGCTGGCAAAGTCGCCCACAATATAGCTGATCAGGTTCAGTCCAGCTTTCTTCTTGTGAACATCCAGCTGCACTCCCGAAGCCAGCGCACCGATACAAGGACAGATGGCCGCAACCACTGTCATTTCCATTCCAGGTTCAGCAGCCTCTATGGAGTCTCTGACACCCTGTGGCAGTATTTTTAAGCCCCTTAAGTTAGGGGGTTGGGGGTTTGAACAATCGTCGTCAATTTCCCCATTCAGACCCCTGTCGTTCCCTATCTTAGGGGACATAGACAGTGCTGCCAGCGTGTTGCGCAGTCTGGTGGGAAAAGCCTCATAGTCCGAACTCAGCGCACTCTCTATCTTCTTGCGCTTCTCCTCCGGTGCAAAACCGTCGTAGCAGGGAATCACCTGATCCAGCCAGTCCGCATTCTTACCACAGATGTGTCTCAGGTCGCAGGCCAGTTGGTAGGTCAGCGTGTCCCTGTCACCCTGCGTAGGCTCATAGCCACCGTTGTTCACCTCCCAATACTTCTTCAGAATGTCCGTAAACGGAATCCCGTGGTAGTCTTGTGGGAACTGCTTGCCTATACCCCCTAAGCTAGGGGGCAGGGGGTCTGAAGAAGCCTTGTTCATACCCCTGTCGTCCCCTGACTCAGGGGACAAAGACTCCCACGGGCGATAATGCTTATTCGACTTCTTAGCACCTGCAGGCAACTCTTCTTCCCTACGCAGTACGCGCGCCTTCAGTCGGTTATACTCCTTGATACACTCCTCTTCCGACATAGGCTCGTCAAACAAGCTGTCGTCCAGAAAGGGTAGATCTTCCTCCGAACCACTGGTCGAGAACACCACACGCTGCAGGTCCTTCGCATTGGTGTCCATTTCCAGTTGCAAGATAGTAGCCACGCGCACCTGGTTCTCCAGAATCGTCGTTCCGGGTATTCGCTGACACACCAGGTGCCACCCGCCACTGGCACTTCGCTCCAGCATCTTCAGACCTATCTCGTCCTTCTTCTCCAAGATGAGATTTTTGATACGCTCCGACTCTGATTTGCAATTATCCATTGTCCGCTCGAGCTCTGCTCGCTTGCTGCCAACGGGATGCAAGAATTGTCCATTGTCAATTGAGCCATAGGCGTCAACATCGTGGAAGAAGTAGCTGCCAATGCTCTTGCAACCAGCCACAGCGCCCTCTACATGCCCCATGTTATACGCCAGCTGTAGCAAGTGGGGCTTGGCGGTCTGGTCGCCTTTGCGCACCCTGTCGAGGTAGTCCAGATTCTGCTGTGCATTGCGCAGCAGAATCAGTTCTTCTCGGTTCTTCACTCGGGTGGCAAACTTGCGTTTCTTGTTGTCGTAATAGATACGGTAAATCATCAGGCAGCCTCCTTCTCGACGTTAACACTCTCCTGATACTTTCTCATAAAGGCAGAGGCCTTTACCGACTCCAGCGCCAACCATAAGCAGAACTTCTCCAACTCCTCGTCGCGGACAATAAACGTAAAGCGGTGGGTTCCATCCTTACAACGCGACACCGAGCTATGGGGCAGTTTAAGCAGTGTCACAGCCTGCGAGCGTACTCTCTTGTGGCGCGTAAACTCAAACATACCCGTCGAGAGCATTTGTCCGTAGCCCAATCCACGGAACGCTTCCACCTGCCCTACTATCGGATTGTCGGGCAATACCTGTACATAGTTAGTACCTGTCTCGGTCTTGCTGACGGCCACCTGGGCATTCAGCGTCACGGTCTTCACCGCTTCCTGTTTCTTCAAACTTTTCTTCATAATGATTTTAATTTTTTAGTTAGTATATTATGCTACTCTTTCTAGGAGTCCTATCTTTTCCCAAAGCATCTTCAGGTGCAGGTGGGCTTTGTTCGAATAGCCTACTTCGTCTATCAGGTCACAGAACATTCCGAAGTGCCACTGTGCAGCGCCATTCTCGAACTTAGACTTCTTGCCCGTCATCAGGTATAGCAACATGGCATAGTACATCTTCATACGGTCTTCATGATGGTAGTACTTCACATAGAGTCTTACCTTCGACTTTTCCTCCTTCGTCAGCCATTCAAACAGCAGATTTTGCATCAACTTTTCACTTGCTTCCATACTTCTATTCTATTAATGTCTATTTATTTACTTTCACGATGTCTGTTGCAAGGATTTCCTGAAACACCTGCCCCTGATACTCGTGGGTAGAGAATCGAAGCGTGGCTATCACCACATCACCTTCGTAGAACCTGCACGTAGCCAGATTGCCCAGCATGGCGCACACATACTCGTTTTCAAACTTGCCACCACCCAGTTCGCGCAACACAATGTTACACTTCTGAATCTGACCTGCTTCAGCTTTTGCTGACTGTACGCTGAAGGCCTCGCCTTGGCGTACCACTTTTAAAATCTTTGTTTCCATTTTTACTTTTATTTCCCGTTATTGTGGGATTCCGGGTGCAAAAGTACTGTGGATTTCAGATGGATAAAAACAACCTATTTTATCCAAAAGTTAAAGTTTCAATTCCGCTATGATTTGCCTGATTTTAATACGCAGATTATTTTGCTCCAATCCCATTCCCAGATAGCATCGATACGAACAGTCTTTGTCCGTCTGTTCTAACAGCGCCATGAATTTCCGGTCGCTATAGCATTCATATACATTGTGATTACGTAACACGCAGATAATACGCATCACATTGTATTTGTTGAACTGACGACATTTCTTGGTCTTACTGCCTGGCATCAACAGCTCTATAAAATCATCACAAGCCAGTATATGTTCCCATAGTTCATCAATCGACGAACGGAACTTTGGGGTAACAAACGCCCTGATACGTGCCACATACGCCCGTACCTCTCGTTTTACTTCTTCCTTGCTAACCGTGCTTTTCGGCTCGTCAACAAAAAGTCTCCCTTCTCGTGCAGCCGCCATCAGCAGCTCTACGTCAAAGTCCTCAGGGCGGACTTGCTTAAGTTTTTTCAATTTGTTGAGTTTGTGAGGAGAGAGGTCTAGAATTGACGTCTTTTCACTCGCGAGACTTCCTTCACTCACTTCGCCCAACCGGCCGCCTCCTTATGCAGCCATTTAGGGTTTATACTTAGTGCCTTGCAGCACCACTTTCATCTTGGGACAGACACATACAAAAAAAGCTGCACAGACTATAACCAAATAAATTTGATCGTAGTCCATACAGCTTATAGCTCTTCCCTGAACGCCATTTCGGCAGTATCAGGGCAATGGAATACCCGCGATTTACAATTTTCATGCGGCAACTCCTAAAGCTAATTAGGAGAAACCAATATTGTGTCTGACGGTGCATTATCAATGGCTCGCTCGCCAAATGCTGTCCATCTTCACGTGCTCCCAAAATGTTTTTTCTCGGAAGCGGATGCAAAGGTACACAAAAAAAGTGAACCGGCCAAATGGTCAGTCCACTTTTTTGCGTCAATTTATTGTTGGTTACCGCTTAGAATACACCTACCCAGCCGAATCTGCGAACCAATTCACGAAGCAGATTACGATCAGCAACAGGAATGGTGATAGCAATAGTCTCTTTCTCCTTACTATCACTTGCCGGATTAGCAGATTCCAACTCATACTGCGTCTGTGCAGCCAGCAGAACTTTAGCAGGCAGACCAATGGCCGACTCAATCTTTACGGCCAAGTCTGTAGTAAGCGCACGCTTCCCGTTCAGCACCTCGCTCAGATGCGAAGCCTGAACGCCAACCATCTTGGCGAAATCCTTCTGACTGATTCCGCGTTCCTCCAGTTCTGGTTTAATCATCATACCAGGATGCACTGCCATGAAGGGTGCAGGGTTCTCATTTTTTCTTGCCATAATGCGTATCGTCTAAACTTAAAACCGTTATACTTATTCCACCATCAAATTCTCTAAAAATAATGCGCTCCACCATTCCGTTGACCACTCGAATGGAACTCAAGCCATTGGTTCCAGCCAGTTGTTCATAATGAAGGAACGAGATTGCTCGCAGATCGCTTGCCGTATCAACCAGTCGCAAATAGTTATAAGCGGTAGCGAGTGCCGTCATGAACTTTGCATTACGGGTGTATTTCTTATATTTGCTGTTACGCCCCGTTGTGATCAGTTCTTCCAAATCAGTGTCTTCAAAGACTATTTCCATCTTCTTTGTCGTATTTTTTGTGCAAATATAAGGCAAAATTCCCAAAAGTGGGAATATTTTGTAGAATAATTATCAGTTTTTAACTTATGTCATCCTACATTTGAACTTCACAGGGTGATCATAGGGTGATTTCGTAGCGCTATTTAGCAGTGAATTTGCATTTAGGATAATTGGAACATCCATAGAAACCACCATACCTGCCTGTTCGCTTAACAAGAACTCCACCACACTTAGGGCAGATTCCAGATGCTACTTTATTGTCCATCTCTGCTCTATATGCATATATGTTGCTAACATGTGCGTTGTTATCAACAAATTCACTAACATCATTCTGGAGAAGAAGGTCAACGACTTTTTGCACATCACTGTCAGAAAGATAAATGGTTCTGTAAGCCAGAATTGTTTCGATAAGGTTAAAATCGTAGATAACAACGTAACTCGAATGAACATCCTTTAAAACAGCGCTACCAGTAAATACCACTATTGGAACTATTTTCAGAGCAGACCACTGAGAAAGAAGATTCTTAATTGCAATAGAATGGGCCAGCGACTGTTTTACTGGATTATAGAAATGATTCTTGGTTACATATGTATACGTCTTCCACCATTTCTTTGTATACGTTACATCAGTAACTATCATCTGAGTCCACTCCTTGCGGTTGTCGTCACCATATATTTCACCTCGATAGTTTTTGGTTTCAATGGCGAACACACCATATCTGGATACTACCACATGGTCAATCTGAGTCGTACCTCTGTCTGTCCTCAAAACGACATTATCCAATATTATATAATCGTCAGGAAGTTGCAGAAGGATACTATGCACTCTGTTTTCACCCTCCTTACCCTTATAGGCTGGTGAATTATACCACCAGCCAAGTATAGCAGAGGAAACAATAGCTAGCGAAATAACGATATATAGGAAAGTAGCCATATTATTCAGAGTCTTATTTCTCCAATTCAATTAATTATTAGCACTGATCGCTTAGCGTCTCTCCACCAAGCCATTCTTTGCCTTGAAGAATTGTAAAGTCTTTGAGAGCACTTTCATAATCGAAATGGCCAAAAACCTTGTGATAGAAATTTTTCCCATTCCACGAGATGGCATATATCACCCATGGCTTCACAGCTCCATAAATGTCTTTTCCCATTATTACAAAATACTTCCCGTCTTGTGATATTACCTTATCAAAAACAAAGGGTTTTGCATATGAATTACTTGCAAACAGCATCCCTATTTGCGTGTTATCATAATATGCACGTAGAGGGTTGTCAGTAACTTGCTGTGGAATACAATAAAACTTTGTGGGGAGTGCTGCTTGTATTAATGTATATGGCTGTTGGGCATATTTCTTCTCTCTAACAAAATGAGCGCACTCTTGCAACGTAATCTTATCCTCAAAGTTGTGAAATTTAATTTTCGCACCTCTCTGATAATAAATACTTGACTCAGTCTGTTTCAACTCGCAAAAAGCATCATCTTCGCAACTTACAGATAGCTCTATAATCTTATGTCCAGAAGCTTTCTTCTCCTCCGTGCAAGGATGTGTGACTGCAACTTCTAAAAAAACAGGTCTGCGATTATGTGATGAACTTGTAAGAAGCACATCAGCCACAAAACCATCATAACCTCCCTCTATAGTAGCGGTGTCGTAATAGTCTTTCAAATCATATTCACACAAACGACTGCAAAGTTTGCCACACCCATGATTCAATTCATCATAGAAGATACAATCTTTTTCATTAGGGCAATACTCTTTACGATAATATTTAATATAGAAATGGTCTTCGGTTTCGAAACGGTGTTTTAACACCCTCTTTACATATTCGTGTAATTCAGTTTCTGGATTTAACTGATAACCCCGTTTCGCTCTAAAGTAGTCTTGATACTTTTCCCCTAATGCAGCAATCATAGGAGTATGAGTTCCAATACTATAGTATTCAGGTAGCCTGTTATCTTTATTAACGGTGCTAATATCAATGATATTACCATCTTTGTCAAAAACCCGTTTATATTTGACGCTGTATTTCATAGGCAAGTATTATCTAACTAACAGTACCTTTTGCGTTTCCTAATATGGGACCTCACAGGTAAGAGGCACGGTGTGACTGCGAAGGGTGTTGTATAACCATAAACGATAAATGTTCTACAAATGAAAAGACACCCACGGGTGCATAATATTCAACTACCAATCAGAATTGGCAGTAGTATTCATTTTTTCTAAGATACCATTAACGATATCATTTCCGGCTTTTTCAATATTTGCCTTATGTTTCTTCTCATATATTTTTCCTTCAGGGGTGAACAGCGCTTTATCTCCACCAATAGCAGACCCTCTTTCTTTTGTTGTCAAGAAATATGCTGCTTGGCACCAAACGGTGCATCCCTTACAATCTTATTGATAATGGGACCATTAATTTTCATCTTTCCATCCTTGATCTCAAAAATCACATTGAAGAACATGTCAAACGTAAGTTTCATACCCATGCGATTGATAAGTGTAGCATTCGGGTATATGCCATTCAGATTAATCTGACTATATTCTACTTTGCTATATCTGTCATTGGGAGAAACAAACGATTTTCCTATAACTTCTAAGACCAAATTAAAAATCTCCTGTTGCGTTTTTCCTTCAAAGGGGACTACAACATAGCTATTGTTTTTATTCTTAGCGTCGACGAAACCGACATGTGTCAACTCGAACAATTGGGCTGACATGCTAATAGTAATAAGCGTAAACAGTGCTGTTAAAAATAGTTTCTTCATAATTTTATCATTTAGTTATTTGTTTTATTATGACTTTAACTGTCTTTTCTCCATTTTTCAAGACATCACAGGTGCAAGGCTCGGTGTGACCTCATCAGTGTTTAGGGTTCACATTATCTTTTACTATTTCTTTCATTTTGGGGAAGAGCTGCTCCATAAAGAAGTCAATGGCTTTCTTTAGAGGGTCGAGATCGTTCTTGATGATGTCGAATACTGCATCAGGATCAACCTCGAAATAATGATGAGCTATGACATCTCTGACTCCCATTACTCCTTTCCAGTCAACTGAAGGATATGTGGGTAAAAGTTTCTTTTCTGTCAGTTTATCAAGTGTCTTTACGCTCTCTCCCAATGCAATCAGTACCATGCAAGCAGCATCGAGTTTTTCCATTCCTGTTGGTGACGTCAGATAGTCATTCGCAGAAGTTATTCCCACAGAGCGGTTTTGTAATCTGGAAATAGCGAGATTAATATTCTTGAGGGTCTCGTAGACTTGTGCTGCGATTTCAGTAGACTCTAACTCCATATTTCAGTATTTGCTGCTTAAACAATTGATTCATATTCTCCCTTAAGCGAACCACATCTACAGAACAACCTAATAGTTCTTGAAGATATACTTTTACACCAGCTTGTTTGAATAGATTGGGTTTCATCTCTACACACACATCAACATCGCTGTCTTCCTTTTGTTCGTTTCTGGCAACTGAACCAAAAAGAAGCATAGAACTCACGCCGTAGTGCTCACTGAGGTACTGACGGGAAGACTGTAACTTTTCTATTGTCTGTGCTCTGTTTAACATATGCATATGATATTTTATCGCTGCAAATATACGAAAAGATTTCGATAATGGCAAGAATTATACATTTTTTTACCCTGCTTTATAGCCGTCCCTTACCAAAGGGGACTCAAAATCTAAGAAAATTCGCTCAAAAACGCACTACCTAACCCATCCGGGCGAGGTGATTAAGAAAGAGTTGGAAACGAAAAATATCAAATATTTTTTCAGTCATTATAGTCATTAGTCATTAGTCATTAAGAATTTCGAATTCAGTCATTTTGCTCACTATAAATAAAATATATATATTTTATTATATAGTGGCCGTTTTTGACATTCCAAAAACGTTAATGACTAATGACTAATGACTAATGACATTGTCTTTTCCTGATCTCGGTTGACAGACATCACACTGTCGAGGTAACCTCTTTTTTGCACCTAAAAGTGGTGCTAAAATAAAACATGCTCGATTTTCAGCACGAAAATCGTGGTTTTTCGCCCAAAACGGCCAAAAATTTGGAGGCGCCTTGAAAAATGTGTACCTTTGCATTGTCAAAAGAAAACGATGGAATTGGAGCGCAGGGCACCAAAGTATTTCTCTCAGGCCTGGAAAAATTTGCTGCCTGCCCAGAGCGCAAAAAAAGAAGTCGCGAATGGAGACAAAGCGAAACCAAAACAAAAACTAAAAACAAAAACAAAATTATTAACAAACAAAACTAAACTAAGAGGAGATTAAAACTATGGCAATGAAAGTAAAGGCAGTAGAGAAGCTGCTGAAGTTTGACAAGAATTCGGCGGGTGTTTACCGCTATGTGATGAGTCCCGAGATGTACTCGAGTCTGAACCAGAAGAAGGTGATCAAAGAGGCTGCCCTGCGCAGTGGCGTAAGCCAGGGTGTGATGCAGGCCTGCTGGGATGCCGCTGGCGAGGTGATCAAGGCATGGGCAACCGAAGGCCACAGCGTGGCACTGCCCGGACTGGGTACCATGCGATTCGGTCTGCGCTCGAAGTCCGTGGAGGACGTGAACAAGGTGAAGACGAGCCTGATTACCAGCCGTCGCATCATCTTCACTCCAGACAGCGACCTGAAGGATGAGCTGAAGAACACCAGCGTAGTCATCACCTGCTACGACCGCGACGGTAAGGAGGTGAAGCGCGTGACTTCCAGCGACGACGCAGAGGTGGAGGATCCTGAGCAGGAGGGCAACGGAACCACGGAGAACGGTGGTAGTGGGTCGAACACGAATGACACGAATCCCACGAATGGTGACAATACCGGTGGTGACAACAACGGAGGCGACAACAACGGTGGCGGTGAAGGACCTGGTTCAAGCGGTTCGATGAACTAATCAGGAGTGAGGAGTTATGAAGACGAATCGTATTGTTGAGGTAGCGGTGAAGGTAATAGCTCTCTGACCTAAAGGTACAGAGCGACTTCGTCGATTTGACCGCTCTCACAGCCTTCCTGACGGCCATCACAACCACGAGCTGTATGGGTCACGGACCAATCGCTCTGTGAGCGGAAAAGAAAAGAGGGTGTGCCTATTTTGACACACCCCCATTGTGATTAACGGGGTGTCGCACGTACTATTTCTTCTTCTTACGACTGAACAGAGAACCGTAGGTCTTCATGAGTTTACGCGCCAACAGGAAACCATCGATAACGGTGATGCTGTTGGCAATGAGATTGGCAATGAGCTCGCCCTTGCTGCTTGACTTGCTGGGGGTTACTAACTCGTGCCACAGAGAGCCTATCTGCTCGCTGTCCTTAGAGATACTGGTTTGCAGCTCGGCTTTGCGGGCTTGAATCTCTTCCAGAGAATGATATTCTGAGGTTTGCATGGGCATTACGGGTTAGTTGAGCAAGACATCGGCAAGGAAGCGCACCAGAGGACGCTCAATCCATGCCTTGCGGTTGGTGAATACAATGAACGCCAGGGCCAGATAAATCAGGGCCATGATGAAGAACGCCAGAGCCACGCCTACTAATGGTGCGAGCCAATAGACAAGGGCAAACGACATAAAGAAAAGGACGGCAAAGCCCAGTATGATGAAGACAACAGCCAAAGTTAGGGCGGTTATCAAACGGACGAATTTCTCAATGAAACTGAGCTTCAGAAATTCCTTCTGAACCCCAAGGTATCGCTTGAGAGCCTCGATTAACTGGGCAATAGTCTCAACGTTCTTGTCGCTTGAAAACATACGCCGACGGGATGATGATTAAACTTCAGGAGCTGCATCGGCAATATCGTCAACGAGATCGCTCACATCCTTACGGCTGAGCTTGATGTTGTGCTTCTTCATGAAGTCGTCAACAGCTTCCGTAATCTTGGTACGAGTGTCCTCGCCCTTTTCAGGGGCCAACAGGAGTCCGATAACTGCTCCGGCAAGTGCTCCGCCGAAGAATGCGCCTAAATAACCTAAACTTTTCATAATCGTATTGTTTTGGGGTTAAACATTTATTTCTCAAGGCAAAAATACGAAAATTTTTTGAATTGGCATATAAAAAGTGGGTGATTTTTTGTTAAAATGGGTTGTTTTTCCGTATTTAACAAACTTTATGTGGCAATTTGATAGATTTTTGCGCGATTATTTGTAATTTCGCACTGATTTTTGTAGAACAACAATTTTAATAAATAAGAACGAAAAATGAAAAAGTACACTTTGATTTGCGCAGCTATGTGCGCAGCGATGGCTTTCACAAGTTGTAAGTCGAGCGAGAGTGCCTACAAACAGGCTTACCTGAAGGCAAAGCAGCAGGAGGAAATGCAGCAGCAGGCTCCCGCAGCCCAGGAGACCAACATGGTAACTCCAATG